>Ga0179596_10000071_pt1 | contig 99195 bp, 71 predicted proteins | sample CZODoug1_1_08_16_FD_155494 | JGI IMG/M metagenome (GOLD analysis project Ga0179596, IMG submission 155494) | Vadose zone soil fungal communities from Angelo Coast Range Reserve, California, USA - CZODoug1_1_08_16fungal (Illumina Assembly) | ecosystem: Environmental > Terrestrial > Soil > Vadose... | reverse complement strand
TTCATAATGAGGGAGCGACTGGAGCGGGAACGGGTAGTGCGAAAGGAGTGGTGCGCCTGAAGGAGGTGACGGAAGCGGTGGGGATGGGGAAGAGCAATGGGTGGTGGAACCGGATCGAGATAGCGGATGTGAATGGGGATGGGTATCCGGATATCGTGGCGGGCAATCACGGGCTGAATTCCCGGTTTCGGGCGAGTGAGACGAAGCCGGTGTGTATGTATGTGAGTGACTTCGATGAGAACGGGAGTGTGGAGCAGATCGTGACCTGCTATAATGGGGACAGCTCTTATCCGATGGCATTGCGGCATGACCTGGTGGGGGTGCTGCCATACCTGAAGAAGAAGTATCTGCGGTATGATGATTATAAGGCACAGACGGTGGAGGATATTTTTACGAAGGAGCAATTGGAGAAGGCGGTGAAGCTGGATGCGTATGAGCTGCGGAGCTGTGTGTTTATGAATGACGGGAAGGGGACATTCAATAAAAAAGTATTGCCGATGGAGGCGCAATTCTCGCCTGTCTATGGCATCCTGGTAAAGGATGTTGACGGGGATGGGAAGGAGGATCTATTGCTGGGCGGTAACTTTTATCAGTCGAAGCCGGAGGTAGGGATTTATGATGGAAGTTATGGGTTGCTGTTAAAAGGGGATGGGAAGGGGGATTTTAAGGCGGTCGATGAAAAGCAAAGCGGGCTGTTGATTAAGGGGGCTGTCCGGGATATGGGATGGGTCAAGGTCGGGAAGAAGCAGTTGCTCGTTGTCCCTTTAAATAATGATACGGTTCGGATATTTACTAATACGATTCATCATTCACGTTAAAAATATAATAATATGCCTGGAGACACCCTGAATGTAAATAATAAAGCGGATCAGCAGAACACCTACGATGCCATTGTGATCGGTTCGGGTATCAGTGGCGGGTGGGCGGCTAAGGAGCTGACGGAGAAAGGCCTGAAGGTGCTGATGCTGGAGCGCGGCCGTAATTTCGAACACATCAAAGATTATAAGACGGCGGATAAGAACCCCTGGGATTTTCCGCACCGGGGGAGGGCGCCCTTGCAGTATAAAAAAGATAACCCTGTCATTTCGAAGGATTGGGCTATGTATGGCACGGCTGCGCAGGAGGCTATTATGGATTACTGGGTGAAGGAGAAGGAATGTCCTTATGTGCAGGTGAAGCCTTTTGCCTGGTGGCGTAGTTATCAGATGGGGGGGCGCTCGATCCTTTGGGGAAGGCAGAGCTATCGGTGGAGTGATCTTGATTTCGAAGCCAATCTGAAAGATGGTATTGCCGTGGACTGGCCTATCCGTTATAAGGATCTGGAGCCCTGGTATGAGTATGTGGAGAAGTTTGCCGGGATCAGCGGGTCCAGGGAGGGGTTGGCTCAACTACCTGACGGGCATTTCCTGCCGCCGATGGATCTGAACTGTGTGGAAAAGGACATCGCTTCCCGGATCAAATCGTATTATAAGGGTCAGCGGCACTTATTTATCGGGCGTGTAGCGAACCTGACGGCTGCCATTCCCGGGCGGACACAGTGCCAGTTCCGCAACCGGTGTTGGGAGGGGTGTCCGTTTGGTGGTTATTTCAGTACGCAGTCGTCTACTTTGCCGGCGGCTGTGGCTACGGGTAATTTAACGGTGCGTCCTTTTTCCATCGTTACCCGGTTGTTGTATGATAAGGACAAAAAGAAGGCTACGGGGGTGGAGATATTGGATGCAGAGACGAATAAGACCTATACTTTTCATGCAAAAGTGCTGTTTTTGAATGCGTCTGCGTTAAACAGTGCGTGGGTGTTGATGAATTCGGCTACGGATGTCTGGCCGGAGGGACTCGGCAGCAGCAGTGGCGAGCTGGGGCATAATGTGATGGATCATCATTATATGCTGGGGGCGCAGGGTACGGTGGATGGGTTTGAGGACAAATATTATTATGGACGTCGGGCTAACGGTTTCTATATACCGCGATTTGCCAATTTATTCGGTGACAAACGAAATTTCTTGCGGGGGTATGGGTACCAGGGCGGCGCCAGCCGGCAGGGATGGAGTAAGGATGTGGCGGAGATGTCGATTGGCGGCGACTTTAAGGAGGCGTTGACGGAGCCGGGCGGATGGCAGATCGGCGCTACGGGTTTTGGGGAAATATTACCTTATCATGATAATAAAATCAGCCTCGATAAGAATGTGAAGGACAAGTGGGGGCTTCCTGTGTTGTCGATGGATGCCGAATTAAAGGAAAATGAGCTGAACATGCGCAAGGATATCGTCAAGGAGCTGGTGGCTATGTTCGAGGCAACAGGGGTCAAGAACATCACTACCTGGGATAGTAAGGAATATGCGATTGGTCAGGGGATCCATGAGATGGGTACGGCGAGGATGGGAAGGGATCCTAAGACATCGGTATTGAACGGGCATAACCAGGTATGGGATGCTCCGAATGTATTTGTTACGGATGGCGCTTCGATGGTGTCGAGTGCGTGTCAGAATCCATCCCTGACTTATATGGCGATGACGGCAAGGGCTGCCGATTTTGCGGTGAAGGAATTGAAGAAGGGGAATATCTAAAATTATTGCATTATGAAAATAAGCGCTGTAACAAAAGCGATGTTGCTTTCGGGTGGGTTTCTGGCGATGGGCGGAATGCTGGTCGCGCAGACGGATACGCTGCCCCGGCCCAGTCTTTGGAAGGTCCATGATATGAGCCGGCCTAAGCCGATGGTCGTACAACCTTTGGAGCAAATGCTGCCGGCTCCTGCTCCCGCGGGGGCATTGGTATTATTCGACGGAAGTGATTTTGCGCATTGGGCGGGGGCGGATGACCAGGCTCCCAAGTGGAAGCTGGAAAAAGGGTATATGGAGATTGTCCCTGGTACCGGGTTCCTGCATTCCAGGGAAAGTTTTGGGGATGTCTTTCTGCATGTCGAGTGGGCATCTCCGGATGAGCCGGACCGGAGGGGGCAGGATCGGGGCAATAGCGGTATTTTCTTTATGGGGCAGTATGAGCTGCAGGTATTGGATTCTTACCAGGCGGATACGTATGCCGATGGGCAGGCGGGGGCTTTGTATGGACAGGCTCCGCCACGGTTCAATGTCTGCAAGCCACGGGGAGAGTGGAATGCCTATGATATAGCTTTTCGTCGTCCGCGTTTTTCCGCGAAGGGGGGATTGTTATCTCCTGCCCGTATCACGGTGATCCATAATGGAATCCTGATCCAGGATAATGAAGAATACAAGGGGCCTACTTCCTGGCTGAAGTACCTGCCTTATAAGGCTCATGCCGACAAGCTGCCTATTACGTTACAGGAGCATAATTGCAGGGTGCGGTTTCGCAATATATGGGCGATGTCTTTGCCGGAGCTGGTTAATCCGGAAAAGGTGTCCGGCCCTGCGGTCTATGCTTTGTCCGACCAGGCGCTGACTAAATTTACCGGTGCCTATGCCCGTCCGAATACCGATGCTCCGATCAAGGTCACTAAAAATAAAGGACATCTTTTTGCGGACTTTTTCTATCGTCCGGGGGCGCTGGAGCTGATACCGCGCAGCGACCATGAATTTGAATTAAAGGATACGGATGCGACGGTGACTTTTACGATGGATGGGAAGGGCGCTGTTACGGAACTGATCTTTCATATCGGAGGCGAAGACATGCCTGCTAAAAAAGTAAAAAACTGAGACGGGGATATTCCGGAAAGATAAATAAGGGGGGCGAGAGCCTGTTTGCCGGACTGCTGGTCTGTGTATTCCTATGCGGCTGCGAGGGCAAGCAGGAGAAGCTGTTCTCTTTATTGCCTGCTGCGCAGACGGGGATTGATTTTTCGAATCGGGTGGCGGATACGGATACGCTCAATATCCTGGATTATCTGTACTACTATAATGGGGGCGGGGTCGCCATCGCGGATTTTAACGGGGATGGGTTGCCGGATATTTATTTCGTTTCCAACCAGGGCGATAATAAGCTGTATCTGAATAAGGGAAATTTTCGCTTTGAGGATATTACGCAGAAGGCCGGGGTGCAGGGAAAGGGAAACTGGAAAACGGGGGTGACGATTACGGATATCAATGGGGATGGGCTGCCGGATATTTATGTTTCGGAGGTAGGGAATTATAAGGGCTTTCATGGCCGTAATGAGCTTTTTGTGAATAACGGGGATCTGACGTTTACGGAAGAGGCGCATGCGTATGGGCTGGATATCGAGGGGTTCAATACGCAGGCAGTTTTCTTCGATTATGATCATGATGGCGACCTGGATATGTTTTTGGTCAATCATAGCGTTCACTCCAATGAAAGTTATGGGGATTCTTCGGAAAGGCGGGTGCGGAATGAGATGAGCGGGGACAAGCTGTTCCGGAATGATAGTGTGGCGGGGGGGAGGAGATTCGTCGAGGTCACGGGGGGGGCGGGGATCTATAGCAGTATTATCGGGTATGGGCTGAATGTGGTGGTGGGGGATCTGAATAATGACGGGTGGGATGATATTTATGTCAGCAATGATTTTCATGAGAATGATTATTACTATCTCAACAATAGGGACGGTACATTTAAAGAGGTCAACCGGCAGGCATTTGGTCATGAGAGCCGGTTTTCGATGGGGAGTGATATGGCCGATATAAATAATGACGGGTGGCTGGATCTTATCACGCTGGATATGTTGCCTCCGCAGGAGAAGCTCTTAAAAACCTCGACGGGTGACGACCCCTTGAATATTTTCCAGTTCAAGCTGAATTTTGGCTATCATTATCAATACGCCCGTAATTGTCTGCAATTGAACAGGGGTGGCGGGATGAAGTTTAGCGATATTGGGTTGTATGCCGGCATTGCCGCTACGGATTGGAGCTGGTCGCCGCTGGCTGCTGATTTTGATGATGACGGGCAGAAGGATCTTTTTATTTCAAATGGGATCAAACGAAGGCCGAATGATCTGGATCTGTTGAAGTTCATGTCTTCCACGACGATAGCCAAATCCTTACAGGATGGACGATCCGCGGATCTGGCAACGGTGGAGAAGATGCCGAAGGGGGTTTTGAATAACTATATTTTCAAAGGGTCCGACAGTTTGGTGTTTGCCGACAAGAGCCAGGAGTGGGGGGTGGAGGAAAAGGGTATTTCCAATGGGGCAGCCTATGCTGATCTGGACAATGATGGCGACCTGGATATCGTGATCAATACTATGAATGGGCCGGCGATGATCTATCGTAATAATAGTCGTCAGCAGCAGCGCAACCATTACCTGGAGATCGCTTTAAAGGGATCGGCGTCCAATCGTCTCGGGATTGGCGCTAAAGTGGTGTTGAAAAATAAGGGGAAGCTACAGCTTGGCTGTCTGAATGTAACGAGGGGGTTTGAGAGCAGCGCTTTGCAATATATCCATTTCGGAACGGGCGCCGACACCCTGATCGATACGCTGCAGGTGATCTGGCCGGATGGGAAGTCGCAGTTGCTGTCCGGGATCCGTGCGGATCGGCGGCTGACGCTCCGGTACCAGGATGCCGGTCGAAGTGAGAATAGTTTGTTGCCCGTTGCGTCCGGGAAAGAGATGCTGGAAGATGTCAGTGAGGCGATCGGGCTGCCTTATAAGCATGTGGGGAATCGCTACGATGATTTTGCCAGGGAGCCATTGATCCCGCATAAGATGTCTACCCGGGGGCCGAGGCTGGCGGTGGCGGATATCGATGGGGATGGGCTGGATGATCTTTATGTCGGGGCCGGTGGGGGGCATCCGGGGGGGCTGTGGCGACAGCTGTCTTCGGGTAAGTTCGTGCCGACCAATCAAGGGGTATTGGCGGCTGATTCTATCTATGAGGATGGGGCTGCGATCTTCTTTGATGCGAATGGGGATGGGTTCAAGGATCTGTATGTAGCGGCGGGGGGAAATCAATACCCTGTCGGCTCGGGGAACCTGGCGGACAGGTTGTATCTCAATGATGGCAAGGGCAATTTCAGCCGGTCGGCTTCGCTGCCCCGGATATTGGAGAATAAATCCGTCGTTATTGCTGCGGATGTCGACCATGACGGGGATCTGGATTTGTTTATCGGGGGGAGTAGTGTTACGGGGCAGTATGGGGCGATGCCCGATTCCTATTTATTGCTGAATGATGGCAAAGGAAATTTCACGGTAGCTGATGAATTGGCGGCGCCGGGGCTAAGGCATATCGGTATGGTTACCGGTGCGGTGTGGACGGACCTGGATAGAGACGGATGGGATGACCTGGTCATTGTCGGGGAGTGGATGCCCGTAACGGTCTTTAGGAATGATCATGGAAGGTTGAAGAATGCTACGGCGACGCTGGGGTTGCAGGGTACTACGGGGTGGTGGACCTGTATTCAGGCGGAGGACATCAATAACGATGGGTTTGCGGATCTGCTGATCGGGAATTGGGGAGAGAATTCAAAGTTACATGCCAGTGAACGATTCCCGTTGAAGCTGTATGTGGGTGATCTGGATGCGAATGGGTTGCCGGATCAATTGCTGGCTCTTGAGAGGGAGGGGCAGTATTATCCTTTTTTGGGAAAGGATGAGCTGGAGAAGCACCTTCCTGCTCTTATCCGCAAGAAGTATGGCAGCTATGCCGATTTTGCGGGGCAGACGATGGAGCAGGTCTTTGGCGATGACCTGAAAAAAACGAATCTTCTTACGGCCAATATATTATCTTCTGTGGTGTTGATCAATGATCATAAAGGGAATTATCGGGTAACGAAATTGCCCCGGGAGGCGCAATGGGCTCCCATCTTTACCTTTCTGGCGGGAGATTTCAACGGGGATCACCGGATGGATCTGATCACGGCCGGAAATTTCTATGGGGTCCTGCCGTATGAGGGGCGCTATGATGCCGGTCAAGGCGATTTGCTGGTTGGGCAGCCGGATCATTCTTTCAGTGTCTTGCCGGCTGGTGAGTCCGGCATTTTGCTGGAGGGGGAGGTAAGGGATAGTAAAGTCATCCGGATGGTGGGCGGCAGGCAGCTCCTGGTTTTTTCGAGGAATGATAATACCCTGGTGTTTTATCAGTTGGGAAGGGCGGCGGGCAAATTATGATCCCTGGTTTCTCAACAATTCCGTACTTTCGAATCGGATATCCAAGTATAAAAACCCCGTGCATGAGTTCGTTGACAGAACGATTAAAGAATTTCAGTCTTGTCCGGAAAATAGTGTATGCCATTGTGGGGTCTATCTCTTACCCGGTCCTGACGATTGTGAACCGATTGAAAATAACCGGCACGGAACACCTGCGTAAACTACCGAGGAACAATGTGCTGTTCGTAAGCAATCACCAGACCTATTTTGCGGATGTTATCACCTTCTTCCATATTTTCAGTGCGGTGAAATGGAGGCGGCAGAACCGTCTGGGTCTTCCATTCTATCTGCTGAATCCCTTTACCAATGTATTTTATGTAGCTGCGGAGGAGACGATGAAAAGCAACTGGGTGAGCAAGTTGTTCAGCCTGGCGGGGGCGCTGCCGGTGAAAAGGACCTGGAAAGAGGAGGGTAAGGAGGTGAGGCGGGGACTGGATCCTTCCGATACGCGGAAGGTCACCCGGGCTCTCAGTACCAGCTGGGTGATCACTTTTCCCCAGGGTACGACCAAGGCATTTGCGCCGGGCAGGAAGGGGACGGCCCTGATCATCAAGCAAAACAAACCCATCGTCATCCCGGTCGTGATCAGCGGCTTCTGGCGGGCGTTTAATAAAAAGGGGTTAAAAATAAAAAAGAGAGGGACGCTCTTGTCCGTAACGTTCAAGGCGCCATTGGACATTGACTATGACGCTTCGCTGGACGAGATCCTGGAAAAAGTGATGGATTCGATCGGGCAGAGCAAAAAGTTTATGATGATGGGCGCCCATCACTGGAGTAAACTGGAAACAGGTAAGGAGGACGCTGCCGCCGCTTTAATCCTTCATAAAAAAGGCCTTTAACTCTCCGGCATCTTCCGGCTTCATCTTACCACCGAGGATCAGTCTCAGCTGCCTTCTGCGGAGGGCTCCTTCAAAAATCTTCTTTTCTTCTTCTGTTTCGGCGATGAGCTCGGGAACGGGGCGCGGGCGGCGGTTGGGGTCCAGGGCTACGAAGGTATAGTAGGCTTCATTGCTTTTGTATTTGTATTGCTGGGTATGGTCTTCGCCCCATACTTTCATGTGTACTTCCATGGAGCTGTTGAAGGCGCGGCTCACTTTGGCTTCGATGTGTACGACGTTTCCCAGCTTGATGGGGTTTTCGAAGGAGATATTATCTACGGAGGCGGTAACTACGGGCGCGTTGCAGTGTTTGCCGGCGGCGAGGGCCGCGGCGATGTCCATCCAATACATCAGCCGACCTCCCATGAGGTTACCATATACATTGGTATCATTGGGCAGGACTAATTCGGTCATAATAATGTGTGATTCCTTCGCTGTCTTTGCTTTCATTTGCATCCTTGCAGGTTTGTGCAAATATAGCGGATGTTCGTCAGACACTTATCTTTTCGCATTGCTGGAGGAAGGATTCTTCAACGTCGGCGCCGATGCCGGGGGTATCGGGGATTTCCAGGAAGTAGCCTTTGTATTGTACGCCGCCGGTGACGGGGTCGGTCTTATGTCCGAGGAGGCAGGTGTCCATGTCGTAGAAGATGATATTGTCGTGGGCGGTGGCGAAGTGGGCGAAGGCGGTGAGGGCTACGCGGCTTTCGAGCATGCCGCCCATCATACAGGGGATGTGGTTTTGCTCGCAGATCTTGTTAATCTTTATAGCTTCGAGGATACCGCTGGATTTGGCAAATTTGATATTGACGTAGTCGCAGGCTCCTGCGGCGATGAGTTTGCGGGCGTCATGGTGATCGAAGACGCTCTCGTCGGCCATGATCTTAACCGGCACACTGTTCCGTAATTCCGGAAGACGGTCATCATCCCAGTGTCGCATGGGCTGCTCGCAAAACTGGATGTTCAGGGCGGCCATTTCCTGTAAGGCCTGGCGGGCCGTGTCGAAGTCCCAGCCCTGGTTGGCGTCGATCCTTAAAACGATCGCTTCGCCTACGGCGGCGCGGATCTGCCGGACCCGCTCTACGTCTTCTTTCCCATTCTTCCCCAATTTGATCTTGATCATGCGGACGCCGTCTTTTTTGAACTGGATGGCTTTTTGGGCCATGTTTTCGGGCGTATCGATGCCGATGGTGAGGTCACTTTCGAGTTCTTTTTTCTCACCTCCCAGGAATTTATAGAGGGGCTGGCCGGCTGCTTGGGCGGCCAGGTCGTAGAGGGCCATGTCGAAGGCACTCTTGATAGTGGCGTTAAAGGCGGTGAAGGCGTGCAGTTCGCCCATGCGGGCTGCTATATCCAATGCCTGTTTGCCTTTCCAAAGTGCGCCGAAGTCTTTGGCCATTTCGAAGCAGGTAGCTTGTGTCTCCCCGACGATCATGGGAAAAGCGGAGCATTCGCCGACGCCGTAGTAGCCGGCATCGGTATGGATGCGGATAAAGATATTCTGTGCGTAATGCATGGTCCCGGTGGCGATGGTGAACGGATGCATCGGGATGCTGAGTTGGTAGATATCGGTCCGGAGGATAATCATGTTGTTTTGTTGATGATTAGGTTACGACTGATGATTCTTATGGTTATGGCCTTTACGCTGACGCACCTTATTGTTTATAGCCTGGTCCGTAGACTGCTCTGCCCGGGGTGGCGCCTGTATGGATTTCGTCCTTCAGGACTTGCACTCCATTGACAAAGACGTCGGAGACGCCGCTGGCCAGCTGGTGGGGTTTGTCATAGGTTGAATTGGCCCGGACGGTGGCGGGGTCAAAGATCACGATATCCGCATAGTTACCGACGTGAAGTTCACCTCTTTTTTTCAATTTGAGGCGGGCGGCGGCCAGTCCGCTGAGTTTGTGAACGGCTTCTTCGAGGGGGATCACTTTTTCATCCCGGACGTACTGCCCGAGCAGTTTGGCAAAGTTGCCATAAGATCTGGGGTGGGTGCTGCTTTTCAGGAAGACGCCTTCGGGGGCCATGCTGGAGGCATCGGAGCCGAAGGTCATATAGGGGAGGCGAATTTCTTTTTTCACGTTGTCTTCGCTCATCAGGAAATAGATGACATCCACGCGGGAGTGGTCCTGGATGACGAGGTCGATGATGGTTTCTTCGGGGGACTGGTGGCGTAGTTTTGCAATCTCGCTCAGCCGCTTGCCGGTCAGGTATTTCAGGGAGTCCTGTTTGAAGCCTGCGCAGATGATATTGTCGGCGCCGGAGCCCAGGTAGAGGTTTTCCCAGGCATTGGTCGGGGTAATCATTTCCTTCAGTACTCTCTTCCGGATGGCGGGGTCTTTGAGCCGTTCGATCCACTGCTCGAGCCCCCCTTCCTGTACATCTGGGGGCATGGAGGCGTCGAAGCCGGTGGCTCCGGCGGTGTAGGTATACATGCAGGCGGATATGTCCAGTCCGGCTTTGCGGGCACTGTCGATTTTCGCGATCAGCGGATCGAGTTTGCTCCAGTTGTTTTTTCCGGCGGCCTTGAGGTGATAGAAGGCGGCGGGCATGCCGGATTCTTTGGAGATATGGATCAGCTCGTCGGCGGCTTCGAGGAGCTGGTTGCCTTCGCTGCGGACATGAGAGATATAGAGGCCGCCATAAGGGGCGGCGGTCTTGCATAGTTCGACCAGTTCGTCTGTTTTGGCGTAGAACCCCGGGGCATAGATGAGGGCGGAGCCGATGCCCATGGCGCCTTCTTCCATAGCCTGGCTGACGAGGGCCTTCATTTTGAGGAGCTCGTCCGGGTTGGGGGGGCGGTTGGCGTCTCCGAGTACATGTTCACGAATAGTCGTGGCGCCTACGAAAGAGGCCACGTTCGTGGAGACACCCTTGTTCTGCAGGTATTGGAGGTAGTCTTTGAGGGAGGTCCATTGTATTTTATACCTGATATCCCCTTCGTTGGCTTCTTCGGTCTTTTTCATGGTGTCGGAGAGGGGACCTTCGGAGCTGCCTTCTCCGAAGACTTCGAGGGTGACGCCCTGGCGGATGGCGCCGAGGGAGCGGCCGTCCTGGATCAGGGAGTTGACGGACCAGCTTTGCATGTCGATGAATCCGGGGCTTACGGCCTTGCCTTTTGCATCCAGCTCATGGGTGGCGTGGGCTCCTGACAAGTCTCCGATGAAGGCGATGGTATCGGCGCGGATGCCTATATCTCCTTTGGTGGAGGGGCCGCCGGTGCCGTCATAGAGGGTGCCGTTGCGGATGATGGTATCGTATTGGGGGGAGGGGTGGCAGGAAAGGAGGAGTGCCAGTAGACAGACTGTTGGAAGACGGCCCCCGGCCAGGTGTAGATTGTTGTATTTTCTCATGTTTAGTTATTGGTCATGGAAATTAAGGAATCTCCCGCTACCGATCTTCCCGTCTCCAATAAAAATTTAGTTCTTACTTTTGCCCGGAAAATAAGGTTTGATAGTATGAATACAGCCCCCGGATCCCTCTCTTTTGACAATACGGAAAACGCTTTCGAGTATAAATCTGACAAAGAGTTAAAAAAAGCTTCTTTTTTATTTTCAAGCATGGGGTATTCGTCCCTGGTGAAAATGGGTACCCGGCTGACTCCCTGGCTGATCCGGTCGGGGTTACCGATCAAAGGGCTGATCCGGAACACTATTTTTTCCCAGTTTGTAGGGGGGGAGACGCTGGCGCAGACGGCGGCTGTAGCCCGGAAATTGGGTGAATACCATGTCCAGGTGATCCTGGATTATGGGGTGGAAGGGGGAGAAGAAGGGGAGGAGGGCTATGATCATGCCTGTGGGGAGTTCATCCGGGTGATCGAATATGCGGCTACCCAGCCCAATATTCCCCTTATGAGCATTAAAGTGACCGGCATCGCCCGTTTTAGCCTGTTGGAAAAGCTGGATCATTCCATGGGTGAGCGAGGTCCGCTTATGAAACGGTATGTAACGGCATTGGAATCGCTGACGCAGGCCGAGAAGGAGGAATGGCAGCGGGTGAATGAGCGGATGCTGCGGATCTGCCGGGCGGCGGAGGCGAAGAATGTGGGGGTTTTGGTGGATGCGGAGGAGACCTGGATACAGGATCCGGTAGATGTGCTGACGATATTGATGATGGAGCAGTTTAACAAGGGGCAGGTGGCGGTCTATAATACAATCCAGCTATACCGGCATGACAGGCTGGTGTTCCTGAAGGATTCGTATGAGGCGGCGGTGCAGCGGAACTTCGTATTGGGCGCCAAGCTGGTACGGGGGGCTTATATGGAAAAGGAGCGTAAGCGGGCGCTGGCCGAAAATTATGCCTCGCCTATTCAGCCCGATAAGGAGACTACGGACAAGGATTATAATGCGGCCCTGGAGTTTAGCATCGCGCATTTGGACCGGATCGCCCTGATCGTGGCTTCTCATAATGAATACAGCAACCTGTATGCGGTGCAGCTGCTGCAGCAGAAGGGGCTGCCGTTGAATCATGCCCATATTCATTTCTCTCAATTATATGGAATGAGCGATAATATCACGTTCAACCTGGCCAAGGCGGGGTGTGCGGTGAGTAAATACCTGCCTTTTGGCCCTATCAAGGATGTGATCCCGTACCTGATGCGGCGTGCGCAGGAGAATAGCTCTATGTCGGGGCAGACGGGTCGGGAGTTGGGATTGATTAAGAAGGAGCTGAAGAGGAGGGGGATATAATTTTATGCCGCTAAATCTAAAAAAATCTTTATTTTCGCCTCTCGGTTTTTTTCGGGCAGTTAGCTCAGTTGGTTAGAGTATTTCCTTGACATGGAAGGGGTCGTTGGTTCGAATCCAATACTGCCCACAAGGCCTCGCACATAGTGCGGGGCTTTTTTGTGCGGTAGCGTGACGAGCTCGCTCGTCTGAGCGAACGCGCAAAAAAGTCCCATCCCGCGATAGCGGGATGGGAGGCCTTGGGTACGGGCCTCGCGGTAGTCTTTGGATGACGGAGCGGAGCGGAGGTAATCCAATACCTTCTCAAGATTGGGTGACAGATCTTGATATAGCCCCCGACTGTTCATCAAAAATTTGCTTCAAAAATCAATAGGCAACTCTTTCATAATTCAACTAACTTATTACCTTGTGCTTGTCTTCAAACGGGGAAGACATCAATTAAGCTTTATCTTCTACTCAACCTCCGGCCTGGATGCTTCGTATCCAGCGGTGGGGGACCTTATTCTCAAAACCCGTTCATGCAGCGGGGTGGAAAACCCCATTAATGGAAGATCCCCCCGAGTTATAAAAAACCAAAACACAAATGACACCAAAATTTTTTTTTCGTATGAAACAATTCCCTGGCATCGTATTATGCCTTCTTATACTGGCGACCGCTTGTAAGAAATCGTCCACAACCGCTGCGCCTGTGCAAACCGCTTCATTAACAATCGTCAATGCACTGATCAACAGTGCATCTGCCATCGTAGGAAGTTCGCAGGGCTTTGACCAGAACGCCTATTACCATTCATTCACCGTCCCATTTGGCACCGGCCTGCAACAAACACTGCCCGTCGGGGTCAGCATGCTAACGATCACCGGCGAATCCAACGCAACCGCCTATTCTTATTATAGTAGCAGTCTGGCCTTGTCGGACAGCGCTAAGTATTCATTTTTCCTGGCCGGGACGGCTACTGTGCCCACCATACTGCGGACAACAGATACCATACCTAAATATGCCGTCTCTACTACGGATTCTATTACCGGGGTTCGCTTTATCAACTGTTCCCCTGGCAGCAACCCGATATCCGTGAATGTTCAGGGCTCGCCGGCGCAAAAGCTGGTGAACAACCTGGCTTACATGGCTATCACTCCTTTTCAAACCCTGCCGGTGAACATAGCAAATGGATTTAGTCCCAGTATCATCTTTGAGGTGCGGGATGTTGCTTCCGATACGGTGCTGACGACCTATACGCTGAACTCCACTTTGTTCAAAAACCAAACCCTTGTCGTGGCTGGTCAGGAAACAGCCGGCGCCGCCGTGCCCGTGACTGTATTCCCGGTCAATAACTTTTAATGTAGTTCTGAAACTTAGCTTACTTGGGTAGTTCTACGGAACTACCCTTTTTAATATCCCTTTGGGGTTTATTTTTAGTCGGGCAACAGTGATTTTATCATTATATTTAAGTTATTTTTACCTGGACAAAACGAGATACTGCTTAAAATCAATGGAAGACAATCCTTCAGATAGGGATTTAGCGTTATTCATGCGCATTGCTAAAGGCGATGTCAGCGCCTTTGAAGAAATTTTCCACACAAGTACCGCCAAACTATTTCCCACCGTCATAAAAATTGTACGTTCCGAAGCAGAAGCCGAAGAAATTATCCAGGAAGTCTTTCTGAGGCTCTGGTTGAAACGTAAGGAGTTACCTGCTATTGCCAATCCCGGCGCCTGGTTGCATACCATTGCGGCAAACTTGTCCCTCACAAGCCTGAGAAGACAGGCCCGTGAGTTCCGGCGGACGCAACTGGTGGCGGAAAATATGAGCGCCGTACCGGAAAATGTGTCCGATCAGCTCGACATAAAAATTTTAAAAGGTATTGTCGATGAAGCCATTGCAAAATTGCCTGCCGCCCGCAGAAAAGTCTTCACTATGAGCCGCTTGCAAGGCATGAGCCGTCGGGAGATCGCCGAAAAGCTCGGCGTCTCGGAAAGTACCGTTAAAAATCAGCTAACGGCTGCGCTGAGATTCATACAGGATCACCTTGACCGGCAGACCAGAATCATAATCCCTTCCTGCATTTCCTGCATTTCCATCTTGCAACATCTGTAATTCCTTGTTCCTATAAAATTCTCCCGGAAAAATTTTCGTTGCCGATAGGACAAGCGACAGAGCATGGCGTCATATTATACAGGATGTCTTGGGTGGCGCATCCCTTATGCGTCAAAAACCATTATCCATGGAAGGGAAAGAATATTACCAATCATTGCTGGAAAAATTTATGGCTGGCACTGCCTCTGAAGAGGAGCGGGCTGATCTGTTCGAAGAACTACAGCAGGATACGGATACGGAAGGCTGGGTGACTTTGATCCGTGAAATATCCGAGGCTGCCGATAAAGATGAGGCATACGATCGCCGTCGTTGGAAACCGGTATTTGAGCAGGTTTTGCAAAAGGCAGGCGCCAGACAACGAGATACCCGGCGCTGGTTATTCGTCCCACCCGGAAGAATCATGGCAGCGGCCGTCCTCTTGTTTTTGTTGATAGTGAGCGGCATCTATATCCGGTATCACCGATCTCAAGTAGAAACAGCGCAGTCTGCCCGACCGGTAATAAATGATCTGCCGCCAGGCGGAAACAGGGCGGTATTGACGCTGGCGGGTGGACAACATATCGATCTGGATAGTGCAGCCGATGGACAATTAGCGCAGCGAGGGAGCACGAGGGTCTTAAAACTGAGCAATGGCCAATTGGCATACTCGGCGACTGATGCGAAGAACGGGAAGATTTTATATGATACCCTGACTACGCCAATGGGTGGTCAGTATATGCTGACATTGCCGGATGGTACAAAGGTGTGGTTGAATGCCGCCTCGTCCATCATTTTTCCAGCATCCTTTAACGATAAGGAACGGGCTGTGAGCGTGACCGGCGAAGTATATATGGAAGTAGCGAAAAATTCAAAGCAACCCTTTAAGGTAAAAGTGAATGAGATGGAAATTGCAGTATTGGGAACCAGTTTCGATATCAATGCCTACGGCGACGAGCCGATGATCAGGACTACGCTTGTGGAAGGCCGGATCCGGTTAGGTCAGGATGGAAAATCGAAGGAAATCATGCCGGGCCAGCAAGGCCAGGTAATAAAAGGAGAGATTAAATTGGCGCCGAAGGTCGAAATGGAACAAGTTCTCGCCTGGAAGAACGGCTTATTCAATTTTAATAATGTTGACCTATATACAATCATGCGGCAGTTGAGCCGATGGTATAATATCAAGGTTGAATATTCCGGGACCTTGCCTGATCGGAACTTTGCAGGAGAGCTGCCACGGGACCTGAGCCTGGCGCAGGTATTGAAGATCTTAGATAAGATTGACGTTCATTATAAAATTACGGAGGATCATAAACTCATCATTTCGCAATAGCCTATCAAAAGATTGCCTAAAACAAAAGCCAGAAATGCTAGTAACATCTCTGGCTGGCGTTTGAGTAATCCTGAACCAAACAAAGTACGCTAATACTGCTTATTCAATCACCCAAACTCCCCGCTTCCGCTAAAGCGATGGCGGGTAAAATGTAAATTTATGCAATTTAGGGCTATCTGCAATCGTGAATCTGCAAGTGCCTCCTTGCCTTTATTCGGGACAGCACACTGCAAAAAGCGATTAACTCCCCGACCGGGAAAATTAATTTTTCTTGCGATGAAACTAACTGCTATTTTGGTCACCGTATTTGCGCTGCACGTGAGTGCCAGGGCGATTTCCCAAACCATCAGCTTTGCCGGCAAAGAGGTTCCGCTTGTCAAGGCTTTCGAAGCCATTAAAAGCCAGACCGGGTATGTCTACTTCTGCGACGCTGCGATCCTGGCGGACGCAAAGCCCATTACCGTAGTGGCGACCAAGCTCCCGCTCGAAAACTTTCTCAACGAGATCCTCCAAGGACAGTCATTGGAATACAGTATTGAGAATAAGGCAATTATCATCACCCGTAAGAAGGGGACGACCCCGGTTCCGAAGACGGTAATGGTACAAAGCGCTCCTTCCGTTCCGTATGTTCTCAAAGGTACGGTCTACAGCGAGGCCCGGGAGCCTTTGGAAGGCGCCTATGTCCAGATCAAAGGTTCTTCCCGTGCAACAATGACCGATGCGGCCGGGCATTTTGAACTGAACCGCGTTCAGCCCACCGACACCCTGGTTGTAACCAATATTGGTTACAGCAGGCAGCTCGTCCCCGTCGACAATCAGCAAGGGCTTATTATCCTGATGAAGAAGGCTCCCAAAGCACTCGGTGATGTCGAGGTTATAGCCCATACCGGCTTTCAGGCCATTTCCAAAGAACGGGCTACCGGATCTTTTGAGGTGGTAGATAGTGCGCAATTCAACCGGGTCATATCACCAGATATAATGGACCATTTAGATGGGGTGGTGAGTAGTTTGGTTATCGATAAGAGGGTTAGCAGTGGTACTGAAGGGTATGGTACTGCCGACCCAACTTTTTCAATCCGCGGCCTGAGTACGATCACTTCGAGCACCCAACCTTTGATCGTGGTGGATAATTTTCCCTATAGTGGTAGCTCCACCGGGCAGATTCTGGCCAATATCAACCCGGATGACGTAGAATCCGTTACCATACTTAAAGATGCAGCGGCAGCCAGTATCTGGGGCAGCCAGGCGGGTAATGGGGTCATCGTGATTACGACGAAGAAGGGTAAATATAATGCTGCCCCCAAATTGAGTTTCTCCAGCAGCCAGACGATTTCCGGAAAACCCAATTTATTTTATTCGCCTCAGCTGACGTCGGCGGATTATATTGGGGTGGAAAAATATTTATTTAACCTGGGATACTACGATAGACTTTATAATAATCAAGTATCCAATAACTATCCCACGCTGACGCCGGTAGTGAACATGCTTTATTCGGTGAAAAACGGTCAGATCAGCCAGTCCGCCGTGGACGCAGAGACAGCGGGTCTTTCCCAGCTGGATATTCGCAATGATTATCAGAAATATGTGTACCAGAACCTGTTACAGCAAAACTATAATTTAAGCCTATCGGGGGGCAGCGACAAAATGAACTATTCATTGTCGGGGAGTTATTTCAAAGGGCAAAGCAATCTGAAGTCAAGTACCAACGACAAATATTTCCTCGCTGCCAGTACTATGTTCAAGCCCGTGAAGAATCTGGAGATAAGCTTAAGTGTAGGTTTTACGCAGAATAATATGGTCACTGCGCTCGGCTACTTAACTTATGCTGCCCTCTGGTATCCTTATGGCCGGCTGGCGGATAGCAAGGGTAACCCGCTTCCTATAGGAGGCTCCTACAATGAGACTTTCAACCAGTTGGGCCAGTCCCTTGGCTTGTTGCCGGAAACGCAGGCTCCCCTGCAAGAGATGCGTTTAAATACCCAGACCTACCGGACCCATGAGTACCGGCTGAATCCCTCTGTTACTTACACCATCCTTCCGGGGCTCAAGGCAAGTTTTCTGTATGGGTATGACTACTCTTCCACGCTTCAGAACCAGGACCTTAGCGATTCGAGTGTTGCCATTCGCGACCTGATTAATCGTTACACCCAGATCAATTCCAGCGGAGGGTTGACCTATATCATCCCGGTAGGGGACAAGTTGACCTACAACTACATGGATAAAACAAGCCAGAATCTGCGCGCTCAATTGAGCTTTAGCCATCGGTTCGGCAGCGATCACCGCATCGACGCTATTGCGGGTTATGACCATTCGGAAACGCGAACCTCTCAATACAGTTACGGTTATTATGGATATGACGCTCAGACAGCGACTTACCAGACCGCATTGAATTATCAAACGGCTTATCCTACTACTTATGCCAATTTATTGCGTTATGGCGCCGGGACAATAGCGTCCTTGACCCAATACCAGCCCACTACTTTCACTGCCGCGATTTCATACTGGGCTAATATAGCCTACAACTACCGGGATAAATATACGCTTTCACTCAGTGACCGAATCGAAGAAGCCAACCTTTTCGGGGTAACAACCAATAATAGGAAGAAGCCGCTGCCTTCAGCCGGCTTTAGCTGGGATATCAGTAAAGAGCAATTTTACCATATGGCTTTTTTACCTTTCTTAAAATTCAGGGCCACCTACGGCTTCCAGGGCAACCGGGCATTCAATACGACTGCACAAACTATTATCTTTTATCAGTCTAATGGTGGGTACACCGGCCAGAATTATGCAATGCTTGGCAGCGCCGCCAACCCCAACCTGCGTTGGGAAAAAGTGGGACAGATTAACCTGGGGTTAGATTTCGGTATCTCAAAAGGATTATTGGCAGGTAGCCTGGAATACTATCACAAGCAATCAACCGACCTGATCGGTCCCTATCCCCTTGACCCGACGGTAGGCTTCACTTCTTATGTCGGCAATACCTCTTCCATGGTTGGGCAGGGAGTGGATCTAAAACTCTCTGCAACTATCCTGAATCACGCATTCAAATGGAATACCAGCTTTTTCTTCAATTACAATACCAATAAAGTCACCAAATATTATTTGCCTGTTGCAAAAGGATACTTTTCAAATGCTCAAGTCCAGGCAGGCCGCCCGGTAGATGCGGTTTATAGTATGAAATGGGCCGGACTGGACCCGCAGACCGGTGATCCATTGGGCATCGTGGATGGGAAAGTTTCCAAGGACTATTATAATTTCATATATAATACTATTACGTCTAAGGACATAGTATATAATGGGCGTACCAACCCGCCTTACTCAGGCGGGCTGATGAATGGTTTTTCGTACAAAGGGGTTTCCCTGTCTTTTAACATCAAGTACCAGATGGGCTACTATTTCCGGCAAAGTTCGATCAGCTATAGTGGTTTATTTGGCCGAAGTATGGTGACGATGAGTCCGGGCTATAAGGATTGGGAAAGTCGCTGGCAAAAACCAGGCGATGAGCAGTTTACCCATGTACCTTCGATGCCGACGCCGACCGCTCTGCAGAATGAGTATGGCCGGGATCTCTTTTACCAGAATTCTTCCGTGCTGATCCAAAGGGCGGATAATATTGTTTTACAGGGGCTTGCTATGAGCTATAGTCTCAGCCGCACGCAATGGAAAGCCCTGCCATTTTCCAGCCTGAATATTTCGAGTAATTATAATCTATACGTATTACTGTGGAAGGCCAATAAGGTAGGCGTAGACCCCAATTATATGTACAACACCAGACCTCCGCACCAGTTCTCCCTGAGCCTGGGGGCCGCATTCTAAATGATTTCATAAGTGGCAGCGCTATTTGGCCTGTAACAATAAAATGACAAGCGATGAAAAGACTCAAGTATAAAAATTACAGATGTTGGCTGATGGTCATCCTTGCCTGGAGTATGACCGGCTGTACCAAGGATGCGCTAAATGTTAAGCCCAGCCAGAATTTAGCGATTCCCAGTACGGTTACAGATTACCAGGATCTTCTAAATGGCCTTACGGATGGAATAATTGGCCTGCGTACCGTTGAGGGCGACTACATGTCTGACGATGGGTATGTATCTCAGACTGCTTTAGCGAATACTGCGTATGATCCTTTTTTGGCGCTATCCTATACCTGGGATAAAACTATGATGAATGAATTTATCGGGAACAGTCAGTACTATGATTGGTCGGATACTTACTCATTTATTGAGGTTATTAATGTTGCCCTGGATGGCATTAACAGCATCAAACCTACGGTGGCGGACTCTGCCGCATGGGCAAATGTCAAAGGGGCCGCCTTGTTTTTACGCTCTGCTTATTTTTTCAGCCTGGCGAATTTATGGTCTGAGCCCTATAATGCGGGGGGGAGTAATGATGGGCTCGGGATCGTAATGCGACTCAGCTCAAATATTGCCGATCCAGTGGTCCGTAGTACGGTAGCACAAACCTATGACCAGATCATCTCCGATTTGCAGCAGTCGGTTACACTCTTACCCAATACCACGGCCAGCGGTACGGTCACCAGCAAAGTCCGGCCGTCTAAAGTTGCGGCTTATGGTCTGTTGGCCCGTACTTACCTGCTTATGGGAAATCCGGGTAAAGTGAAGGCTTATTGCGATTCAGCGCTGACCCTTTATAGTACGCTACTGGATTATAATTCCGTAGACCCGACAGTGGGATTTACTACGTTTGAGCCGGAAATTATTTTTGAAGCACAAGGAAGCGGATCGTATATCTACGTACAAGGGTTTGTTAATTGTGATTCTACCTTATACCAAAGTTATGCTCCGACAGATCTGAGAAAAGTCCTGTATTTCATAGATAATGGTGATGGTACTTATACGCCTGGTGGATATTTAGGCGGGTCGATGTTTAACGGTATTTCCGTTGATGAGCTGTATCTGATGCGAGCCGAGGCGAACGCCCGTTTGGGACAAACAACGCCCGCCATGGCCGACCTGAATACGTTGCTGAAGATGCGCTTTAGTAACACCGTTCTTTTTCAGCCCTATACGGCCACGGATGCCAATGACGCTCTGGCTCAGATCCTGATCGAACGCAGGAAGGAACTTTTGTTCCGGGGCCTCCGGTGGATGGACCTCAGGAGATTGAATCAAGAATCCCGATTTGCGATCACGTTGACCCATCTGTCCGGAGGCAAGACCTATACTTTACCCCCTAATGATCATCGATATACATTGCCTATTCCAGCAAATGTTTTGGCAATAGATGCGATCCCTCAGACGCCCTGACTTCAAAAAGAAAAAGCTTGTAGTATCCCGTTAATGCTACAAACGGGGAGAACCGTAAAAGGTCTCCCCTCTTTTTTTAATCCCTGCAAAACAACTAGTAGATAAAAACAAATTTCATGTCACAAGCAATAGTTAAGATCGAGCATTTATCCCATCGTTATGCGACGGCCTGGGCGATCCGGGATATCAATTTCGAAATCAATCAGACCGGTATCATGGGTTTGCTGGGTTCGAACGGGGCCGGCAAGTCGACTACGATGAATATCATGTGCGGTGTACTCAACCAGACGGAAGGCAGCGTGTATATCGATGGCATCGACATCCGGAAACGGCCGCTGGAAGCGAAGAAGCTGATTGGTTTTCTCCCACAGAATGCCCCGCTTCATTTTGACCTGACGGTGGATGAATACCTGACTCATTGCGCTTACATGCGGCAAATGGACAAGAAGAGCATCCCGGAAGCGCTGACGACGACCAAAGAGCGGTGTGGGATCGCGCATTTCAGCAACCGGCTGATCCGTAATTTATCAGGCGGCTACCGGCAGCGGGTAGGTATCGCCCAGGCGATTATCCACCGGCCGAAACTGGTCGTGCTGGACGAACCCACCAATGGCCTGGATCCCAACCAGATCCAGGAGGTTCGGAACCTGATAAGGGAGATTGCCGAAGACCGGTCGGTGATCTTCTCCTCCCATATCCTGTCGGAGATCCAGGCTACCTGCAAAGAGATCAGGATGATCGAGAACGGCCGGATGGTTTTTTCCGATACGATGGAAGCCTTCAATAATTATATCGAGCCCAATAGCCTGCTGGTGGCTTTGGAAAGGCCGCCTTCCTTTGAAGAGCTGCTGGAGATCCCCGGCATTACGCGGGTTGAGCAGGTGCATGGCAAATACCTTCGGCTATATTTCGACAACCCGGCAGGTGTCACGGAAAAAGTGATCGGCATCAGCATCCAGAAAGGCTGGCAACTTTCGGAGATCACGCTGGAGCGGAGTTCGCTGGACGAGATCTTCGGACAATTGTCCCATAAAAACACGAATATAAAATAGCGAAGCCGATGAAAACAATGTGGAAAATTGCGAAAATAGAACTGAGCTCGCTGTTTTACTCCCCGATACCCTGGGTATTGCTGATTATTTTTTCGGTCCAGGGGGGGCTGGATTTTACGCACATGCTGGAGACGATGGTAAACAAGCAGATGGAAAGTGGGCCTGGCAGCCTATCCGATATAACGGCAGGTGTATTTACGAATCGCCTGGATGGCGTATACTCCAATATGCTGGGGCGCCTGTATTTATATGTTCCCCTGCTGACGATGGGACTGATGAGCCGGGAGTTCAGCAGCGGTAGCATAAAGTTACTGCTGTCTTCCCCGGTTCGGATGAGCGAAATAGTGATGGGCAAGTTTGTGGCCATCATGCTTTATTGGCTGCTACCGATGGCGATGCTGCTGCTGTACTTTATTACGGGCCATTTTACGATTGCGGCGATGGAATGGCGCTTCCTGCTCTCCTGTTTATTGGGGATTTACCTGCTTGCAGGAGTGTATTCGGCCGTGGGCTTGTTCCTGTCCTGCCTTACCTCGTATGTTGTCGTCGCCGCCATCGGCACCCTGATCACCCTGGCCTTCCTGGATTTTATGGGTAATGTGTGGCAGGGGATTCCTTTTGTCCGGGATATTACCAGTTTTATCAGCCTGACAGGTCATGCCTGGCGGTTTATGAACGGATTGATCGTGAGCAGGGATGTGTTCTATTTTCTGATCATGATAACCCTTTTCCTGGGCTTATCGGTGCTTTGGCTGCGGGGTATGACGGACTCCCGCTCCCGGTGGTTCAAGGCAGGCCGGTATGTGTCCCTGGTAACCGTCTTGCTGTTATTAGGGTATAGCTGCTCCAGGCCAGCCTTTTCGTTTTATTACGATGCGACCGTTACCAAGCGTAATACGCTGACGCCGGAAACGCAGGCCCTGATCAAAAAGGTGAAGAAGCCGCTCAGGGTCACTATGTACGCCAACCTGTTCCAGGGCGACGCTGACCTGGGACTGCCGGAGATGCTCAATAATGACATGGCCTGGTGGGACAACTATATCCGTTTTATGCCGGAGATGCAATTCGACTATATCAATTATTATGATTCTGTGCTGGACCTGCGGTATTATACGGACCGGCGATTCCGGGGCCTTAACCTGGCGGAACGCGCCAAAAAAGTTGCCTACGACCGGGATCGTGATCTTGACCTGTACTTGCCCCCGGACGAGATACACAAGCTCATAGATCTCAAACCGGAACTAAACTTGTTCGTGCGGCAGCTGGAGGACAGCAGCGGTCGGCACAAGACTTTCCTGCGGATGTTTCATGATCCTATGCATGTGCCCTCTGAAATTGAAGTTGCGACGGCTCTTAAGCGTTTAGTCGTTCCGCCCCCGAAAGTCTTCTTTGTCACGGGGCACAGCGAACGGTCGATCTATAAAAAGGAAGACCGGAGCTACCGGGCAATCGCCCATGATCCAGGCGAACGGGGAGGATTGATTAACCAAGGTTTTGATGTGGATTCCATCACCCTGGATCAGGATCTGCCTGCAGGTCTTGCGGCCCTGGTGATCGCCGATCCGACCCACCCTTATACGCAGGATGAGTTGCAGAAAATACAGGGCTATGTCGCTGCCGGCGGCAACCTGCTGGTGATCGGGCACCAAGGTAACCAGGCGCTGTTGAATCCATTGCTGAAGCCTCTTGGCGTGCAGTTGATGGAAGGCATGCTGGTGGCCAACAGTAAGGACCTGGCGCCCGACGAGATCTTCGTCCGTGTTGCGGATAGCGCCAGCCTGACCGTCCTTGGCCTTACGGACAATTGGCTGCGTCATGGTCCTTTGGTGTATGCGCCGGGTTCCATAGGGTTGCGTTATACTGGTAATGGGCCGTTCGCTGTCCATCCGTTCCTGCTGACCCATGGGGAGGATACCTGGAATAAGCTGGGTGCTTTCAAACTGGATACGGGGAATGTCTCCTATAACCCCGAACATGGGGACGACCATTCGTCCTTGCCTGTGGCGCTGGCTTTGACACGGAAAATCGGGGATAAGGAGCAGCGGATCATGGTCCTGGGCAATGCCAATTGGATGGACAATAAATATCTGGAAAGACAACGAATGGTAAAAACGGTGGTGTTTAATTTCGGCGTTGCCCACGAGGTTTTTAAATGGTTCAGTAAGGGCGAATTTCCATTAAGGCTCTCCCGCAAAGACGGGAAAGATACTGCCATGCTGATTACCCGGACCGGGTTGCGCCCGCTCACCATTTTTTTCCAGTGGGTATTGCCGGGCCTGCTGCTGGTATTCGGGACCATACTCCTTATCAGGAGGAAGCGAAAATAACATAAAATAAAAGTTACGGATGAAAACAATACGTAAAATCGCGCGGGTAGAATTGAGCATCCTGTTTTACTCCTCTATTTCCTGGCTACTGCTGATCGCATTTACCGTTCAGACTGCGCTGAAGTTTACTCCTCTTTTCAGAACCTTAGTGGATCGGTTGAACGAAGGGCATCCTGTAAACAGGATGACGAAAACTTTTTTTTCGGACGGTTTCTCAGGGGTGCTCCCCTACGTGGAACAAAACCTGTACTTATATATACCCCTATTGACCATGGGCCTGGTAAGCCGGGAGCTCAGCAGCGGCAGCATCAAGCTGCTGCAATCCTCGCCTGTGAAGATCAGGGAGATCGTGCTGGGCAAGTTCCTGGCCATCATGGGTTACTGGTTGATCCTTTTTATCATCCTGGTATTGTATGCAGCTACCGCCTGCTGGTTAATGGAAGGGACGGAATGGCGACTGATCCTTGCGGGTTTATTGAGTGTTATCCTGCTGACGGGTGCCTACTCCGCGATTGGCTTGTTCATGTCCAGTCTGACTTCCTACCAGGTGGTGGCGGCCCTCGGCACTTTTTCCATCCTGGCCATCCTGAACTTTGTAGGGGGCATGTGGCAGAGCGTTCCTTTTTTGCGGGATATTACCTGGTTCCTGTATATTCACGACCGGGCGCAGGAGATGGCGGATGGGCTGATTGTAAGCAAGGACATTCTTTATTTCCTGATCATGACCGGTCTTTTTCTGGGGCTTGCCTTCCTGGTGCTGAAAGCCCGTACTGAATCCAGGCCGCTTTCGTTCAGGATAACCAGGTATGTCGTATTCATCAGCGGGATGTTGCTGTTGGGTTATCTTACGTCCAGGCCCCTGGGGACTGGTTACGCCGATGCAACGGTGACCCGGGACAATACCTTGTCGGAGACGAGTCAGGATATCATCAAAAATATAAAGGGGCCGGTGACGGTGACGGCGTATACGAACCTGTTTTCTGAAAGGGGCGATTTTGGATTACCGGAAAACCGGAACATCAATTTGGATGACTGGTCTAAATATTCCCGGTTCATGCCCGATATGAAACTGGTCTATGTCAACTATTATGATTCGATTGACAACTCCTGGTTTTATAAAAGCGAATTTCCGGGCCTTACCCAAGATGAGATCGCCCAAAAAATAACCACTTCACGCAAATGGTATTTTGATGAGCTCCTGTCGCCTGCCCGGATCCATTCTATCATCGACCTTACCCCTCTTAAAAATGAGTCTGTCCTGCAAGTAGGAGACGGAACCCGGAAGGAATTTCTCCACCGGTACCCTGATAAAGATTTGTGGAGCAGCATAACAGAGCGAAATATCGTGACGGCCTTTAAGCGCCTGGACGGGAAGGCGCCGAAGATCGCCTTTCTGACCGATCATTATGCCCGCTCGATTGATAAATGGGGAGACAAGGAATACAAGGGTTTGGCGAATAACTACCGTAATGAAAATTGCCTCTGCAATATAGGTTTTGATGTTGTAACCGTTTCCGCGGACCGGGACCTGCCAACCGATATCTCCGCCCTGGTGATCGCGGAGCCTACCACGGCTTTCAGCCCGGAAGAAATAAGGCGGATCGGGAAATATATCGATGCCGGCGGCAACTTGCTGGTCCTGGGTGAGAAGGATAAGCAGGACGTGTTGAACCCCATACTCCGTCCGCTTGGGGTCCACTACCTGGAGGGAAGCCTGGTCCAGAACCAGTTGACAAACTATACTGGCTTTGTCTTCTCTACCGAGGTGTCTCCTGAAAACGTGTTCACGCATTATACGGAAAGTGCGGCGAGGGTTTCATCCAGGTTTGGGGATTTTTTAAAAGACAGCACCAAGGTATTGTTCTCCGGGGCCATCGGGCTGGCCTATGACCATACCGGCAGTTTTGCCGTCAATCCTATCCTAATGACCAGCGCAGTGGATGCCTTCAACAAAATGGGGGAGTTTAAGCTGGATACGGGCAGGGTTTCCTTTAACCCGGAAAATGGCGACGATCATTCTTCCGTACCGGTGGCGCTGGCCCTCACCCGGCAGAAAGGTATCCGGGAGCAGCGCATCCTGGTGCTGGGCGATGCAGATGAATTGGATAATAAAAGACTTGGCCGGAGCTGGGATTTTGAGTCGGAAATATTTAAATGGTTTAGCTATGGGCAATATCCGCTGGATATCCGGCGCCCCATCCTGGAAAATAAGACGATCTGGCTCAAAACCCGTACTCAGGCCAAAATGGCGAAAGACATATTTGTGTGGGTGATCCCTATCCTGCTGCTTGTATTTGGCGGGGTATTCCTGTACTGGCGGAAGCGTAAGTAATATTAAAAAAAGAAAAGCTGATGAACTTCAATACAGACAAACAAACCCTGGACGATCTGACTATTTTTGCAAAGGGAAGCGGCGATTCGGTGTATGGCATGTATAACCGGACTTTTACCCGGGGCGGTGCGAATATCCTTGAGCAAATGTTTCGTTTCCCATTGTCGGATGTAACCTCCATCAACATTCGCAGCCAAATTATCCAATATTTCAACAGCACGGACTATGTGTTTCCTTTTAAAGGGAGCCATTTTGACCAGATAGAGCAATACCTGGGCAATACCGATGAAAGATCGATGCTTGCCCATGAAAGTGATACCTTGAGAAGAACGGTTGCCGGTGTATTTACACAGGATGCGGAATATAAAATAATTTATAAAGGCATTGTATCCCTGATCGAAATTGTAGGAGAACTGCGCCCTTTTATGGGCAGGATCAAGGCCGATCATAGTTCCGCCCCCTATCATGCTGATATGTCGTTACTATCGGACCTGCTCGCGGTGGAAGAGCTGGAGCCGGTTTGGAAGGCCCCTGTGAAAAGGACGCTGCCTTATAACAAAGTTGCCGAATTTGATAGGATTTTAAGATTCCGGTACCGGAATGTCATTAGAAAATTTTTGCAATACCTATATCATCTCGATGTATATATGTCGGTTGCAAAAGTGGCAACTGAACGGAAATTCATATTTCCCAGGGCGCTTCGGAAGGAAGAGCATACCGTTAAGTTGAAAGGTGTGTATCACCCTCAATTGAAGGCACCGGTCCCTAATTCCATCCATATTACGCCGAATGCTAATATTGTTTTTCTCACTGGCGCAAATATGGCGGGTAAATCGACTTTTATGAAGTCTATAGGCATCGCTATGTATGTAGCACATATGGGTTTTCCGGTGGCCGCGAGAAGCATGGAATTTTCGGTGCGGGATGGGATCTATACCACGATTAATCTGCCGGATGACCTGAGTATGGGCGCCAGCCATTTCTATGCGGAAGTACTTCGGATTAAAAAAGTGGCGATGGAAATGAGTCATTCCAAGAGCCTGTTTATTATGTTCGATGAGCTATTCCGGGGGACGAATGTCAAGGATGCCTATGAGGGCACCATTTCTGTTACAGAGGCCTTTGCCCACAGGCGGAATTGCCTATTCATCCTATCGACACATATTGTCGAAGCAGGCGAGGTGTTGAAGGAAAAATGCGATAATATCAGCTTTAAATATTTGCCCACCCGTATGAATGGGAACATCCCGGTATATACTTACCAGGTCGAAACAGGAATTACGGATGACCGGCATGGAATGATCATTATTAATAACGAAGGTATTTTAGATATACTAAAAGCCCGCAAAACTAAAGCTCCCCTATCATGAGTTTCGTTGCAGATAAACAAACCCTGGATGACCTGAATTTACTTCGCAGATACAGGAATGATTCGATTTATGCCTTGTTTAATCAGGTCCATACCTCCGGGGGAGAAAAGCTGATGGATAAAATGTTTCGTTATCCCCTGGATAATGCCGATGAAATCAATAGGCGGAGCGGCCTTTTTAAGTATTTTGAAAAGAAAGGGCTTAGATTTCCGCTCAACAAGGAGCAATTTGGAGTAGTCGAAAACTACCTGGGTTCTCATGACAATGGCAGCTATGCTGCGGCTTTATTTAAGGGACTGCGAAAAAAGGCGCTCTCAGCGATCTTTCTTGATGAAGCTTTTAAATCGATGCAGAAAGGGCTTGAAGCCACGATCGATGTTTTAACTATTTTCTTCGATTTCATGCTGAAACTGGAAGATACCGATAGGCAACATCCTTACCACGAGGAATTGGAAGCATTGAAGAAAGTTGTCAGCGATCACCGGCTCTCCTGGCTGACGAAGGAGAAAGGTTCGGTGGGAATGTCTGTTATGAAAGTAATCAGGTACGATTACCTGTTGAGGAACTTGCTTAAAGATGAGATGGGAGTGCTTCTTGATATCATTCATCGCCTGGACATTTATATTGCCGTGGCAGGGGTAGCCAAAGCAAGAGGGTTTGCCTTTGCACATGCTTTGCCCAAGGACCGAAATATACTTGATGTGAGGGGATTTCATCATCCGGCGCTGCCTAAGGGCGTAAATAATGCCCTGACCTTTAATCAGGAAAATAATGTTTTGTTCCTGACCGGCGCCAACATGGCTGGAAAATCCACTTTAATGAAATCCTTCGGCATTGCGGTATATCTTGCCCATATGGGTTTTCCGGTTGCCGCGGAAAAGATGGAGTTTTCCGTACGTGACGGCCTTTATTCGTCAATTAATGTTCCGGACAATATCAGCCAGGGATATAGTCACTTCTATGCGGAAGTATTGCGGGTAAAAAAAATTGCGGAAGAGGTGAGTAGTTCCAGAGATCTGGTGGTCATATTTGATGAACTATTCAAGGGCACTAATGTGAAAGATGCATACGATGCTACCCTGGCCGTCACAGAAGCTTTTTCCGATTTCAGGAACTGCTTTTTCATTATTTCCACCCATATTATAGAGGTAGGCGAGCAATTGATGAAGGGGAACCAGCCTATTCAATTCTCCTATCTGCCGACTATAATGGATGGGGTGATGCCCAGGTATACCTATAAATTGCAGGAAGGGATTACCTCCGACCGCCACGGGATGATGATCATACACAATGAGCGTATCCTGGAAATTATTAAAGGTGCTATTTGCGCATGCTAAAATATCCCCTTATGCAACAAAGACCCGCGCTCATCATCGATGAAGACATGGCGGCAGCCAAACAGCTGACCGATCTGCTCCTGAGCGGTGGCTATGCCCATCAGTGCTTCTCTGTGGGTAATATGGCCGACGCTCAGAAAGTCATGCTGGAACGGCGCATCGGAATTTTGTTTATCCGCATTATCCATTGGGATAAATACCGAAGGATTATTCCTTTGCTCAACCATCCGCCGGAGGTGATCGTCTTCCTCTCAGGTCGTATGGAAAAATGTACGTACGAACTTTCGGAAGAAGTGGACTTTCACCTGCAGCCTCCCTTTCGCCGGACATCCCTGATACGTATTTTTGCCCGGTTACTGGAGCCTGGCTTTCGACCCAGGGGCCTGGATTTCTTCTTCCTTAAATGCAATCACCGGTTTCGGGTCGTTTATTTCGATTCCCTCCGGGCAGTCAGCAGCAAGGGCGGTTACCTTACCGTTCGCACAGACAAACAGGAGTACTTTGTAGCCGGTAGCATTCGCCGGTTGGAGGAACGGCTACCGCCGCTATTCTGCCGGATCAATCGCAATCTTATCATTGCCGAGCAATACCTGGCTGTGAGTAGTTCACTATGCATCAGCCGCAATTGCCGGAAGGAGCTGCGTCGCAGGGGGCAGTTGCCTGACCAGCCGCTGCTAGCGGCCTTCTCTGTAAATAACTTTTAAAAATAGCTGTATGTATATTCGTATTCTGGCCCTCGCCCTGGTGTTCTTTATAATTAACCCATGCTTCGACTTTGGGCAAGACCTGAACCGTCCGATCCCCCTTGATTCGGCCGTGCATATTGGAGTACTGCCTAATGGGTTCACCTACTATATAAGGCGAAATACGGAACCTGCCAAGCGGGTCCAGCTTTATCTTGTCAATAAGGTAGGCTCGATCCTGGAAGAGGAGGATCAACGGGGATTGGCTCATTTCATGGAGCATATGAACTTTAACGGGTCGACGCATTTTCCAGGAAACAAATTGGTGGACTACCTGCAAAAATCGGGTGTTCGCTTTGGCGCCGATCTCAATGCCAATACTTCATTCGATGAGACCGTTTATGAACTGCCTATCCCTACGGATGATACGTTGATATGGCAGAATGGTTTTCGGATTATGCGGGACTGGGCGCAGGATGCGACCCTCGATTCCCTGGAGATCGAGAAGGAGCGGGGAGTGGTGCTGGAGGAGAAAAGAATGAGGATGGGTGCCGCAGAAAGGATGCGAAGCGTATATCTTCCCGTCCTGCTCAATCATTCAAGGTATGCCAATCGCGAACCTATTGGTCTGGAATCTGTTCTCAAAAATTTTACGCCGGCGACGCTGCGCCGTTATCACCACGATTGGTACAGGCCTGATTTGCAGGCGCTGATTGTCGTTGGCGATGTCGATGTGAAAGCTACGGAATGGTTGATCCGGTCTCTTTTTTCAGACCTGCGGAACCCCCTTAATGAGAAACCGAGAACACACTACGAGATACCCCTTACAGGGACGAATCATTTCATTACCGTCACCGACAAGGAGCAGTCTAAAACTACTATGCAGGTAATGATCAAGCACCCTGAGCCGAAGCTGTTAACGGAGGCTGATTTCCTGTTTGGTATAGAGCGCAACCTTTTTAACCAGCTACTTAGTGAACGCTTTACAGAATTGTCGCAGCAAACAAATCCTCCCTTTATGGGGGTAGGCGGCGGCATACATGGATTTATGGAGGGGATAGATATGTTTGCATTAACGGTTACCGCCAAAAAGGGCGAGTTGGAAAAGGCCTTTCATACCACCTGGGAGCTGATCGAAAAGGTCAAACGTTTCGGTTTTTCGGAAACCGAGTTGGATCGGGCAAAGACCAACTTTCTGTCGGACTGGGAATTTTCATTGAAGGAGAAAAGTAAAACCCAATCTATCAATTTTGTCAATGAATACAAGGCTCATTTTTTAAACAGCGCAGCGATTCCGGGTACAGATTGGAAATATACTTTTATAAAAGACCATATAGCTTCCATCACCTTATCGGAAATCAATGCGCTTGCCGTGACCTATATTAAGGATAGTAACAGGGATATCCTTATCCTTGCCCCGGACGCCGAAAAATCAGGGTTACCAGATTCAGCTACTGTCATTGGCTGGATCGACTCCATCGGGAAAGAAGAGCTCCAGGCGTACGCAGACCAGGCGGTGAAAGCGCCTTTGATGCCGGTAAAGCCCGTTCCTGGCCGTATAGTCGATGTTAAACAGGTAAAGGATCCTACATTTACTGAGCTACAGCTGTCTAATGGCGTTACCATCATCTGTATGCGTACGGATTTCGACAAAGACGCCGTGGCCTTTTATGGGGCGAGTGCTGGCGGTTTATCACTTTATAATACCCATGAACTTCCCAGCGCAATGTTTGCCGCATCGATGGTTGGAAGTTTTGGTGTCGCCAATTTTAATCCGATCGAATTGAGAAAGGTGCTGAACGGTAAACACGTTGCGGTTAAACCTTTTATTGATGAAGGAGGCCAGGGTATCGAAGGAACTTCGACCACGGAGGATCTGGAGACAGCCCTGCAACTGGCCCATCTTTATTTTACTTCGCCCCGAAAGGACAGTACGCTATTCCATAATATCATTGCGAATATCAGGGGGGCGATATCTGATCGTTACAGCGATCCAAATAATGTGTTTGCCGATACGATGACCCGCGTGCTTTCCAATTATAACCCCCGCAGTGAGCCGTTCTCCCTGGAAATGCTGGATCGAGTCAAACTTGACACGGTGTACCAGGTATATAAGGATCGTTTTGCCGATGCTTCCGGCCTTCGTTTTATCTTTATTGGTAATTTCAATATGGACAGCCTCCGACCTTTACTGGAGACTTATTTAGGCAGCCTGCCCGCCTTGCATAAAAATGAACAGCCCATCGACTGGCATGTGCAGTTGCCACCCGGGCAGATCAGCAAGAAGGTATACAAAGGCAAGGAGAACAAGGCAGGCGTCCAAATTGTCTATAGCGGGGATTATCATTTCAGCCCAATAAACAATATGCGGATCCGCGCCCTGGCGGAAGTTCTGCAAATCAGGTTGACGCAACGACTCAGGGAAGAGGAAAGCAAGGTGTATTCCATTTCGGTCAAAGGCGACTATGATAAGGCTCCAAGAAATCGGTTTTCTATTGCTATTGCTTTCAGTTGCGACCCCAAAAATGTGGAATTCCTGGTTAAGCAGTTGGATCGTGAAATTGAGAAAATTCAGGCAGAAGGCGCCCTGCAGGATGATCTGGCGAAATTTAAGGCGGAAACCCGCCGCAACCATGAACTGCAGTTGAAGATGAATAGCTATTGGCTCAATTACCTGAACATCTCCTGGGAGCTTAACCTCCCTTTGGATCGATACAAAAACTGGAACAAAATACTTGACGGCATTACTACGAAAGATCTGAAGCATGCTGCCCGGGAATATCTGAGTGGCAAAAACAGGATAATATGCACTTTATTACCGGAAAACTAGGTCTGCAACGGATTTCGTGTTTTCCTTCAGGCCTGGATGCAGATCTGCTTCTGAACTCCCAGACCTTCTATCCTCAGCTCGACCTCGTCGTCTGCATGAAGATATTGCGAGGGTTTCATACCCATACCGACTCCCGGTGGCGTGCCGGTGTTGATCAGGTCACCCGCTTCGAGGGTCATGAACTGCGATAAATAATGTACCAGGTAATAACAACCGAATACCATATAATGGGTATTGCCTTTCTGCATCTGTCTGCCGTTGACCGATAGGGACATGTATAGGTTCTGTGGGTCCGGGATATCATCGGGGGTGACCAGCCAGGGCCCCAGCGGGTTGAAGTTGTCACAAGATTTTCCTTTCGTCCATTGTCCGCCCCTTTCCAGTTGGAAAGCTCTCTCCGATACGTCATTCGAAATACAGTAACCACCGATATATTCTTTAGCCGCTTCCGGGCTGTCCAGGTACCGGGCATTTTTGCCAATGACGATGCCAAGCTCTACTTCCCAATCGGTCTTTTCGCTTGTTCGCGGGATAAGAATGTGATCGTAGGGACCCACTACCGTATTCGATCCCTTTTGAAAGACGATGGGCTCGGCAGGAAGGGGCATACCGGATTCCGCTGCATGGTCAGAATAATTCAATCCGATGCAGATCACTTTGCCCGGCCTGGCTACGCAGGAAGCCCATCGCGCTCCTTCCGGCACATCCGGCAATGAGGGGTTTTGGCTCATCAAATTTCGTAAATGCAAATTGCCGTCATTTTGAAAGAAAGCGCTGTTCCAGTCAGGATAGTACTGCGAGAGATCTTTTCTTTCACCTTCCGGAGTGATGATGCCGGGCTTTTCTGTACCCGGCTCACCGAATCTTATCAGCTTCATAGTATGTTTTTAAACATTCAATAATTCCGCTACGGCAGTCAGGTATTCAATCTTGTAAAACCGCCATCAATGAAATAATCGCATCCCGTTACAAAGGATGCTTCATCGGAACAAAGGTATAATGCCATAAAAGCGATCTCTTCTGGCCGTCCCATCCGGCCGATGGGCTGGGAGGCTGACAGCTTACGGAACATTTCTTCTTCCTGGCCGGGGTAACTTTTGGAAAGGAAGCCATCCACGAAAGGTGTATGTACCCGGGCGGGAGAAAGACAGTTACAACGTATGTTATAAGAGAGATAATCCCTGGCGACGGATAGGGTCATGCCTACCACTGCTCCTTTTGTCATGCTATAGGCAAAACGGTCCGACAGCCCCACCGAGGATGCAACGGAGGCCATATTTACTATAGCGCCACCGCGGGCTTTCATGTGTGGGATAGCTGCCCGGATGATGTGATAAGCTCCTTTTACATTTACGCTGAATAGCCGATCCATATCTGCGTCTTCTGTACTTTCTACCGTGCCGATGTGCGGGATGCCGGCATTGTTGATGAGGATGTCGACAACGCCGGTTTCCTTTACGATTTTTTCCACAGTCATGGTCACTTCTGCCTGAGAGGTGATGTCGCAGTGGATGAACCGGGCCTTTCCCCCTTGCTCTCTGATACCGGCTATCACCAGGCCGGCTGCCTGTTTGTTCACGTCGATGATATAAACCAGACCACCCTGCCGGGCGAATAAGGTGGAGATGGCTTCACCGATGCCGCTGCCCCCACCTGTCACCAGGATAGTTTTGTCTTTGAGATCAAACATAGATAGGAGTTATAGACCGTTAAAATATTTAAGTGATTGAATGACATCCGGCAGGTTATTCTCCATTTTATGCTCGCACTCCATATAGATCATCCCTTTGAAACCCTGGCTTTTCAATTCCTTTACCACGGCGGGATAATTGATCACGCCGGTCCCGACCGTTACATCGGCTGCCTTTGGATTGTTCAGGGAATCGATGTCCTTGAGATGGATGCCCAGGATATGTCCTTTTAATTTTTGCAGGCACTGTACGGGGTCGAGTCCGCTCCTTGCCCAATGTCCCAGGTCGGCGCAGGCCCCGATATGAGGATGCCCTTTCATGGCAGCCAGCACGGAATCCGGGTGCCAGTAGGCGCTCTGCTCTCTGGAGTGTTCGTGTATGGCAATCGGAATACCATAAACCCCCGCCAGGCTGTCGGCCATATCCCATTGATCTTTGGATGGCTCGCAGGTCAGGTAATGGGCGCCCAATGCCTTTGCCAGGTTGAAATATTTTTTCCATCCTTCTGCGTCCCTGGGATCGACATAAATGGATTCCATGGAAAGGCCTTTAGCCTGCAGCATTTTCTTCATTCGGACGATGCCATCCGGGGAGAGCTCTCCCAGTGTCGAGTCGCCAAACTCTTTACCCAGCCTATAAAAGGAGAACCCTTCTACATATTTGACGCCGGCGCTGTCCACTTTGTCGAGGGCCGCGGTAAAAGAATGCCTGTTGAAAGAGTACAGGGCGATCCCCATCTTCCATTCCGATTTGTTACGAGCTACCTGGGCCAGGGAGGCGTCCACCATGAAAAGAAGGACGGCCACCATACCGGCCAGGGCATAAAAAGAAGATTTCAGCGATTGTTGCATCCTTTGATTTTTATGTGATATAAATATTTTCAGTTTTAGAATGGTGAAGGGCTCGTTGCCGTCCAGCCTCCGTCGATCACCAGGTTCTGCCCGGTGATATGGCGCGCCTTGTCCGAGACCAGGAAGAGGGCGGCGTCAGCGATATCGGAGGGCCTGGCCGGGCGCCCCAGCGGGGTGATGACCGACCAGGTCTTTTCATACGCGGCATCGAATAGCGTCCTTTCGGTGAGGGTGGCGCCCGGCGCCACGGTATTGATAGTGATGGCAAAGGGGGAAAGCTCGATTACCAGGTTCCTCGCGAGCATTTCCAGTGCCGCCTTCGTCATGCCATACGCGGCCAGGTCCTTATGGGCCTGGTGTCCCGTTACCGAAGACATGAATAAGAGCGAGCCGCCGGTGCCTTGTTCCTTCATCCTGCGTGCAGCAGCCTGGGCCAGAAAAAAGGTGCTGCCTAAATTGACCTTGAGCACCGAATAAAACGAAGAGGTCGGATAATCCAGGAAGTCTCCGAACAGCGTGATGCCGGCATTGGCTATGACGATATCAAGACTTCCGAAGGTATCGACTGCGGTGGTGACCATTCGTCCGATCGTCTCCATTTCCGAACTGTCACCTGCAACGGAACGGCAATTGCCCTTTTCCGCTGTGATCTTCGATGCAGCTCTTTCCGACAATACAGGGTCGATATCATTGAGGACTACCGAAGCCCCCTGTAGCGCCAGTTGTCTGCTAATCTCAAAGCCGATGCCCTGTCCTGCTCCTGTCACTATAGCCGTTCTTCCTGCAAACTCTTTCTTATCCATTCTATATCATTAATGAACCCCTGTCAGATCTGTTTACCGGATCGGATATAGGTTTAATGTGAATCTCTCGGCACATCGCTGCCGGAGCCTCCTGTTAAAAAGTCAAAATCCGCTCCAAGGTGTGCCTGCTGTACGTGTTCTACATACAGCCGGGTGTATCCTCTCTTATTCTTATTGTTCTCGAATATCCAGGCGGCTCTTCGTTCAGCCAGTTCTTCGGCTGCCACCAGCAGGTTCAGGCTCCTGCCCTGAACGTCGAGTTGTACCAGGTCGCCGTCCCGCACCAGGGCGAGATTGCCTCCGTCGGCGGATTCCGGGGAGATATGTAACACTACGGTGCCAAAACCCGTACCGCTCATGCGTCCATCTGAAATACGGAGCATATCCGTGATCCCGCGTTCGAGCAATTTTTTCGGCAGTCCCATATTTCCCACTTCCGGCATGCCGGGATAACCTTTAGGGCCGACATTCTTCAGGACCAGCACACTGTTCTCGTCGGCGGGAAGGTCCGGGTCGTCAATCCTCGATTTATAATGCTCGATGTTCTCGAAGACGATCGCCTTGCCTGTGTGCTGCATCAACCGGGGGGTGGCTGCCGATGGCTTAAGAATGGAGCCGGCTTCACAGAGATTGCCCCGCAGGACGATAAGGCCGGACTGGGTGTTGAAAGGCTGAGCTACGGTGGCGATGACATCCGGGTTAAGGCTTTCCGCCTTTTTTATGTTGTCCGCGAGTGTCCGACCGTTGACGGTCAGGCAGTCCGTATGCAGAAGGGATTCGATCTCTTTCATTACGGCGGGTAATCCGCCGGCATAATAAAGGTCCTCCATGAAGAACTTGCCGGAAGGGTGAAGGTTGACGATCAGCGGAATGACTGCGGATAAACGGTCGAAATCTTCCATTTCTAATGGAATGCCGATCCTGCCTGCAATGGCGAGCAGGTGGATGACGAAATTGCTGGAGCCGCCGATGGCCGCATTGACCATAATGGCGTTTTCGAAGGATTTGCGGGTGAGAATATCCGATAACTTCATCCCTTCTCTGACCATCCCGACAATGCGTTGGCCCGAGCGCTGTGCCAGGACTTTCCGGTGGGAGTCCGCGGCGGGGATGGCGGCATTATCCGGCAGTGTGATCCCCAGGGCTTCCACCATACAGGCCATGGAGGAGGCCGTTCCCATCACCGCACAGTGCCCCCGGCTCCGGCACATACCAGACTCGGCCTCTCCGAATTCTTCTTCCGTCATGACTCCCCTGCGGAGATCGTCGGTAAAACGCCATATATCGCTCGTGCCGATACTCTTGCCCTTGTATTTTCCTGCCAGCATGGCCCCGCCTGATACGACGATTGTGGGTATATCCACGCTGCAGGCGCCCATGACTAACGCAGGCGTGGTCTTGTCGCAGCCGCAGAGCAGGACCACGCCATCCAAAGGATTGGCGCGGAGCGATTCTTCTACATCCATGCTCACCAGGTTCCTGTATAACATAGCGGTCGGTTTGATCAGGGTCTCTCCCAGGGACATGACGGGAAATTCCAGGGGGAATCCTCCCGCTTCAAGCACCCCCCTTCTGACGGACTCCGCCAATTCCCTGAAATGTGCGTTGCAGGGCGTCAGTTCGGACCAGGTATTGCAGATTCCTATCACGGGTTTACCCTCAAATTCCTCTGAGGGGATGCCCTGGTTCTTCATCCACGCCCTGTAAATGAATCCATCCTTCCCTTTTTTTCCAAACCATTCCTGGCTCCGTAGTTTTTGCATAGGTCCTTTAGGCTTTAGCGTGTAAAATTAATGGGAGGTGCCCGGGTAAAATGTCGTGCTCTTATCTTCTTTTTCCATAGGATTATCTTACCTTAGATTTTCTAAATGACTATTGCCCAGCCATGAGGTTATTAAAAACCGAAATAACGCCTTTGATCAATGATGTTATGCACATTGAGCTTAGGGAACAACCCTTTCTATGGTCCCCCTATCATACACAACCTTCTTTTCACGCTCATCCCGAATTAGAGCTTGTATTCATCCTGGAAGGGTTCGGGAAAAGGATTATTGGCAACAAGATCGAACCTTTTGAATCCGGAGACATGGTTTTTATCGGATCTAACGTGCCTCATTTATGGCTCAGTGATCCGGTATTTTATGAGGAGAATTCCACGCTGCAGTCGAGGGTGATCGTTACTTACATCAATCCCAAGGTTTTTCTCCAGGTATTCGACTCTATAAAAGAGTTCGAAGGAATAAGGGAAATGATAAGTCAGTCTTCAAAAGGGATCAGGATCTTAGGGGAAACCCGAAATACGATCGCCAAAAAGCTTATTTCCCTTTCCACTGTGAAAGGATTCGAAAAGGTCGAAGGCGTTTTCCAGGTAATGAACCTGATCTCGGTATCGAATGAAAAAGAGTTTATTGTCAATAATTATGAAACTGATCATTATGATGACTTATATCCAGACCGGCTGGTGGATGTAATAAAATTCTTAAAGGAAAACCTGCATGAGCAGATCACTTTGCGCCAGGTTGCCGATATCGCCTGTATGACCGAGCAGAGTTTTTGCCGGTTCTTCAAGAAAAGAACCAAGAAAAATTTTTCCCGTTTTCTGAGCGACCTCCGGATCGTTGAGGCATGCCACTTGCTGATTCAAACCGATCAATCTGTCGGGGACATTGCTTTTCAATGTGGTTACAGTTCTTCTCCTCATTTTTGCAAGGTTTTCAAAGAATATACCGGGATCAGTCCTTTCCAGTACAAAAATTCTATAAACAAACACACTCATTGATTTTCATAAGTATTCGTCTATGAAAGGTATTGGTAACTTAGAACCTGCAAGTAAATGCAGCAGTCCCCTTTACTCCCGGATCAGCAATGAACACTCCGCCGCTTGCGGGATATTGCTTTAACGTCTCTTCGCTCAATCCTTTCCTGGCAGTGGTAATGACAAGCCGGTCCAGATTTTTTCCGGCAAAGGAACAGGAGGTGACATTGGGAACAGGTATTTTGATGAAGGTGATCAGTTCGCCGGTGTTGCTGTCAAATCTTGCTACTCCGAATCCGCCCCACAAGGCTACCCATAACTGTCCTTCTTCATCCATGGCCATGCCATCCGGCATTCCCAGTTTCTCCGGAATTTCTATGGCAGTTTTTGGGAAGCTGATAGTACCCGAGGAAGGGTCGTATGAATAGGAAACGATCTTCCGGGTAGGGCTGTCTGTATAAAACAGGTGTTTGTTGTCCGGAGACCATGCCATTCCGTTGGAGATGGATACTTTTTCAATCTTACACAGGACTTGCCCTTCGTCTATGCAATAGACATTGCCTCCTCCGGTCTTGTGATCCAGGTCCATCGTGCCGATCCATAGTCTTCCAAGAGGGTCGCATTTTCCATCGTTGCATCGCAGGTTGTTCCATGGGATTCCTAAGTCCGTCACCAGCCCGAGGCGCTGTTCCCGGATAGAGTAGCGGCCGACGCCTGTTTCCAGACCGACAATTAAATGATTGTTTTTGCCTGGAACGACCATTGAAACCCGCTGATCCAGGGGATAACGGTGGACGCGCCCTTCTTCCCACCAATATTCAAATATTGTTTTGCCTTCTATGTCTACCCAGTAACAGCAATTCCTTTCGGCATCCCATACGGGGCTTTCCCCGAGCAGGCAATTGGGATGAACCAGTAATTGAGCTTCCATATTCTCACGGCTTATTTTTCATTCTCCGGCAATGCAAATGCAACATACGCATCCGTTGATTTGCCGCCCCATTTGGAGCCTCCGCAGGCAATTACGATATATTGTCTGCCATTTACGGCATATACCGCAGGGGTGGCTACACCCGGTGCGGGAAGATCTGTTTCCCACAGAATTTTCCCGGTGCGTTTATTAATCGCCCGGAATTTGCCGTCCGCCGTAGCGCCAATGAACAGAAGCCCCCCGGCGGTCACAACGGAGCCTCCGTAATTTTCGCGTCCGGTGGTGGGTATACCTTTTTTCTTCAGCTCTTCAAATTCGCCGAATGGAATTTTCCATTCATATTCCCCGGTATTAAGATTGATGGCGTTCAAGGTTCCCCACGGGGGCTTGATAGCCGGGTAACCTTCTTTGGTTAAGAACTTATTATAACCTGTAAAGCCATATAGCTGTTTCGGAGGATCGTCGGTTTTTTCTTCCCGGCCAGTGAATTGCTTTTTTTGATCCTCTTTGATGTCGAGAATAAAGGAGGCGAGGGCGTTTTTTTCTTCGGGGGATAATTTATTAAATCCCGGCATCATTCTTCTTCCGGTGGAAAGTAATTCGAGGAAACGCGGCTTTGTATATTTTCGCTGCACTCCTAAGATGGATGGGTAATCACCTCCGCCCAGGCGTTCGGGGCCGTGACATCCCATGCAATTCAGGTTGTACAAAACCACACCGGCTTCCAGGTTGGTCTTTTGCTTTTTGTCATCCTGTTTGTTTGGAATGATATTCAATACCCAGACCATTTCGTTGGCATTCACATAAAGTATGTTGGTTGTAGGGTCTACCGTTGGGCCTCCCCATTCGCCGCCGCCGTCATAGCCAGGCAGGATAACCGTACCTTCCAGTGAAGGAGGGGTAAATATAGTTCCTGCATGATAGCCTTTAAACCTTTTTTTTATATCCTGATAGGAGGAATCAGGGACGAGGTCATTAAGATCATTTTCTGTTATCGTTTGTCTTGCGAAGGGTTTGGGTAGGACCGTGAATGGTTGAGTAGACCATAATTTTTCACCTGGTATGGCCGTATTTGTCGGAACGGGTCTCTCTTCTATGGGAAAGAGTGGGGCGCCTGTAACCCTGTCAAACAGGAATATCATGCCTGATTTAGTCGATTGTGCTACCGCATCTATTTTTTTGCCGTCGTGAGTCACTGTTACGAGAGCAGGAGGAGAGGAGAGATCCATGTCCCATACGTCATGGTGTACCGTTTGGAAATGCCATAATAATTTGCCTGTAGCGGCATCCAGGGCCAGCAGACAGTTGGCATATAACCCGGCGCCCAACCTGTTGCCGCCATAAAAATCATTGGTGGGGCTGCCGGTAGGCGCAAAAACGATCCCTCTTTTTTCATCGAGGCTGAAACCCGCCCAGGCGTTGGTAGATCCCAACGTTCTATAGGCATTTTTATTCTCCCATGTTTCATACCCCGGTTCACCGGGATAAGGTATCGTATGAAAGATCCACTTTTGCTGACCGGTTTTGACATCAAAAGCCCGGATATGGCCCGGGGTCTCTTCTGCTACCAGCCCACTCACGATAAACAGGTTTTTATAGATCATTACCGGCGAGGTGGGCGCAACGAAAACTTTTGTTTCATCTCTGTCCAGCCCTTTGTTGAGGGTGATGCCTCCTTCTTTTCCAAAAGTCGGGATCGGTTTACCCGTTCTTGCATCGATGCAAAATACGATCGGACCTACGGTGTACAGGATCCGCTTGTCGTCGCCCTCTTCCCAATAAGCTACGCCCCTGTTCATGTTGACGCTTTTGCGGTGCCAGGTTTTGTTCAGCACCGAATCTGCCGGGTCGAAGGACCATTTTTCCTTCCCGGTAGCTGCGTCAAGGGCAAATAATTTAAGCCCGGGGGATACGCCGTAGAGTACGCCGTCGATGATTATGGGGTTGCATTCTATGGGGCCATAACGGGTGCTATCCCGTTTTTCGGAGTAGTAGGTCCAGGCAACCTGTAATTTATTCACGTTGTTCGTATCGATGTCCGTTAAAGAAGAATACCGGATATTCTCTTTCGTTCCTCCTGTTACTTTCCAGTCGTTAGCCGTTTTACCCGCCGATGGCTGGCATCCGGCACAAAAAAGAAAAATAATATAGCTCACGCAAGCAGCCTTTCTAACTATCATATAGTGTAAGAATTTAATGTAGCCTTTTCCTTTTCGCCAAAATTAGCCATATGGGAAAGGCAAAATGTCACTATTCCGTCCCTTTATGTCGTTATTTTACCAATCTTTGACCGGCTCGGCCACATAAAAGCCCATCCGGCCCTCCGACCTGATAATACCCCGGCCCTCCAGGTCCTTATATGCTTTTGTGATTGTGCCCCGGGCAAAACCCAACTCTTTGACCAGGTAATTGATCGAGGGTAGTATGTCACCCTTGCAAACGACCTTGTCATTGATAGCATTGATGATACCACGTACCAACTGCTCGTGTTTGGAGAGGCCGGTAATGCCTTCCAGCTTACGGATCTCCTGCAGCAGGTCCAGCATAATTTTAATGCAGTTTAATTAGTTATTCCGGATTCGTAAATTGCCGCGTCTTTTGCAGGCACTGAGATCGATGCGGCCGGAACTTCGTTACCGGAAGGATCGAACAAGTCCTTCAACATTCCCCCGATGGAGAGATGCGATTTGGCGAGGAGGGATGGAAGGTCGTTGATTTTTACGGCGGTGTCGGAGTAATTAAAGACGGCGATATACAATTTATTGCCGATCACCTTGGTGAAGATCCTTCCCGGGTTCTGTCCCGTATTTACTTCAACGGGAGTAAAGGACTTCCCGTCATGCCGGATGATAGCTAATAACTGCTGGTTCTGCAACAGGGTTCTCGCCCTGTTTTTCCATTTCCCATCGGACGAATAGTCATCTCCCGTGATCAAAGAGCCCGTTACGACTGCCGATGCCAGTCTCGCATGGTTTTCACCATCGCCGGCGTCTCCAAAAACCACATGGTCCGCGTCCGAAAAATTATACATCCTGCTCAGCCACCAGCCATAGGTAGTACTGTTCAAGGTATAGGCTGTCTCGTCGATCCTTTTAAAAGCGTCGCAGGCGATCCGGCGCATGTGCACATAACGTGCCGTCGCCATGTTCGGTGAGATAGCCGCATAGACCAACATGGAATTTCCCAATTTATTGGCGACGTATTCCATGCCTGCTTTGTAAGCCTGCATCCCGGTATGAACATTCCCGTCATAATAACTGTCTGCTTCCAGGGCGCCATGCCCGAGAAAATCGATTTTTATCATTTTAAAACCTAAGGCCTTCAGTTTATCGATGTAATAATCCGTCCTCTTCCTGAAAGCGGGATGCGTAGGGTCTATGGCGCGTCCTCCGTCCACCTCGATGGTGGTCCCATTGACCTTGGTCCAGCATTCGGAGTAGTTATAATCCGAACCTTCTACTTTTCTGTCAAACTTCGCCCAGTCGATAAAGGGGGTCCAATAGATACCGGGTTTGAATCCCCTGGTCTTGCAGTAGGCGACGAATGTCCTGAGCTTACCAAGATCGCCGTCCATTCCTGCGGGAAGCATTTCATTCCAATACGCATCAAGGTCGATGAACAGGGTATTGTCGCCATTGCGGAATACGGGGCAGCTATCGTGCAAAAAATCGACAACTCCTTCGGCATGCTCCAAGGTAAGCTTGTTTTGAAGCGCTCCCCAACTGTTCCAACCCATTGGGGTGGCTTCCTTCCAATCGAAGAGGGCAGGAGGCTCTGCTATACGGTTGTTTTCCCCGTATACATCCATTCCTTTTCTCCAGTCTTCGAAATAGCCGACCATTATCCTTGGAGACTCCGAGTTATTCTTTTCGTCCAGGACGAAGCCATGCTCCTTTTTGTCGTGGGTAATTACGGAATCGGTAAAACCTCCGAAAGCGGACAGGCTGATAGGCCCGGCCTTGCCGGCATCTATCCGAATGCCTGTCTTCCAAACTTCGTGTTCGATCGACCCGATAATGATCCCGTTATAATTGTTGCTATTGTAAATTGCTGACGCTTCGCTGGAAGTAAATCTGGAGTCGGGTAGTTCGTGGGCGTCATACCTTACCCACATATCATTATCGAAAGGAATGAACAACGCCCGGTTATCGCCCTCTTTATTAAATGCGAGCTGCTCAGAGACCAGGGGACTGCTGTAATTGCTTGCGGCATTTGTCCCGGAAACGACGAGCCTGGTGAAAAAATAGTTTTTACCGTTATAAACCCAGAAGAGCTGTCGCATCTGAAGTCCGTCCTCTCTCTTCCTGTAAATGGTATATTTCTTCCCTTTACCAAAGGCGTCGGAGACAGCCGCTATTTCTGTTCTATCAAAGGTGCATTTACGGCTGTCGTTTGTGATGGAACTGCCTTTTGAAAGAGCATACGCATCATTGATGGATGCATTTCCGGAAAAGGAGACGGAAAAAGTTCCTTTCTTTAGATCATAAACAATGGTATTCCCCTTACCAAAGGAGATATTCAGTAGGGAGGACGGATCGGTTGCCTGAACGTCTTTCCATTCGCCGTTTACTTTTACTTTAACGGTACGAGGCTGACTGGAAACTATTTTATACTCCGTAACCTTTCCGTCCTTCCATTTAAAATCCACCGTGAAATTCCCGCGGGCCTTCAGGCCTTTTACCTCGCCTTCCGTCTTCCATTGATCCGGGATAGCTGGCAAGATACTGATATATCCGGCATGGCTTTGCAACAACATCTCGGCGATGCCGGCGGTACCGCCAAAATTAGCATCGATCTGAAAGGGAGGGCCCGCCGAGAAGAAGTTCGTATAGATCCCACCGCCCGGGCCATAGTTGATTTCGGTGGAGGTAGTGGGGCGTATTAGGTTTAAATATAGTTTGTATGCCCTGTTACCGTCGTATAACCTTGCCCACCAGCACATTTTATAGGCGACGGACCAACTGGGGCCGTCATCCCCGCGTTGGTTCAAGGTCTTTTTGCTTGCCTCCGCCAGGTCCGGGGTACTGTCCGGAGTGATCAGGTTAGCCGGATACAGGCCATACAGATGGGAGATATGCCGGTGTGTTACTTCCGTTTCCTTATAATTCTCCAGCCACTCCATGATCCTTCCATCGGGCCCGATCCTTCCTGGAGGGGGTGTTTGGGTTAACTGGTATTCCAGGGTATCCCTGAAAGCGGCGTCAATTTTAAGGACTTTCGAGGCGGCGATAAGATGGGTATAGAGTTCCCTGACTATTTGATTGTCGATGGTCGGGCCCATACATGCGTGCGCCACATTGCCATTGGGCAGATAGAACGCATTTTCGGGGGAGCTGGATGGAGATGTAACCAGCCATCCAGTCCCGGGATCGCGCACCATGGTGCTCTTATAAAAGGCTGCCGCCCCTTTCATGACGGGATAAATTTCCTTTAGATAATTTATGTCGTTGGTAAATTCATAATGTTGCCAGAGGTTGTTGCAAAGCCAGCCTGAACCGGATTTTGTCGAGCCCCAGGTAGCGCTTTCGCCAGGTTCCGTGAACTGCCAGACATTGGTAATGACGTGGGCCACCCAGCCTTCGGCATTGTAATAAGCCCTGGCGGTTGTCTTTCCATGGGGGACCAGGTTTTTTACCAGTTCCACCAGCGGCAGGTCCAATTCGGACAAATTACTTACGTTAAAGGGCCAGTCATTCATTTCCACGTTTACGTCCAGGTGATAATCCGAGTTCCAGGGCGTCTGTACCTGTTGCGCCCAGAGACCCTGCAGGTTGGGAGGCAATGAACCTACTCTGGTACTGCTGATGGCCAGGTAACGGCCGAATTGATAATAGAGGGCCGCCAGCTGGTTATCTCCATCCGGATCTTTTTGAAACGCGGCCAGACGAAGGTCCGAAGGGAGATCTTCCCTGGTCGTCGTACCTAATTTTATGGAAACCCTGTCGAATAATTTCTGGAAGCTGGCGACATGTCTGGTTACCTGCAAAGCATAAGGCGTATTAATGACCTTTGTTAGCAGTCCGTCAACCTGACTTTGATAGGAAGGATTTTTATAGTCCGTAGTCGTGGAAACATAAATAGTCAATTCGTCAGCATCTTTTACGACGATGGCAGAACCATCCGTTTTGAGCGAACCGTTCTTATTGACAGCCTGGACTTTTGAAACGTATTTCATCCCGCCGCCGCCTGCGCCATTATTCAATTGCCCTGATAGTTGCAGCATATTCCTGTTGGCGGAAATACCGGCCCTTTCGGGACGACTGATCGATACGGAACAATTGATCTGTCCCGGCTTGTCGGCCGTGATCCTTATCACGGCAACGTCCGACTCAAAAGACGTAAAATATTCCTTTTTATAGTTGACGCCGTTTACCTGGTAGACGCAGGTAGCCATGGCGCTATCCAGGGACAATGCTCTCTGATAGTTCTTATATATGGCTTTGCCGTCGTCTTTTCCGGTATAGGCAGATTTCAGGGTAAGCTTACCCAGCACTTCATAACTTCCAAAAGGAACGTTAGCGCCGTTCCCGCTGCCCGAGCCGGCGCCCTTACAGATAAAATTCTTTTCCATAATTTGCTGGGCTTCATCGTTCTTGCCTTCCAGCAGCAATTTTCGTATCTCCGGCAGGTACTTATATGCCTCGTAGTTATTGGCGTCCTGTGGTGAGCCCGACCATAAGCTGATCTCATTCAATACAATGTCTTCTTTTTCCACTCCGCCATCCGGTGTCATACCTAAACGGCCGTTGCCCAGGGGCACACACTCCTCCCACTGCCTTGCCGGTTGTTGGTACCATAGCTTTAATGTAGCGTTCTGTGAAAAACAAACATTTTGAAACAAGATTAACAAGAAAACCAAGGGGGGAATCCTTTTTTTAAACATACCTGCTTTTATTTTTTATTATGATCGTTTATTCCCTATCCCAAAAGGTCAGCTGAGTCATGTTCGCGTTCGCCGAATTATCGTTAACCTGGATGATCCTGACCATAATATACCGTACCGGGGGAGGATTACTGATCAAATTGACTGTCAGGGGGGCGACGCCATCATCACTTCTTTGTACTTCGGTGAGCAGGGTCCAACCTTTTGCCAGGGCCTCATTTTTCCATCCCGGATCATTACCGGGTAATTGTGTAATGGCGTTTGCGGTGTCGGCAATTCCCCATACTTCAAAATCAAGAGGATTCTGTCCGGCGTCGTCTCCTCTCCCTATTTCCTGCAATTGAATTAAATTATTGTAGATCTTGCCCATATCGAAGCTAAAATGCTGCGGCATATTCGAAGATCCGTTAAACCGTCCTACATTCGGCCAGCTTTGAGGGGTCGTACTGCCGTTCCAAAGTACCGCCACTCCTGTGGACGGGAATAAGGGCTGTATGTCATTCGGAAGGTTCAGGGCGACAAAGCTGGATTTATCGCATTGCAAGGTACGGGGCGTAAGGTTGCTGATCGTATCCGGCGTAACTGCGGTAAAAGTATCTATCGCGCCCGTTACCGGTACATAGGATGATTGATACGACAGGCTGGAGCCTAATTGGAAATTAGCCAGGGTAATACTGGAGCTATCCGGAGGAAGGTAAGCGTCGACGATATTCCCACCGTTATCAGTATATTTTATGTGGGTGCTAATATTGACCGTATCCGGTTGCAGGAAATATAACCGCAGGGTGTTGGCATTAGGAAAGTTATATCCCTGATAATTAGCCGCGTTGATGGGTCTGTTGTGGAGACTGTTCTGGTAGATGGCGCCATAAACTCTCGCATTGTCCACTTCCTTTGTTATCGATTTATTACCTGCCGAGTCATAAGTATTAATAAAGAATGTATAAGTATACTCCTGGAGGTTATTGATCAGGCAGCGGATGGTATCAGTGGGGTTGTGTGATTTGGCGGAAACGATCAGTGAATCCGAATAGTTATTCCAGTATACGATATACCGGGTAATGCTTGGATCCGAACTGGCATTCCACTGTAATTTCAATCTATAATTACCGGGATATATCGAGACATTCGTAACGGCGGCAGGGTATACGCTTTCCTGCCCATTGAGAAAGGATTTATAGTCTGTATATTTTTTGGAACAGCCGGTCCAAACAGCAAGAGCTGAAATGAGCAAAGTTATTTTTATATTGAAATTATTTTTCATAAAAGGTATTTAGTTGTTTTTTCCATACATGGAAATTTCCGACATGTCAAAGAAATTATTCGTGCCACCCATCGTTTGGAAGCATTCAAATCGTATGTATCTCACCGGGGGCAGGGAGAGGTCGAAATTAAATCCGAAGCCGTTGAGCCAAAAGGAAAGATCTGCATTGGTATACTGGGGATTCGGCAGTCCGGATGGTTTTGCAGGAGCATGAAACACCCCCAGATTGATCCAGCCATTGGGCGTAACACTTCCGACAGGCGGCAGATTAGAACTGTCAACAGGCATCATTTCGTCCTTTGGTATATCGGCTCTGCCCCACAATACCCATGTTTGAGGGGAACCATATGTCCATAACAACTCGTCATTATCGCCGCTTCTTTCCCATAAGGTGTAACGGCTAAGTTTGGCAGTCTGTCCGATATCAAAGGTTACCCAGGCAGGCCAGATAAATGACTTATCGCTGTTGGGCAAAATAGGCTGCATCGTATTATAAAAGTCCGTGGTATTGTTGTTCCACATATTTGGAAGATTGAACAAATCATTATTCTGATATTTGGGCACGTCGGTTGGCAGGGTATATTGTTTGAATAAGGATTTGTTCATCAAGGTTTCGTAAATGGGATGGATCGTTTGGAATAGCGTATCCGATATATTTCCCCATTGATCGGTCACATATACGCCAAACGATTTAGGCAATGTATCGTAACCTCTCAGGCTGTAATTAATAGAATCCTGGTTCGTATAATTCTGATCGACTATTTCCAGTTTTTTGGTAACAGCATCCGGGAAAATAGTAATTATACCGATATTGGCGCCGGAGGGATTTACGGCCTGAATATTTACGCCTCCAAAATCATCTTCTAATTTTAGCGATGCAAAGGCTAGTAAGTAGGGAGGCGTATCCGGGTGGACGGTCACGATGACAGAATCAGATAGTACATTTGCCCGGGAGACCACGTACAGGATAACTTTATAATCCTGGCTTTTCGCAAACCCACTGACGGTAACACTGTCTGAATAATAGGATGATTTTGTCTGCCGGCTTGTGTTGTCATTAATTGGGTATGTAGCCTGTACATACAAAATATTCTTTGAGTTCGGCAATGTATAGGTAATGTAGGCTCCCCCGTTGAAGTTTTTTACCTGTACGTTGGAGACAGGTCCGGGTTTTGTCAGGTCTGTCGACACGACGTCGTTATAACCGTCTATTTTTTTGCAGGATGGCTGGTGCATACAAACGAAGATCAACGACAGAACGATAGATCCTTTGGTGAATATTTTTGATGGCATATTTTTAAATTATGATGGTCTGAATTGATTGTCATTGGTGATAGGTCTGTTACCAGTAGGGCGTTTGAACGAGGTTGGGATTGAGTAACAGATCATAGGTTTGCACCGGGAACAGGTAGTCTTTCAGGTTGAAAAGAGGTTGATATACCGTCCCTGTGTTATAATAGTTCGCGGTTGTTTTTCCGAAAACATTCCACCCCTGGAAGGGGTTTGCCAGTACGTCCTGTAATTCTTTCCACCTTCTCAAGGCCCAGCCGGCCTGCCCTTCGAATGCCAGCTCTATTCTTGTTTCCTGGTGTATGATCTGTCTGAATCCATCCTTGGTAGCGGGTTTTCCGGGATTCTTCGACGAGGAGGCCCATGCTTGTTGCACTCCTGGTAATCCCGCTCTTGCCCGTACCTTATCTATATATGAATAAGCCTCTGCTCCCGGACCGCCGACTTCGTTAAGGCATTCTGCATACAATAGCCATAATTCGGGAAGTCGAAAGAATGGCCAGGAGAATCCCAGTGTAATAAGGTTGCTGTTTGATACTGCGGTTTGATAGGGGACCAGCTTTTTAGGCCAATAACCGGTCGCATTATAACTGATATTGTCTTCCGGTGCGGCGGATCCGTTGACTGCATTGATAAAGTTCGGGTTCTGGTCGTCGGTAATGCCGAACCCAAACCAGATACTGCCGTCAAAAGCGATATCGGCGTAATATCTTTGTTCCCTGTTTAAATTGCCTTTATTGGTCGAATAGCCCTGTTTGACATAAAATGCGTTCGGGCCGTCACCGGCGGCGACCGTACTCCTGTTCTGATAATCCCATGTTTTATCCTCGTTGATCGGCACCCCGTTATTGGTATAAAACAGGTCTGCCTCTGCCTGGGGAACGGAAAAATTAGAGTAGAAGGCATATACCAGCGTCGCCTCCGAATTGACTCTCGGAGCAGCCTGATACTGGTAGCCAAATTGTGGGTTGAGTGTCCAGATCTGTTCGGGATTCCAGCTGTCGATTACGGCTCCCTGGATGGTAAGCAGATTTTTCGTGGAATCCGACATATTAACAATATTGCCTTGAGGTACAAACTGGTACAGTTTTACACCGGCGCCGCTGGCGGCGTCTATCGCGGCTTTGCAGGCGTCTGCGGCCCGCTGCCATTTTGCAGGATCCGCGGCGATAGAAAAGAGATTATTCCCGTCCTTCCCTTTAAAAGACGCATAGTCAGGATTGCCGTTGAATAATGGACTGGCCGCGGTTGTCAATACCTCCGCTTTGACAGCCAGCGCAATCGTGGCGGTTATCCTGCCGGACTCACCCGCGGCATTTTCGATCGCAGTTGGCAGATCCGGAATAGCTTTATTCAGCGTATTAACTACATAATTAAAACAGGAGTCGACCGTTTGCTGCTTTTCCCGTACCTGGTCTTCCGTCGCATCTACGGGGAGGGCAACGTCTTCGATGGGAATAGGGCCATACATGCGGATCAGCCAATAGTGATAGTATGCTTTCAGAAAATTGGCTTCCGCTATCCATCTGACTTTTTCGTATTGGGGCAGATCCTGAGGGATATTAATGTTAGCCAGGAATGTATTACATTTCCGGATAGTCTGCCACAGATTAAGTCCCTGGTTATACCCATCCCAATAATTCATCAAAGGATTGTCCGCATTTTGCAAGCCTCTCATGAGATTAAACCCTGCGTCCTGCCCGCCGTAAGTCAAGCTCGCGTTGCTGGGCAGGTTAATGGGGAAGATGACTTCTCCGGATGCAGTGAAACCCGGGTTGCGTGTTACATCAGAAAGAGACTGCAAGCTGGAGTAACAGCCGAATAGATAGGCCTCGGCCTCGTTTGCATTGGAAAATGCGCTACTGAGGGTAGCGACGTTGTCCGGTGTAACGTCCAAATACTTTTTACAGGAACTTATTGTTATCAGCGCAATAGAAGTAACAAATATATTTATGATAGTTTTCATTGCTCAAAGTGATTTTGTTGTCCTTAGAAATTCATATTTAAACCTATGTTCAACACCTTTTGGATAGGATATTGAAAACCTTGCCCCGCCATCTCCGGGTCCCATAATTTAAAGTGGCTGAAGGTCAACAGGTTCAGGCCGTTAAAATACAGGCGCATATTTTCCATTGCCACGCGGTGTATCCATTTTTTAGGAAAGGAGTATCCCACTTCGAGGGATTTCAGCCGCATGAAACTTCCGTCACGCATCCACCAGGTACTTTGCTGGTCATTATTGGCTACGTCATTCGTGGAAAAGCGGGGGTAAAGAGCGTATAGATTCTGATGTTCTTCCGACCAGTGGTTGTCCGAATAGGCCTGTAACAGTTGCGCATTGTTTACAAAGGGGGCGGTGCCATAAATTCCGGCCCCGACGTTGGTCTGAGAGGATGGGTTGATAAAAAACGACTCTCTTGCAAGACCCTGGAAGAATGCGCTTAGATCAAATTGTTTGTACCCGACTGAAAAGCCAAATCCATAAATTACCTGGGGGGTGGTTGGCAGGCCAATGGGAACCTGGTCGTCACCGTTGATCACTCCGTCTTTATTTACATCTTTGTATTTTATATCGCCTCCCATGGGACGTATATTGCCACCGAATAATTGGGTAGGAGAATTGGCGGCTTCCTTATCATCCACAAACAGTCTTTCTGCGATGTAACCAAAGGGCTGATTGATCGGCTGGCCCGTACGGTATTCGTAGGGGTATTTATAGTGCGGCTCTTCCAAATGTCCGACTTTGTTGGATGTTACGGTCAAATTAGCCAGGACAGAGGCCCATAAGTCCTTGGAGAACGCCTGCTTGTAGTTGAGACTCAGATCCAGGCCGTTGGAGGTAGCGGTCCCCAGGTTTGCTTGTAAATTGCCGGCGGCGGAGCCCTCGATGCCGACTGTGACGGGTATATACCCGCGGCTGATTAATATATCATATCTGTATTCATGGTAGAACTCAGCCGTGATATTGAGGTTTTTGTAAATGGTGGCTTCGATCGCAAGATTCGATTTTTTGGACTTTTCCCAGGTGACATCGGGATTGGGGTAAGCTTGTATCGTCGTTCCATGCAGGGTGACGCTGTTCGTATTGCCAAATGTTGCGCTTGGACCATTCGGATCATCAGGTATTACGCTGGACAGGTAAAAGAAGCGTTGACTTCCGATATTGTCATTGCCGACCAATCCATAACTGCCTCTTAATTTCAGGCGGGTGACAACATTGGAGATACCGCCTTCCCAGAATTTTTCATTAGAGATGATCCAGCCAGCGCCGATGGTGGGGAAAAAACCAAACCGGTGATTGGGGGCAAAACGTTCCGAACCGTTATAGCCAAAATTAAATTCAACGAAGTAACGGCTATCATAGGAGTATGATGCCCTGCCGGATACCCCCAGGTTCCGGTAGGGGAGGGAATATAATAAAGAAGGTTGATTCGTCGAAGGGTCAATGGCGTCGCCGTATTGGGTTTGCTGCCTTGTCCCGATCAAGGTGGCGCCCACATTACTTTTTCCGATTTTCCTGTTATAATCCAATGTCCCTTGCAAATACAGATAGGTATAGACTGTTTTCGTGCCTGGACTGAAACTCAGGAATTCCTGGGCCTGTCCGGGCTGATTATTGATCCAGTTAAGTGTATAGTTATTGGTTTTAGAATCGTAGTTCTGAATATCATAATAGAAAGGTTTATAGGCCCTGGACACGTCAAAATAGGAATAGCGGTTAGTGCTGAATATTCCTTTAAATGTCAGTCCTTTGGTTATAAAGTCGAATTTTTGGTTTAATTCGAACTGAGCGGACATCCTGGACTCGGAAAAGCTTTTATATCCATCCATCAGGTCCGCATAAGGGTTGTCCAGAAGACTTCCATTTATCTTCGTGTTATTGCCGAACAAAATATGATGCGTGAGCAAATTGGCGCTATCCGGGGGGAAAAAGGCGGGAAAGGCGACGGGGCTCGAGTGCAAGGCCCTTATGTATAGATCCGTTGCAAACCCGTCCGAACTGCTGGTAATGGGACCGGTATAATCGTTGAAATTGCCCCACAGACGGACTTCCACATCGGTGGTAGGTGTTAATGTCAGATTTATATTTGCCCTTAATTGATAATTTTCATATTTCATTCCGGAATTGAAATTGTTCACAGGATTTACCTGCAGGATCCCATTATCCCTTGAATAGGAACCGGCCATATAATATTTGGCAAACTGACTTCCCCCGCTGGCGCTGAAATTAGCCCGGTCGGTAGTGGTTTGATTCTTAAAGAGGGTAGACATCCAATTGACGGCCGGATAAACATAGGGATTGCTGCCCGGGGTATGATTGATCGTTCCTTGCGTGTTTAAGATATAATTAGGCGAATATAACGGAGTAGCTAATGGATTGCGGGTAGTGAGGGCTTCGTTGTAACCCTTCATGTAGGTAATAGGGTCCGCCAGCTTGATACTTTGCGTAGGCCTGGAAATGGAAGTTTCCGCGCGTATATTTATTTTCGCTTTTCCTATCTTACCTTCCTTGGTCGTGATAAGGATAACGCCATTGGCCCCTCTTGCGCCATATAAGGCAGCAGCGCTGGCATCTTTTAAGATGGAAAAGCTGGCGATATCATCGACTTGCAGACGGGCCAGATCATTGGCGCTCAATTCGATATTATCTACCAGAATGAGAGGGCTTGCACTATATCCCAATGTCGTTACCCCGCGGATGAAAAAGTTGGAGTTGTCGGCCCCCGGCTGTCCGCCTCTTTGAAAGGAGATTAGGCCCGCCACTTTGCCGGCCAGGGCATTGGTAAGGTTACTCGCGGGGATTTTCAACTCTCCGGGATCAATACTGGTTACCGAGCCGACAATTGACTCCTTTCGCACTTTCCGTCCAAAGGCGGTTACAATTATATCTTCGTTACTGCTGGCTGCAATACGTAAGACGATTGTTAAGGGTTTGGTTGCTGGAGTGACGGTGACCGTTTGATTGGCGTATCCGACATAGGAGAACTGTAAAACGGAACCGGCGGTTACCTTGAGAATGAAATTGCCATTGTTGTCCGTATAGGTTCCATTGCCATTCTTTGTCGTATTGGTTACATTTACTCCTGAGATGATTTTTCCCGCCGTATCCTTTATTGAGCCGGTTACGGTTATCAGGGGAGAGGAAGACTCCTGTGCGTGGCTCTCCTGTGCATTTACAAGGATAATGGCTGAAATCAGAAAGAGTAATAAGACTGCTTTTGTTTTATAGACATAATACAAGCAGCCAATTTTCATAGCAGGCAATCCAAGCATATATTTAGTTTTAGTTAGAAAACACAGGAAGCCGGTATGCCCGTCGAGGGGCAGGGCCGGGAACAAGGTGTTAAGGGAATAAAAGTAAAGGACTCCAGGACGATAAAATGTCACCTGATTATCTGCTTTTTTCATTAGATTATCTTTAGGCGACAATCCGGCTCTGCCTGGGAAGAGGAGGGTAGGGGGAATGGCTATCCGAGACAAGAAAATTGACCTGTTAAGTCAAGCCGTAGGAGAGAATTGCGATGGCAGTGGCTTATTTAAAGGGGGGCGCTGGTAAAGGGCGGTCAGGAACTTTGACCAGATCGGGGCCTCGGTCATTACGCATTGGGTAAAGCTATACGACTTGCGCAAGGCGCAATATATGGCCGGTCACCGATACGTTAGTTCCACGGAAGATTACAAGCAGCAGGTATTGGATGAGTTGCAGGGGGATGTGAAAACGTTCCATCCGTTTTAGTAAAGAGAAATAATATTTTTGCAAAAAGTAATGATTGACCGTGACCTGGCAGAGTTGTATGGAGTAGAAACCAAACAGCTTAAAAGACAGGTAAGACGGAATATAGACCGGTTCCCCGACGATTTTCTGTTTGAATTAAGTGCTGAGGAGTTCCAGGAATGGAGGAGCCAATTTGGCACCTCCAATGAAGGAGATAAAATGGGATTACGGTACGCTCCTTATGTATTTACAGAACAGGGAGTAGCGATGTTGTCCAGCGTGTTAAACAGCGAAAGAGCGATCAAGGTAAATATCCAGATCATCCGGATTTTTACCCGGATGCGGGAACTGCTATTAACGCATAAAGACATTTTGCTGAAATTGGAACAGTTGGAAAGGAAAGTAACCGGGCATGACGAAGACATACAGCTTATTTTTAACTACCTGAAACAACTACTTAACCCGCCCCAGGAGCCACGCCCACGAGTGGGCTTCCGAAGAGCGGATGAAAAAGAATAGCCCCGCACAAGTCCCAAGCAACAATAAAGCAGGGAAAAAGCTCTCTCTCCGTCAGGGGGCGGCAAACCGGGCGCCAGGCATCGGCCAGGTGTTACTTGTATCTCTATCGTCCCGGATGAAAGGCTTCGTTCCCCCGCTGATCGCTGGCGGCCGTCTGTATGGTGTCTCTTTTTTTAAGAAGAAATCTCCACCCGCTTCCTGATCTTCCCGCAAAAGTCTTCCATTGCGTTCCTGTGGCTTCCCTGCGCGGCGGCAGCTCCGCTGCTTTACATAATGTGATTATCGGACCCGGCCTCCGGACGGGGCCGAAGCGCAACCGATAATGTCACATTATGTAAAAGCCGGGCAGGGTATAATTTGTTAAAGGCTGATTTTTAAGTTCTTCAAAGTCTGTCCTGCTTTATACTTAAAATCAGGGGTAAGGTCGTAGTGTGGTTGACTAAAGATTGTCTATACTTTGTCTATAGATCCATGTAAAACGCGTTTATCTTTATGCCGGTTCTCCGGGCATAGTGGAAGAGTAATAATAAATGCAGAAACTATGCCCACAAAAAATCCCTCCAACCTTGATAATAAGCCCCAGGAGAAAATAAAAACCCGCCTTCCAGGCTTTGAATTTACGAGCATCAGTCCCACTTCAAAAACGGTTATTATCCTGTTAATTATCTTGACCTTTTTGCTGGTTCTGGCGGTCTTAATGCCGAAGTTTATGGCTGTAAGATGGCTGACAGGTTGATATACTTATGGAAGATCCCTTTATATCGAACCCGGATGCCTGATTTTTTTCTTTCAATTGAAAAAAGAAAAATCGCCTATCTTGGAGTCTCGGAAGTTCTTTGAATATACAAATATCCGAACGCCCCTAAAACGGCGGTCGGCTTAAAAAGGGTTTGGTAGGTATTATCCGTTTGGATTGACTATGGCGGGGACTAGTGATAGGGCTTTGAAGACGCAGTATGCTGAGAATAAGTTCAGGGGAAATGGTGGAGTGGAATTACAAAATAAAGAGTTCTCAGATGGGAGTGGATTGGAGGCGTACGATGCAAATTTCCGAATGTATGATCCCCAAATTGGAAGGTTCTGGCAACAAGACCCACTGACGGACGCTGATGAAAGCTGGAGCCCGTATTCATTTGTTCATGACAATCCGGTTTCTTTTAGTGATCCATTAGGGTTGGCGGATAGTACAGCTCCTACTAGCATTCTCTCTACTCCCAAAAAACCTAAAGAGCTAGCCCCGGTTATTGTTTCAGCCAAGAAGAAGGATTGCCAGACGTGTAGTGGACCTTCTGTAACTGGAGGGCCTGCGCCTGCGGGTGTTCATGCTTTGCCACTCAATAATCCATTAAGACCTATAGGCCCACCCGCAAAAATAATACCTTATGAGGGCCCTGCAATTGAAATTGGAACGCTCGGGGAGGCGACTTCTGCCGGTCTTTCTATTTGGGGAGTTTTAGGAAGGGCTGGTGGAACGCTTACACTAACATTATGGCCGGTGAGTGCACCGGGAGAAGGGCTACATTGGCAGCCCTATTCCGGGCATGGAAATAATAAAAATAATGACAATCCGCATATTGTTTACATGTTCTTCTTTACGCCCCCCCCAGGGGATCCAAGAACTCCAGTTTTAAAATATGGTATATCGGATGAATTCAGATTTGGACTCGACAGGCCCGAATCGCAAAAGGCCTATCTAAAAGCTTTGTTTGGACCATCAGCGGATTATATTATTGTTTCAAGAACGAGTAGTAGAGAGTTAGCCTTATTTATTGAAGATTTATTAGTTAAGGAACATATTTTGCAATGGAAGGAGAGGCCTAGAGCACAAGACAAGCCTTAAAAAAATAAAGTATGACATCTGAACTTCGATTAGGATCGGTTGTTGCTCACGGAGTTGGTGGACCGGAAACCGGAGCAATAAATATTATTTATTCGTATTTACTCAGTGAATTTAACCAGGATCATTATCGTTATATATGGATAAATCAAGTTGGGGAAGAATTGAATGAACTTATTTTAAAGGCGCCGAATAACAAAATTCATATAAATATTCGCTATCCTGTGTATGAAGATTTTGATTCGAAAAGTGTTGACGAGAAGAACCGAATAAGGCTGGACGTTATTCACACAGCGTTGCTGCAGTTAGCCAAAGATGACAAGAAGTTAGACGTGCAAAAGCTCGAGGCAATTAGAAGGAAAATACTGGATCATAATTTTTCTTTTGAATTTATCTGTAAATCCTTTGTATGCCAAAAGCAGCTAAGTCGTGTAGCCAGTGTTGTAGTTTGCCCTGAAATAACTATGTTTAATTATTACGTGATGATCGAGGAAGAAGGGAAAATAATATGCAGATTGTGGATATATAGCGGATTGACAGATATTATTTGCTTCTCAGATTTTTTCTCTCAAGGTAAATGGAAAGGAGATAATGAATTGGTTATCACAGGCAAAGTTAAAGAGGTGGAAATAAGTATCATTGTTAATGAATGTAAAGCGGAGTTTAAAAATTTGACTCCCTATCCTAAACCGCCGCAATTTGAAATGATGAAATCGGATATATCCAAAGAGGAAATGGAGCATGCCCACAAGGAATGGATGCATTCATTGCCACCCGCAGTTGCTTCGGTAATCAGGAAGGCACATAATTGATATAGGGATTTTCATTTTTTTTGATGGTTTACTCATATACTTCTTTTCTATATCCGATGGTAATGAGAGTTACGAGAAAGCGGCATACAGTATTAGTGATTTAAAAAAGCGGCGTGTGTTTGAGTGATAATTCTAACTTATAAGGAGCATTGCTACTTCTTCCTCGACAGGCGATCGGATAGAATAATTACTTTGGCATTGCGCAGTTGATTTTCCTCTTCTATTTGGGAAGGGTTTAAAAAGCCTTTGTTTAGTTCGCGGAACCGGTCATCGAGCCCCTTGCTATCGGCTAATAGCTTGCTTAAGGAGTTGAGGATGGCGGCATTTTGCGCGATGGTGAAGCGGGCGTCGTTGACCTGCTTTTCGATGGACTGGTAGCGAAGATAATAATCACGGATATCCGCCATCAATTTAAAATGCTCGTATTCGGACTGGTTTTTCAGCGGTTTGAGCGAGTAAAGCCTGTTTACGGCCACGCGGTTGCTGTCTAAGAGCTGTTGTACGCTCATGGGAGTGGGGGACATGACCTTGCCCTGCTGGATCTCATAGGGCGCGGTCTTCAGGGCCATCCAGAAAATATCGGATTGTGACCGGTCAAAGCCGAAATGGTTGTTACAATACCGGACTATAAAATTGTCGATGTTCAAGGGCTGCCTGGATTGCAACGCTTCGAGATAGGCTTCCACGAGCATGTTGAAACCGGAAAGGGGGTATACGTGCCGGATCGCATAGAGATCGGTAATATCGGACTCGGATTCAAAGACGCGTGATTCGACCCCCGAAGTGGACCAGGAGGTCATCACCATTCCCCGATAGCCTAGTTTGGCCGAAACGGGGATGAAATCCCGGATGTTCTTAAAATGCTTTTCCCACTGTGTCAGGTTATAATTGTCAGGGCTCGATCGTATGGACGGCGCTCCCCAGATCTCAAAACCGCTTGCCATTAATTTTTTGTGGTCGCCGAAATGATCCATCGCCCAGCCATAATTCCAATCGACGAAGATGGTGCCTTTGGGAAGAGACTTGATGGCTTCAGGATATTTCAACGCAATATCGGCCCAGAGAACGGGCTTCTTACCCAGTCTTATGACAATATCACACAGCATCTTAATATAGTCGGTATAGAGCCGGGACTTACCCACCTGCTCCGCCTTCAGCCGGCACTTGTCATCGTGGCCCAGCAGGTAGGTCTCATCGCCCCCGATATGGATGTATTTCGAGGTATGCGTGGAAATCAATTCCGTATACAATTCGGTAAACAGGATGCTATCACCCGCCGTCTCCAGCGGACATACCTGCGAGTAGTCTTGTTGATCTTCCCGAAGATGCCTGTACCGCGTATGACGCAGGATATATTCGACATGGCCGAAACTCTGCTGCAAAGGGATGACATCGATGCCCAGGCTGGTACAGTATTTTATGAAGGAGACCACTTCTTCTTTTGTATAGGCGTACCGGTTTGGGATCAGTGGATTGGTCTCATAAGGATAGGTGGCTTCCCACTCCATGACCAGGGTATTGATACCGGATTGGCTTAGCTTGAAAGCAAAGGCTTTCAGTGCCTCCATCGTCATTACCTGGACCCGCAGGTCGAGGTGAAAGCCTCTGACAGGGAAAGTATTTTCTGTTGCCGTAGACTGGGCTCCTGCCGTGTGTATGATGAGGATGAGCCATAAAGCCGGGATCCATTTTTTCATGTGTACATCGATATTACGCTGGTAATCTACAAGATATATAATATCTCCCGGTATGCTGCCTCACGCCATTGCAATAAAACCAAAAAAAAAGTAGTTTGGCGAGAACTATCTGCCCTGTATCGGGGTTGTAGGGAGCAGGTTGGCATTTTCAGGACAGACAGATCGATTAAGACAGGTTATGGTAATTAAGTAAGGATTTATTGTAATATGAGTAGTAAGATTGTTTTTCTTTTAGCCCTTGTCCTATCCGTATTATTTGGCCGGGCGCCGATATACGGGCAGGAAAATTGGAAATTAAAGTCCGACAGGGACGGGATCGCCATATTCCTGCGATCATTGCCGGATTCCAAGTTCAAAGCGGTCAAAGTAGAATGCGAGCTGGCGGCTTCCCTTTCGCAGCTTGTCGCCGTAATCCTCGACGTCAATACAGGCGATCAATGGGTCTACAGCACGAAATCCTCCGTTCTGCTGAAACAGGTTTCTCCATCGGAGCTCTATTATTATTCAGAAGTAAATATTCCCTGGCCGGCCAGCAACCGGGACTTTATCGCGCATCTGACAGCGGTGCAGGATCCCCATAGTAAAGTCGTTACGATCTATGGACCCACCGTTCCCTACTATGTCCCTGTGAAAAATGATATTGTCCGTATCACCCAGTCCGAAGGGAAATGGGTCATTACTCCCGTCGGCCTCCATAAGATCAAAGTTGAATACACTTTACGGGTAGATCCCGGCGGTAATATACCGGCCTGGCTGATCAACCTGTTTGCTGCGAAGGGGCCCTATGAGTCTTTTAAAAACCTGCGGGGCCACCTGCAGAAACCTGCCTACGCCAACGTGCATCTTCCTTTTATCATAGATTGACCAGCGTCTATGCGGATTGACACCGGATCGTTATCTTTAAGCTATGCCAGCATCTATCCGATCGATCTTACCAGCCTCGTTTTATTGCATGGGCCTCAGCCTGCTGTTGTGTACTGTCACCCGGGCTCAATCGGGTAAAACACCGCTGCCGGCGGGCAGTACTTCGGGTATTTCGGCCGGCGATCAACACCGCTTATATGAGGAGTTCAAAAGCTTTTGCAGCTTGCCCGATACGGGCGGCACGAAAAACATGGATGCCAATGCGCAGTTCATTGCAGGGTTGCTAAAGGATGCCGGAATGGCTCCCCGCCTGCTACGAGCGACTTCGGCAGACGCACCGCCTGTAGTTTTTGCGGAACACCAGGTACCGGGCGCGAAACATACGATCCTGTTCTATGCTCATTATGATGGTCAGCCCGTGACTCCGTCAGCATGGGCTCCTGGCATCGCCCCTTTCCAGCCGGTGCTGTATTCCAAACCTTTTGAACAGGGCGGCCAGCCTATCGCGACGCCGCCGCCAGGCGAACCTTTCGCCGGTGATATGCGTCTCTATGGCCGTGGAACGGGCGACGATAAGGCCGGCGTGGAAGTGATCATCGAAGCATACCGGTCTTTATTGAAAGAAGGTAAACACCCTTCCTTTTCCATCAAATTTCTCTTCGAAGGGGAGGAAGAGAAAGGCAGCCCCCATCTGGCGGAAATCCTGGAGGCCAATAAGTCGCTGCTGGCAGCCGATGACTGGATCATTGCCGATGGGCCGGTGCATCCTACGGGCAGACCCGAGATCAGCTTTGGGGTAAGAGGGGATGTCAACGTGCAGATTACCACTTATGGACCGAACCGTTCCCTGCACAGCGGCCACTACGGCAACTGGTCCCCCAACCCTGCCTGGCGGCTGGTGCAGCTTCTGGCAACCATGCGGGACACGAGCGGGCATGTATTGATAAAAGACTGGTATACGGATGTAGTCCCTTTTACTCCGGAAGAACAGGCTGCTGTGAGCCGGATACCTCATACTGACCCGGAGCTGGCGGCTTCCCTGGGTCTGGCCAGACCGGAAGGCAACGGGGAGTCGATCACGGAATTACTAAACCAACCTTCTCTGAATATCAATGGGATACAAAGCGCCGATGTGGGCGCACTTTCCCGCAATGTAATCCCGACCACCGCTACGGTAAGTCTCGATCTTCGATTGGTGCTGGGCAATGACTGGCAGCGACAGATCGACAAGCTGGTGCATCATGTGGAGGCGCAGGGCTATACGGTGATCGACCACGATCCCAGCCCGGAAGAGCGGCTGCAGCATGCCCTGATCGCCCGTATTGCCAGTGGGGCCGGTTATAATGCGCAGCGTACACCTCTCTCCTTGCCATTTGCCCAGGCATTGATCCGGGCGGTGCAGACCGGAACGACTTTACCGTTAGTCGTTCTGCCGGGAACGGGCGGCAGCCTGCCGCTGAAGCTCATCGAGGATAAGATGGGGGTGCACCTGATGTCGGTGCCGATTGCCAATTATGATGATAACCAGCATGCAGAGAATGAAAATCTGCGCCTGCAAAATCTATGGAACGGGATATTGGAATACAAGGGGATCATGAGCTACAGATATGAATAAATGCGACCTGTTCGGGGCGCCGGGTTGGGCGAATAGCTGGCTGGCATGGTATTTTATCTTTTTTGAGGAAATAGTCATCCATGTCTTTAGCAACCTATAAAAAGAAGCGATCCTTCGACCAAACCCTCCTTAACCCCACTGACGAAACACAGGTACGGGAAGTCAATGGGCATGAGCTGAAATTCGGGCATCTCAGCAAAATATTCTGGCCAAAGGAGGGCATTACGAAGTGCGACCTGCTGAACTATTACTACCAGGTGGCTCCCTATATCCTTCCTTATCTGAAGGATCGTCCACAATCACTGAACCGATTCCCGAATGGCATCGACGGGAAGAGCTTTTATCAGAAAGACGTTACGAATACGGCGCCGGATTGGGTAAGGCGGTTTCCCTATCATACCAATGAAGGAGAAGACAAGAGTTTCCTGGTCGTGGAAGATGAAGCCAGTCTGCTCTGGATGGCCAACCTGGGCGCCATCGAGATGAATCCCTGGAATAGTACCATCCATAAACCGGATTATCCCGACTGGTGTATTATCGATCTGGACCCGACCGAAAAAAATACCTTCGACCAGGTGATCGAAACTGCCCTTATGACTAAGCAGGTGCTCGATGACCTGAAGGTGACCGGCTATCCCAAGACCTCGGGTTCCACCGGCCTTCATATTTATATTCCCATGGGCGCGAAATATACCTACGATCAATGTCAGTTATTCGGAAAGCTGGCTGCCACCAAGGTATACAATGAACTCTCCGGCTTCACCAGTATCGAGCGGATGACGAATAAGCGCAAGGGGAAGATCTACGTCGACTATCTGCAGAACCGGCCCTATGCTACGCTGGCGGCTCCATACTCCGTCCGGCCCAAGCCCGGCGCTACTGTATCCATGCCCCTGCATTGGGAGGAGGTGAAGAAGGGATTAAAGATGAGGGATTTCACCCTCCAAAATGCGATGGCGCGGATTAAAAGTGAAGGCGATATTTTTACGCCTGTGTTGAAAAAGGGGGTTGATTTGAAAAAGATATTGGGAGCGCAGTAGTGCTACACCGATACCCGATAGAGACGATCCGCCGGGGGACGTTGACATTCTACATTCTTGTAGAGCCGCCCCGGCGGTGGCATGGGCAGTGATCTACTGAAACGTGTCGCCGCCTTCGATCTTGCGATAAGGGCTTTTGAAAAAGTCATTGATTAGCGGATTGAACTGATCTTTTTTAAAGATAGGGGTGGAATGCCCGGAGTTGGGAATGATCCAGCAATAAGACCGGGGAATATTCTCTGCGATTAATACGGTATGCTGCACGGGAATGGCGTCGTGGTCGCCGCCGATCACCAGGGTGGGGCATTTGATCTGATGTAATTGTTCCAGCGTGATATTGGGCTGATACAAATCAAGGTCGACAATTTTCAGCTGATTTTTGATCTCCGGGGTCTGCGGCTGTTTCTTCAAATCGGCATGGCCCTGCTTAATCAGGTTGAAGACGAAAGGCGTGAGGCCGGTAGTGTCTGCCCAGAGGTTGGCCCCTGTGATGGCCAGCTTCTTCACTTTGTCCGGGTGTCTGATAGCCAGGAGCAGTCCGTTGATGCCGCCATCGCTCCAGCCGATTACATAACAGCTATCCAGATGCAGCGAATCGAGCAATGCGTTAAAATCATCCGCCATCATTTCGAAAGTGAGGGAATCCGAGGGGTCTTTGGAGTTCCCATGCGCCCTGCTGTCTATGGCGATCACCCGGTAAGATTTTGAGAAAAAGGGGATGTTGTTGCTGAAATTATCGATCGCGCCGCCGTTACCATGAATGAACAGCAAGGGTTCTCCCTTGCCGTACATTTCATAATAGAGTTTGAACCCCCTGGTGGCGAGATAATGGCCGGCTGCCTTGTTATGACCATAAGGAACCGGTGGGTGGGTAGCCTGGGAAACGACGGTCTGCGCGAGGGCCGTTTGGGCGATACCCGCCAGTAATAGAAGGGCTATGAGTCCTGAACGTAGCGGTTTTTTCTTTTTAGGCGCTGCTTTTGCTCTCTTGTTGTAGTCGAGGCAGAGTCCGATCCAATAGTCGAAGTCTTTCTTCTTTTTTATTCCTTCTTCATCGACATAAATAAAGCCTTTATATTCCCGGCCTTTCATTAGGACGGTCCGGCAATTTCCTCTTTCCACGGCTTCATCGTGCAGGGCCGGGTCAATGCGGCACATGATCCTGTCACTGCCTACGCTGACACACATTTTCCCATTCACCATGAATGTTACGCCGCTAAACATTTTCTTTTCCACTACTTTGGGAAGATGGGCCAGGGCTTCCCGGACCCTGTCGGTTATTTTTTCATTGTTGGCCATAAAAAGATTTAATTTTTCAATTTGTCCCACAGGTCCCGCCCGAAGGCCAATACCTGTGTGATGTCGCCGTCTTTATCTTTGGTGAATTTAAGCGGGAAAGGCATTTCCAGGCAAAAGAAATCCAGGTCAGACTCCGCTGAGAATCGCAGTTCCTGGTTATCCCAAAGCTGCTTTAGCAAGAGATGATCGTCGTCTACGGTAATTTGAATAAGCGCCGTTTTGTTTTTCTGAAACTGATATTTCCCTTCGAAGCTTTTTAATTCATGCGGGGTGAGCCGAATCTCCTTTTTGATCACGGGGGTATAAAAGTCTTTCCATTTATAAACGATCGCTACGCTATTGACAATTTCCTGGAGGATACGGCCATTATCGGAATTGACCATTACGACAACTCCATTGCCATTTTCCAGGCTTCCATAATACTGACTTAGAAAACCTTCATCGGAGCCGCCATGCTGAAAATAGCTGGCATTTCCTCTTTTGTCAATAAAGACTCCCAAGGCAGCCGATTGGTCTATATAGGGTGTGAGCCGTAGTTTGGTATATTGCTGAGTGAGCACTTTATGCGATTTGCCTTCATAAGACAGCTGTGTCTCTATAATATACTTACATAGGTCCGTAGGGTTTGTCCAAAGCCCTGCCGCGGCCTGTTCGGGATAAATATGATATTTCCCTTTTACTTCGCTGCCATCTGCCCTGTAAGCGGTTGCCAATAAAATCTGCTTATCGATTTCCGGAGGCTGCGTATAAAAGCTGTTTGTCATGCCCATCGGCTTCAATATGTTTTCCCACATGTATTTATCATAGGATTGATGTGTCTGGTTCGTCAGGATCAATTGCGAGATCGTCGTGCCGCCCCCGGAATATTGAAATTTCAAACCGGGTTCGAACTGGGAACGTACGGCTGATGTATTGGCCGGCTTTTTTCCATCCAGGACCTGCATCAGGGTAGGGATGGTCTCTCCCTGCTCATAACCCGGAAAGCCATGGATGCTTAAACCTGCCGTATGGCTTAAGAGATTGGCGAGGGTTATTTTTTTATTCCCGGATAAGGTGTCATAAGGAAATTTCCAGCCGATCAGGTAGGTATTAATATCCGTATAGAGATCCAGCCGTTTGTCCTGCACCAGTTTCAAAATCCCTACCGCATTCAATGACTTGCTGATAGAACCCGCCTGGAAAAGTGTCAGCGTAGTGACCGGCCTTTGTTCAGCGGAGTCTGCCCAGCCATAACCTTTTGCCCATTCAATACGATAGTTATGCACTACTGCAATGCTCAGTCCCCGGATCTTGTAAAATGCCATTCTTTCCTTTAGCGTCCATTTTACCGAATCCTGTGTTTGAACCCATCCCGACAAATTGCTCTCCACCTGTCTGATCCTGTTCTTTATGTCCTGAGCCGTATTTGTATCCGATTGTGCCTGAATAGTTGCCGAAAGAATGATCAGCAGGATAAAAGATGGGAAAAATGCAGGCAGCTGTAATTTTCTCATAGTAAGGAATTATCGTTGTTGGTAATGAGGTGATTTTTTAGGTTGATAATCTGATGACAGGCTACCGGACCACAAAGTAGGTAATAATGCCGGAATCTAAGGTTTCTGGGTAGAGTGGGAAGATAGGTGTTTCCACGGTTGACAGACTCCTTAATTTGACGGAACTTTCCCAAAATATCCTGCTATGTACAAGCCTACTAACCGATTGCTCCGTGGATATTGCCTGGACCCGGGATTCTCCACCCGCCTGGACACGGCAGCCATCAATGAGATCACCTACCAGGTAAAATGGGAGAAGCTGAAGGAGGGGCCCTGCGGCAATTATTTCGAGGTCATCGATTATGACCCGGCGAGTAACTGCTTCTATGCTCCTGTAGATCTTGATTCCCAGGAGGTCATGTTGCAGAACGGATTGAATCCCAGTGAAGGCAACCCAAAGTTTCACCAGCAATTTGTCTATACCATTGCCATGACGACCCTGGACCATTTTGAACAGTCGCTGGGCCGTAAGATCATATGGCCGTACCGGATCGTGGAGCCCAGGAATGCAAATGAAAAGATAAAGCATGAGTATGTGCCCCGGCTCCGGCTCTACCCCCATGCTTTCCGGGATGCCAACGCTTTTTATACCGCTGAAAAGAAGGCGGTGCTCTTCGGTTATTTTGAAGCGGCCACCCAGGTACAGGGGAGCAATTTGCCGGGTGGCATCATCTTTACCTGTCTCTCTCCGGATATCGTGGCCCATGAACTGACGCATGCTATACTGGACAGCATCCATCCACGGTTTACGGAAAATACCAATCCGGATGTAGCGGCCTTTCATGAGGCTTTTGCAGATATCGTAGCGCTGCTGCAGCGATTTACCAATACGCCCCTGGTGGAAAACCAGATCGCCAGGACCCGGGGAAGCCTGTCTGAGTTCAGCTTTCTTGGAGAGCTGGCCACCCAGTTCGGCAACGCTCTCCAGGGCAATCGCGGCGCTCTGCGGGGAGCCATCGGGCATGTGGACGCCGATGGAATATGGCGGAAGCTGGATGCTGACCCGCAGGCGTATCAGACCGTCTTTGAGCCGCATGACCGGGGATCTCTGCTGGTGGCCACCATCTTCGATGCTTTCATACGGTTATACAATGTGCAGACGGAGGACCTGCTGCGGATCGCCAGCAATGGGACCGGCGTGCTGCAGGCTGGGGCGATCCATCCCGATCTGGCCAAAAGACTGGCCCGTGAAGCCTGCGGTATTGCGGAACACCTGCTGCATATCTGTATCCGTGCGCTTGACTACTGTCCTCCTCTCGATATCACGTTCGGGGATTATCTACGGGCGCTTATCACCGCCGACCTGGACGCGACGCCGAGGGACAATACGGGCTACAGACTGGCGCTGATCGAAGCTTTCCGCAGCCGGGGTATCTTCCCCGACCGTGTCAATACGCTGTCCATCGAAAGTCTGAAGTGGTCAAAACCGGAGCTGTTCGACGATCATGAAAAGAAGATATTCCGTTACCTGGCGGAGGAGTTGAAGAACCAGATGCGTGAGATCATCGACAACAGCTTGCAGGAAGAGGACCGGAGAGATAAGATCTTCTATGAATCCCAACGGATACAGGCCTGGCTGCATGACCAGCTCATGAACAAGAAAAAGGGGATTCTGGGACCCGAGGCCTGGTCGGGGTTATTGATCAAGCTGGGGCTTACCGATAAGCCGGTCAGTTTCCAATATGAGGGGAAGAAGATCGCTTCCCGGGAGGTGCCGAAGCTGGAAGTCCACAAGGTCAGGCCGGTATATAGGGTCGGCCGGGAGGGCACGCTGGTGGAACAGGTAATGATCACCCTCACCCAGACCTTCCGGGTAGAGGGTGGCGATTATGATGGTACGAAATTCCGTGGGGGCTGCACGCTTATCCTGAATATGTCCAGGGATTATGACGTCGAGTATATCATCTATAAGAAGATCGGCAGTCAGCACCGGTTTGAACATCAGCTGGACTACCAGGCCGGAAAAACGCCGGCTATTGCGGCTCTTTCCGATTCGATATACGACGATGACAAGAGTTTTGCCTCTATCAATTTCGCGCATCTGCATTTTCATAACGGTATTTAAAATTTCGGCTATGGCTAATAATATAACGGCTACTATAAAAATGTACCAGGTCGGGGAATTGGGCGATTGCTTTTTTCTTTGTTTTACGGACGGGGCGCATCAAAGCAATGTGCTGATCGACTGCGGTTCTTTCCGTAACAGGCAGGCGTCTAAAGACCGGCTGAATGCCATCGTGAAACATATCAAGTCGCTGCTGGGCGATAAGAAGCTGGATGTGGTGGTGGGGACGCATCAGCATAATGATCACCTGTCGGGTTTCGTGCATTGCGAGACTTTGTTCACGGGCCTGATCGACCAGGTATGGCTATCCTGGCTGGACAATCCCAATGACGGTCTGGCGCGACAGATCGGGAAGGATCAAAAGGGGCTGGTGTCACAGCTGCAGGCCATTCACAGTAAACTTTCTGCGATCGCTCCGTTGAAGCAGGCGCTGAAGGACGGGGTCGTACAGGATGTGCTGGGATTTTATGCCGCTGACGGCGGCAGCGATCCGGAAATTCCTGCGAGAGGGATCGGGAACCTGAAAAAGCTGGGTGATAAAGAGGTCGCTTATCTTTCTCCGGGCCAGCAGCTGGATCTTCCCGGGCTGCCGGCAGGCAGCGTGAAAGTCTATGTACTGGGGCCTCCCCGTGATCAAACCCTGCTGTTTGACAAAGACCCTAAGAAAGGAGAGAGTTATGATCCCAAACTGGCTATTGCCAGCTTGAATGCCACCCGTCTTTTATCTGCGCTGGATAATTATGATCCTGATACCAATAACCGGGAGGAGGAGCAATTTCCTTTTGCCAGGGGTTGCCGGTTAGCCAAGTCCGATACCGAATCGGAGATCCTGAAGATCTATAATGATCGGAGAAACAGTTGGCGTAAGATCGACCTGGAATGGCTGGATCAGGCTGCCCGTCTGGCTTTATACCTGGACTCTTATACCAATAACAGCAGCCTGGTGCTGGCTTTTGAGTTGGTGAAATCAAAGAAGGTACTGCTTTTCGCGGCGGATGCACAAACGGGTAACTGGCTTTCGTGGAAAAATATCAAATGGAAAGATGCTGTCGACGGCTTTACGAGCTATAGCCTGCTGCAGAATACGGTGTTGTATAAAGTCGGGCATCACGGGAGTCATAATGCGACGCTGGTAGAAGGATTGGAAAAAATGGAGCATGAGGAGCTGGTAGCTATGATCTCTGTCGATAAGACGGATGCTAATATCACGAAGGCGAATGGCTGGAAGATGCCGGCGACCAATCTATACAAAAGGCTGAAGGAGAAAACGCAGTTCCGTGTCCTGCGGATGGACGATGTCTTTGCCGATGGATGCGATCCGGTGAAGAATAAGGGAAAGGCGAGATGGGACAAGCTGCCGGGTAAGCCTGTTGCCGATAAGAAGAATTTTTTTATCGAGTATACGGTGAAGGGGTAGTTTTTAAGGAAACCTGTTTTCCATCATAAATAAAGTTTACGTTTAAACAAGAGACAATAGTTGTAAATTGACAGCCAACGAATTATATTTTTTATATATAAACCTATGTTACGAATCTGTCGGTTGGTTCTGTTTTTTTGTTTTCTTCATCCGGTTGCCGATGCGCAGTTCCGGGTGGTGGGGTATCTTAATACCTGGGATCATTTTCCGGGCAATGTAAGCTGCATTCCACTCGAAAAGATCACGCATCTCAATATCGCTTTTGTGCAGCCGGATGCGAAGGGGGGGCTGAGGGTCATTGAGGGGCTTTCGGAAGTGGTGAAGAAGGCGCATGAGAGCCGGGTGAAGGTATTGATCTCCATGGGAGGCGCCGATCTGGAGGGTACGGGAAAGAATTGGAGGAAGTTTACGGATGCGGCTCATGTAGGGATGTTTACGGATAAGATAGTCAGCTATGTGCTACAAAATGATCTCGATGGGGTGGATGTGGATCTGGAGGGGAATGTTATCGGGAGTCGTTATGGGAATTTTGTCAGGACGTTATCGGAGAAGTTGAAACCTGCGGGTAAGCTGGTCTCGGCGGCTGTGGCCACCTGGTTCGAGGAGCAGATCCCGGCGACCTGTTTTGCTTATTTGGATTTTGTGAATATTATGTCTTTTGATCTGACAGGGCCGGGGGATCCCGGGCATCCTGGTCAGCATTCGCCTTATTCCATGGCGGTGGGGGATATCTCTTTCTGGAAAAAGAAGGGGTTGTCACGGGAGAAGATGGGGCTTGGGATCCCTTTTTATGGGTATGGTTTTGGTGCTAATTCCACGGTGGATGAAATGGCCTATCGGGATATCGTGGCGCGATATCCGGGGGCTGAACGGAAAGACAAGGTGGGGCATACCATCTATTACAATGGTATGTCCTCTATTACCGAAAAGGCAAGGCTTGCGGTTCGTGAGACGAGTGGTCTCATGATCTGGCAATTGACGGGGGATACTACGGGGGACAAGTCGCTTCTCCGGGTCGTGGACAGTGTGGTCAGGAAGGCGGGGTGAGGTGACCAGGCTGATGATAAGGAACCTGCTAAAATACACTTATGTTCAAAAACTACTGTAAGATCGCCTGGCGCAACCTGCTGAAGGGTAAGGCTTATTCTTCCATCAATATTATCGGATTGGCTACGGGGATGGCCATTGCTTTGCTGATCGGGTTATGGATCGCAGATGAAACCTCCTTCGACTCTTATCACAGTAATCATAAGCGTCTGGCGCAGGTGATGCTATCGGCTACCATGAAGGGGGAGACCTATACGGGGCAGACGATCGCTATGCCGTTGGGGCAAGCTTTGCGGACGGGGTATTCAGATTTGTTTAAGCGGGTGGCGTTGATCTCTTTTCCGGGTGATCATGTGCTGGCTTCGGGGGATAAGAAGATCTCCGGGGCCGGGATGTGGACGCAACCCGAATTTCCGGAAATGTTCACCTTCCAGATGATATATGGCAATGCCGGTGCGCTGAAGGATCCTTCTTCGATCCTGCTGGCTAAGTCGCTGGCCAAGGCTCTCTTTGGGGATACCGATCCTGTCAATAAGCCGATCCGGCTGGATAATAAGATTGAGATGAAGGTAGGCGGGGTCTATGAGGATCTGCCGCATAATACCAGTTTTTATGATACGAAGCTGCTGTTGCCCTGGGATAATAAGGAAAATGGCTATCTAAATACCAACACGGATTGGGTGGATCATAACGGGCAATTGTTTGTCCAGTTAGCTGATAACGTGGGCCTGGAGCGGGGCTCCGCGCGGATCAAAAACCTGCCTACTCCCCATATCAAGGGCTGGCATGAAGAGGTGATGCTGCATCCCCTGGATAAATTGCATTTATATACTGAGTTCAGGAATGGCAAAGCGGCAGGTGGGCGCATCCAGTTTGTCTGGCTTTTCGGGATCATCGGGGGATTCGTTTTGTTGCTGGCCTGTATCAATTTCATGAATCTCTCCACGGCAAGGAGCGAGAAGCGGGCTAAGGAGGTGGGGATCCGCAAGACGGTGGGTTCTCTGAGGGGGCAGCTGATCGGGCAGTTCCTCAGCGAATCGATCCTGGTAGCTTTTATTTCTTTGGGGGTAGCGATCCTTTTGGTGCAGGGTACGCTGCCTTTCTTCAACAGCCTGGCGGCAAAGGAAATGTCGCTTCCCTGGAGTAATCTTCTCTTCTGGGTACTGGCTATCGTTTTTACTTTGTTTACCGGGATTGTATCGGGCAGCTATCCTGCCTTTTATCTTTCGGGGTTCGAGCCGGTAAAGGTGTTGAAGGGGACTTTCCGGGCAGGGCGTAATGCTTCACTGCCCAGACAAATATTGGTGGTGCTGCAGTTCACGGTATCCCTTACCCTGATCATCGGGACGATCATCGTCTTTCGGCAGATACAATTTGCGAAGGACCGGCCTATCGGTTATTCGAGAGAGGGGCTGATAACGGTGGGTATCAATACACCTGAATTGAATGGACATTATGAGGCACTTCGCGCCGATCTGCTGCAGACGGGCAAGGTCGATAATATGGCGGAATCTTCCCAGCCAACGACTTATTTCATGAATAACAATGAGCTGGAATGGAGGAATAAGGACCCCAACCTGGTGGTATTCTTCCGCAATGTCAATGTGACGCCTGAATTTGGGAAGACCATTCACTGGAGCGTGCAGCAGGGGCGTGATTTCTCCCGGAGTTTTGCCACGGATTCCAATTCGATGATCCTGAATGAAGCGGCGGCGAAGGCGACCGGAATTAAGAATCCGGTGGGGGAACTGATGAAGTTTGGCGGCAAGCAGTATACGGTTATCGGGGTGGTAAAAGACCTGGTGACCCAATCACCTTTTGATCCGATCGAGCCAGCTATCTTTTTGGGAGATGGGTATCTCGATTATATCACTATCCGTGTCAAACCGGGCATGTCTATGCGCAAAGCGCTGGCGGGGATGGAACCGGTATTTAAGAAATACAATCCCGGCAGTCCTTTTATCTATAAATTCAACGACGAAAGCTATTCCAGCAAGTTTGCCGCGGAGGAGCGTATCGGCAACCTGGCTACCGTGTTTGCGGGATTCGCCATTTTTATATCCTGTCTGGGGCTTTTCGGGCTGGCCTCTTTTGTAGCGGAGCAACGCACGAAGGAGATCGGGGTTCGGAAGGTCTTAGGAGCGGATCTGCTCACGCTTTGGGGGTTGTTGTCGAGAGATTTTGTCAAGCTGGTATTTATCTCGCTGTTTGCCGCGATACCGCTGGCTTATTATGTGATGAATCAATGGCTGCAAGGCTATGCCTATCGCACCGGCATGCCCTGGTGGATCTTTGCTGTCGCGGGGGCCGGGCTGTTGCTGCTGACAGTGCTGACCGTTAGTTATCAGTCGCTGAAGGCGGCGTTAATGAATCCGGTAAAGAGTTTAAGATCGGAGTAGGGGCCGGGCCCGGAAGCCGGTCTGAACAGGTGAGTACGATTTCAGGACTCTAAAATATGCTTATAATGGACCGGGTCGATGAGCAAGGTATTTTTCAGGAGCTCGATACGGCCGGTATTACCCTTGTCCTTTAACCAGGTGAATACGTGTTTTAATACTATTTTATAGATGAATGCCGTGGGCCTGCGGTCGCTAAAAAGCAGGTCGTTATTTTTCCATAGATCGGTTAAAGTGGCCACAGAAAGCTTTTCCAGCTCTGTTTGATCCGTTAGGCCTGTTAATATAGCAATAGTCGAATAGATCGGCAAGCTGTAATGATCCATGAAATCTCCAAAAGAGCTAAGTTTTTCTATTTCCGTGCTATTCATAAAGCCTCCATTTAATAGTTAAGGAATCTATTGCCTTAGTAAAAGCTCAGCGACGGGATGTAACCGGGAAGCAATAATTTTTTTCGAACCGGGGAGGGCCTGCCTCCGGGGGAGGGGGGTTGCGAAGATTATTTATTATACATTAGCAAAAATTATGCCTTCGCCCGGCGGTGGGTGAGGGGAAATATTTCGATAATATGGCTGAAACAACGATCGGAATCATGGGGGCTATGCCGGAGGAGATCAGCGGCGTAGTAGATTTACTAACGGACAAGAAGGAAGTATCGAGGGGCATGCGAACCTATTACTTAGGGAAGCTGAATGGCCTGTCTACGGTGGTGGTATTTTCAAGGTGGGGTAAGGTAGCGGCTGCTACGACGGTCATGAACCTTATTTTAGAGTTCAATATTTCGGAGCTGCTTTTTACGGGGGTAGCAGGGGCGATCGATGCGGGGTTGAGGGTAGGGGATATTGTTATCGGGAAGCGGCTTATTCAGCACGATATGGATGCACGGCCGCTTATGTCTCAGTTCGAGATCCCTTTATTGGGGATGACTTATTTTGAGAGTCCGGAAGACAGGGTTGGTCTTGCTTTCAAAGCGGTGAGTGCTCTTTTGGATAATTATCATCTTCACAAAGCGATCGCTGAAGAGGACCTGGAGCGTTTTGGTATTGCCAATCCGAAAGTGACCGTGGGAGAGATTGCGAGCGGGGATCATTTTTTTTCCAGCAGTGTCGACAAGCGGCGGTTGTCGGGCATGTTGCCGAAGACCCTTTGCGTGGAGATGGAGGGCGCTGCCGTTGCACAGGTATGTTATGAGTATGGGATCCCCTTTACGATCATCCGGACCATTTCGGATTCGGCGGATGATCATTCGGTACCGGACTTTCAATCTTTTATCCGGGATGTTGCCAGTAAGTATAGTGTAGAGGTCATCAAGAATATTTATCAGGAGAGCTTTCATTAGCCTGAAGGGGCAGGAATAGCAATAAAACCAGTAGATTCGCCGTTATAACCCATTTAAACCTTCATTATGCAGCATAAATTTACGTTTGCCGTTACGGGCCTTATTTTATTGAGCATTGTATCCTGTAAGAAAGACAATAGTAATAGCAACAGCGGAAATACGAAGGCTCTGGAAGGGAATTGGACCTTTGTATCCATGAGCGCCAAAACACAGAGTACACAATCGTACACGCAATCCGGAATGGCATATAAGACGGTTACTCTTGCCAATTATACAACCACCAATAACGCCGGGGTGGTCAATTTTTCGGCCGATTCGATGGTTGCCACCGGGCTTACCTACTCGGTTGCCACCACGGCAGAGGCATATGATTACGTAAATGGACAGTTGGTCGATTCTATAGCGAGCCCTTTCAATTTTTCCTTACCGGCAACGAATTCATCTTCCAAATATCAGTCGATAGGAACGGATTCCCTGTATTTCCCGGGGGGAGGTTTTCTGGGTGTAGCCGGCGGTGCGCAACAGACCGTTGGCTCCGGCGCCAAATATGTGATCAGCGGCAATACGCTGACGATGACTACGAATCCTACGCAGGCTTACACTCAGACCCTTTCTGGTATTTCTGTTACCGTAACCGATCAGGCGACCGTGACCACTATTCTGAGCAAGCAATAGGCACTCCTTCTACCTGCAATAGATCATTGGCAAACCCGAACCCAGGTTCGGGTTTGCCTTTTAGAGAAGATTACACAATTTTATGTAAATTGAGAGGTGGACCTGGATCCGAAACAATTTTGTGTAATAATATAATTTGTTGATCTATTATGAGCAATCGTCGTTCCTTCCTACAGAAAAGCTCGGCCCTGGCGGGTGGGGCCATTCTTCTTTCAGCCATGGATAGTTATCCTTTTTCTATACTTAACCGGGGGGTGGCTCCTTCCGATCAGATCAATGTCGGCGTCATCGGGGTCAACGGGATGGGCTGGGCGGATCTGTCTGCGGCCGCGAAATTGCCCGGCGTGCACATTGTAGCTTTATGCGATATCGATAAGAGTGTCCTGGACAAGCGGATGAAGGACTTAGCAGCCATGAATGTGGATATGAGCCGGGTGAAGACTTATGGCGACTACCGGAAATTGCTGGAGCAAAAGGATATCGATGTGGTGATCATCGGAACGCCTGATCACTGGCATGCGTTGATCATGATGGAAGCTTGTCAGGCGGGGAAGGATGTCTACGTGGAAAAGCCGGTAGGTAATTCTATCGGTGAGTGCCGGGCGATGATGGCAGCGCAGCAGAAGTACAATCGGGTGGTGCAGGCGGGTCAGTGGCAGCGCAGCCAGCAGCATTTTAAAGATGCGGTCGATTTCGTGCAGTCGGGTCAGCTGGGGAATATCCGTACGGTAAAAGTGTGGTGTTACCAGGGCTGGATGAAGCCGGGACCTGTGGTACCGGATACGGCGCCGCCGCCGGGCGTGGATTATGCCATGTGGCTGGGGCCGGCTTCCAGGCGCAGCTTTAATTCCAGCCGGTTCCATTTTAATTTTCGCTGGTTCTGGGATTATGCCGGGGGGCTGATGACGGATTGGGGGGTGCATTTGCTGGATTATGGTCTGTTGGGGATGAAGGCGGATGTTCCCAAATCCATAGCGGCCCTTGGGGGCCGGTTTGCCTACCCGGATCTTTATGAGGAAACGCCGGATACGCTGACCACGCTCTATGAGTTCGATGGGTTCAACCTGGTCTGGGACCATGCGATGGGGATCGATAATGGGTCTTATGGGCGGGATCATGGGATCGCCTATATCGGGAATAATGGGACGTTGATCCTCAGCCGCGAGGGATGGGAGGTGATCGAGGAAAGACAAAGCAAAAACAAGATCAGCAAGCCTTTTGAGAAATCTTCCGATAGCGGGGTAGATAAGCATATGGCCAACTTCATAAGCGTGGTCCGTTCGCGTAAAATGGAGGATCTGCATTGTTCGATACAGGAGGGGTCCCATGTGGCGACGGTAGCCCAGATGGGCAATATTTCCCTGCGCAGCGGTCAGCGGCTGGATTGGGATAAGGCTGCCGGGAAGTTCACCGATGAAAAGGTGAACCAGCAATACCTGATGAAGGAATACCATAATGGGTATAAACTGCCGGATATGTGAAATTTCTTAACTTAATTTCCTGTTAAAAGACCTCTTTGAGGGGGCGAAAACGACAAAAAAGCAAGGTTTTAACAGAATTTTTTTGCAATTTTGTCGTTCATAAAAGTCATAACAAAAATTAAAACCCCTCCATGAGAAAACTCGCAGCCGTGATGGTGTTCATGACAGGAATTGGTCTGTCGGTCAAAGCTCAAAATCCCGTTGCCCCCATTTCCGCCAGCAATAAGGATACCATCCGGGAGATCAGCCCGACGGCTCCTCTCTCGGGGATACGGCCGGACACGGTTCCCCGGATCGACTGGGCGCATGCCGCTTCTGTAAAGCCTGCTTTTCCCTTCCGGTCTTTTATTCTTCCCGGGGCCATGATCGCATATGGGTTTGTCACCTTGAAGACCAATGGGTTTCTGAAGAATTTCAACGGTACGGTGAAAGACGAGATCTGGACGGATGGTCCGCATAAACAGATACATGCCGATAACTATCTGATGTTGGCTCCGGCGGTTTCAGTATATGCCTTGAATGCCATGGGGATTCATGGTCAGCATAATTTCCGCGACCGGACTATCATCCTGCTGATGTCAAGCCTCTTTACCAACGCCGTAGTATTCGGTGTAAAGGGCTGGTCGCATGAATTGCGGCCCGATGGTTCGGACTATAATTCCTTCCCTTCCGGCCATACGGCAGAGGCTTTTGCTTCGGCGGAGTTTATGCGGCAGGAATACAAGGATGTCTCTCCCTGGTATGGGGTGGCCGGGTATGCCATGGCTACGGCCACGGGTATGCTGCGGATGTATAACAACAAACACTGGATGAGCGATGTGGTGGCGGGAGCAGGCGTGGGGATTGCTTCCACGAAGCTGGCTTACTGGCTTTACCCGGTCATCAAACATGCTCTGTGGAAGGATAAGGCGACGGGGCCGGTCATCATGCCTACCTATTCGAACGGGTCTGTCGGGTTGTCTTTTGTGAGGCAGTTTTAGTCTGCTTATCTCTTTATCTCTTACCGATCGCGTATCGTATGCCGGCTAACAGGTGGCCCAGGTATTTGGGGTCTGCATAGGATTCGTCCGTATGTCCGAGCTCCGTATAAAAGGCCCTTCCTCCTTCAAAATCATGATACCAGGCCATGGGATGGTTGTCTCCGTTTTCCCCGCCGGTATAGGATGTCTCGTCGATTTTCAGGAGGACGTGAATGGAGGGATTGAGGTATTTGAAATTATACCATTCGTCCCAGCGTTCCCAGGGATCGGGCAGGTCCTGAGTGGCAGGATTCGTTTTGTCGACTATGACGATCTTAGCCTGTTGCTGTTTAGGATGGGATTTGAAATAGCCTCCTACCAGATCACCATACCATTGCCAGTTGTATTCGCAATCTGTGGCGGCGTGGATGCCTACGAATCCACCGCCGTGATGGATATATCCCTGTAAGGCGGCTTCTTCCTCCGGTCCGAAGACTTTGCCGGTAGGGCTGAGGAAGATGAGGGCGGCGTATTTTTTCAGTATTTTTTTCCTGAATTGGGTGGAGTCGGTGGTGGAGTCGACGTCAAAGCCGTTTTCGGCGCCCAGTTTTTTAATAGCGACGATGCCTGCCGCGATGCTGGCGTGGTGGTAGCCATTTGTTTTAGAGAAGATCAGCACTTTGGGTTTGGCAAAGATCTCTGGTCCGCCGGGTAGATGGACGGGGTGCGCCTGGTGGCTCGCGGCGCTCATCAGGGCTGTGCAGAGGATGGCCACGCAAATAGTAAGGAATGCGGGACGGGCGAATGATTGCAGAAGGGCTGATCTTTTCATTATGGCAATTTTTTAAAGTTCTTTGATTTTGATGTTACGGTACCATACTTCACAGTTATGGTCCTGCAGGTCGATCTTACCACTTTTGAATGTGCCAAAGTCGGGCCAGCGTTTGAATTTGCTGCCGGCAACCAGGGTTTTCCAGTTGTCGTCCCACAGCGTGGTGGTCACTACGTTTACTCCGTTGAGGTATAATTTCAGCTCTCCGTTCTTACTGGAGATCTCGGCTTCATTCCATTCGCCTACCGGTCTGACGGTTTCCCGGGTGCAGGGGATCAGGTCGTAGAGGTCTCCCGCCCGGTGTTTGTGAATTTTGCCATCGGGATGTCCGTCATTGTCCAGTACCTGCATTTCAGGGCCGGTGTAATAGGGCTCCTCGTATTTGACGGTATCTTCCTGTACATAGAAGAGGATGCCGCTATTGCCTTTGGGGGAGATCTTCCATTCCAGTTTGAGGTCGAAATTGCTATAGGTCCCATCTGTCACCAGGTCACCGTCTCCGCCTTTAGATTTATCCAGGTGGAGGGCGCCGTCTTTGGCTTCCCATTGGGCAAGGGCTTTTGTTTGGCCATAGCTATGCCATCCATTGGTAGTGGAGCCATCAAACAGCAATTTCCAGCCTTTGTTTATTTCGGCTGTGCTGAGGGTGTTCTGTGCTGGCGCCGGGGCTGCTGCTGCCGGGGGCGGGCACGATAACCGGGAGGGAGTTCCCGTCCGGGAGAAAGGCAGGGCCGAGATCAGCAGGCAGGCTGGCAGGGCAAGAAGCGTATTCTTCATGTTGCGTTTTGAGAGGGGCTTATTTTTTCAGCGCAAGGATGTATTTGACCATGGTTTTGATATCGGCTTCCGGTACGGAGGGGTGGGGTGTCATGGGAACGGTGCCCCAGACGCCGCTGCCGCCAGCTTTGATCTTTTTAACAAGGTGGTCGACAGTGGTATCTGCCACCGGGCTGTATTTGGCAGCTACTTCGTCATAAGCCGGTCCGATAGAGGCGCCGCTGGCAGCCTTATGAAGACGGTGACAGGTGGTACAGTCGCTGGCGCCGATCAGTTCGAGTCCTTTGTCATCCGTGGAGGCGGTCGTTGCGGATGCTGCCGGAGCGGCCGAGGTGGTGTCTTTGGTGTCAGCGGATTTCGTTTCGCCGGAATTGCCGCAGGCTGCAGCCAGAATGGCGCAGGATAAAATGGCTACTAACTTTTTGCTCATGTTCATGATAGTTCTTCTGTTTTAATGTTGAAGCTTCGCGAGTTGGTCCCCAAGGTCCGAAATAATTTATTGCAACCCTAGCACCCTGCGATTAAAATTTTCATCTTTCCCGGTGCCGGCGAAATCGTCGAAGGCTCTTTCGGTGACCCGGATGATATGATCCTTGATGAAGGGGGCGCCTTCTCTGGCTCCGTCCTCCGGATGTTTGATACAGCATTCCCATTCCAGTACGGCCCAGCCGGAAAAATCATAGGCGGTGAGCTTGCTGAAAATGGATTTGAAGTTGACCTGTCCGTCTCCCAGGGAGCGGAAGCGGCCGGCGCGGTCTATCCAGTTCTGGTAGCCGCCATATACTCCTTGTTTGCCGGTGGGGTTGAATTCCGCATCTTTTACATGGAACATGCGGATGCGTTCGTGATAATGGTCTATATAGGCGAGGTAATCGAGGCTTTGCAGGACAAAATGGGAGGGGTCGTAGAGCAGGCAGGCGCGTGAGTGGCGTCCGGTCTGTTCCCAGAACATTTCGTAGGTGATACCGTCGTGGAGGTCTTCTCCGGGATGGATCTCATAGCAGAGGTCCACGCCATTTTTATCGAATTCGTCCAGGATTGGCAGCCAGCGGGCAGCCAGTTCTTTGAAGCCCGTGTCGACCAGGCCGGGGGGGCGTTGGGGCCAGGGATAAAATGTGGGCCAGAGCAGGGCGCCGCTGAAAGTGGCGTGGGCGGTCAGGCCCAGGTTCTGTGAGGCCTTGGCCGCATATTTTAATTGTTGGACGGCCCATTCCTGGCGGGCTTTGGGATTATTGTGGACCTGTGCCGGGGCGAATCCGTCGAACAGGGCGTCATAGGCGGGGTGAACGGCCACGAGCTGTCCCTGGAGGTGTGTGGAGAGTTCTGTGATCTGCAAGCCGGCGGCTTCGACGATGCCTTTTATTTCGTCGGCGTAGGTCTTGCTTTCGGCGGCTTTTTGCAGGTCGATGCAGCGGCCGTCCCAGCTGGGGATCTGTACGCCGACGTATCCGAGGCTGGCGGCCCATTTGCAAATGGAGGACAGGGAATTGAAGGGGGCCGTGTCGCCGAGGAATTGGGCGAGGAATATAGCGGGACCTTTTATTGTCTTCATGATACTATGTTTATAAGGACGTTTATAGATTTATCAGATGTTTTTTGCTGGCCCGGTAGGATGGTCGCAACGGCGCTGGTTTTCGCCGGTAAGTCGCGGTAATTAATTAGTTGCGTTTGCGAAAAAGGCGCCTTGTGCGACATCCTATACGGACCTGATATTACTTTTATGTTTTGATACACCATTATAATTCAAATATTATTCGGACAATTGGTGAAAAGGTGGTTTTGTGGATGATTGGATGATATTATGATGTTGTGAAGAAGGTCCATTTATCTAAGCTTTCGTTGCTCCGGACTACGTTGTCGATGAAGGCCATGCCGCGGACTCCTTCTTCTACGGTGGGGAAATCCAGCATTTCTTCTGTCGGCTTCACACCGTCCAGGCGGGCAGCCAGGGTTAGGGCGAAGTTACGATAGAGGTTGGCAAATGCTTCCAGGTAGCCTTCGGGATGTCCGCCGGGGGTTCTGCAATTGTGCGTGGCGAAGGAGGAGAGGCGGTCGCCATAATTACTTCCGGCGCGAAGGATCTGCGTGGGCTGGTCCAGCCATTTTACCAGCAGGGTATTGGGTTCCATCTGCGCCCATTCGAGGCCTCCATTTTCGCCGTAGACGCGGATCTTCAGGGCATTCTCTTCTCCGGCTGCTACCTGTGAGGCGACCAATACTCCGGTTGCGCCGTTGTCGAATCGCAGCAGTACGTTGCCGTCGTCATCGAGGGCCCTGCCTTCCACAAAGATACTCAGGTCAGCGCAGAGCTGTTTGATCTGCAATCCGCTGATGTATTCCGCCAGGTGAGCTGCGTGTGTGCCTATATCGCCCATGCAGCCGCTCTTGCCGGAACGGGTGGGGTCGGTTCGCCAGGCGGCCTGCTTGCTGCCTTCTTTTTCGGAGAGCCGGCTAAGCCAGCCCTGGGGATATTCCACGTATATTTTGCGGATCTTTCCGAAGACGCCTTTTTTCACCATCTGCCGGGCCTGTTTGACCATTGGATAACCGGCATAGGTATGGGTCAGGCAAAGCAGGAGACCGGTCTCTGCTACTTTCTTTTGTAGTTTTCTGGCTTCCTCCAGGGAAAAGGTCATGGGTTTTTCGATCACGACATGGAATCCTTTTTCCAGGGCCAGCATGGCGGGAGCGAAATGTGCATGGTTGGGCGTGACGATGGTGACGAAGTCCATTCTTTTGTCGGCGGGGAGGAGACTTTCTTTTTCCATCATTTCTTCGAAGCTGGTGTAGACCCTTTCTTCGGGGAGGAAGAGGGAGAGGCCGGATTCGCGGGCGTTATCCGGTTGGCTGCTGAATGCTCCGCAGACCAGCTCAATGAGTCCGTCCATATTGGCTGCGATCCGGTGGACGGCTCCGATGAAGGCATTTTTGCCTCCGCCGATCATTCCCATTCTGAGTTTTCTGTTCATATGACTGCTATTTCTTTTTCCAGATTTTAAGATGATGCTTGGTACATTAAAGGTCTAACCATTGTCCTTCGGAGATGGCAATGGTATTACCATTTTACGAAGTTAATCAGGAAAACCGTTTTGGGTAGTCTTTCTGAAGGTATGCTGCTTTCGATTGCAATTTATTGAAATAGGATATTATTTAGGGTTTCTTTAAAAAAATATTAATATAGCAGTATTTAGCAGTAGTGATATTTAAAAATAAAAATTACATTTACGGGTCTCTGATTAATAAAAAACGACTTGCCATGAACTCTTCCAACATTCAACGTAATAAGCTTTTCGTAGCCAGCTGTCTGGCTTTACTGGTTACTTCTCTTTCTTTTGGCATCCGGGCGGGCATTTTGAATGGTCAGGGGGTAAAGTTCCACCTGAACGCCTCTGAGCTGGCCACTATTTCCGCTACCGCCTTCTGGGGTTTTCCGCTGGCGATCATTATCGGGGGCTTTATCGTAGACGTGATCGGCATGAAAAAACTGCTGGTTTCCGCCTTTGTCTTCCATTTAATAGGGATTGTGCTGACGATCTATGCCAATGGCTACTGGACCCTGTTCCTATCCACATTGCTGATCGGCATTGCCAACGGTACGGTTGAAGCAGCCTGTAATCCATTGGTCGCTTCGCTGTTCACGGATAATAAGACCACCAAGCTAAACCATTTCCATTTGTGGTTTCCCGCGGGAATCGTCATCGGTACGCTGATCGTTTTCGGGCTGGACAAGACCCTGGCGGGAGGGCTGGCTGAGAAGCCTTATTGGATCTCCCAGGTGGAGATAGCGCTCATGCTCATTCCTACGCTGATCTATGGCTATCTGTTCTCCCGTTTGAAATTTCCTGTTACGGAGAGGGTTGCCGCGGGTGTCAGCACTTCCGAGATGTATAAGGCGCTGCTCAATCCTTTGTTCCTTTTTATGATTATTTGCATGTTCGGGACGGCCATCACGGAATTGTTTACGAATCAATGGACGGATGTGCTGTTCAGGACGGTGACGGATAATGCCATTCTCATTCTCACGTTCGTGGCTTCCGTGCAGGTGCTGGGGCGGGCTTTTGCCAGCCCGATCGTGCACCGGCTGGCCCCGCAGGGCGTGCTGCTTATTTCTGCCATTTTATCGGCGCTGGGTATCTATTTGCTGATCCATCTGCACGGGACGGCTATTTTTGCGGGCGCCATTATTTTTGGTCTGGGGGTCGCCTTTTTCTGGCCCTGTATGATCGGGTTCGTGGCGGAGAATCTGCCCCGGACGGGTGCGGTGGGATTGAACCTGATGGGGGGGGCTGGTATGTTCGGCGTCAGCATCTATATGATGTTCATGGGGGGCTATTATGATCGTCTCATGATCAAACAGCTGCCTGAAGGCGCCAGCCTGGATACGTATCGTTCGGCGGCGGCCGGAACGGAGTTGTCCCAAGCCTTTAACAATGCCCGGTCGGCGGCGGGGCCGGAGGTGCTGAATACAACAATGATCATCCCGATCATATTGACGGTCGCATTTGCGGGGTTGGTGTATTATATGCGCAAGCGGAAGAAGGCCAATCGTCTGGAAGTATTGGCTGCCTGACCGTTAATCCTTTTTTAATGCTCCTCAACGTTAAATATTGAGGGAGAGACCATAAGATTTTGTAATTTCCTTTTTCATAATGACTGGAACCATTATTTATGTCTAATCAACCCTCACGACGTGCTGCTATTAAAAATATTGTAGCGGGAACTGCCGCTTTCGGAGCCGCGGGAATGCTATCCCTGACTGCATCGGCCAAAGAAGATCAAAAAAAATCAACATTGAAAGGCAATATCAATCACTCCGTATGTCGCTGGTGTTACGGCGATATCCCGTTGGAAGAATTATGCGCTGGTGTAAATAAGATCGGGTTCGGCGCCATCGACCTGGTAGGTCCCAAGGACTGGCCGGTGCTTAAGAAATATGGGCTTTACTCTTCTATGTGTAATGGCGCGGAAATAAGCCTCACCAAGGGCTGGAACCATACCGAGTACCATGCGACCCTGATAAAAAGTTATACGGAACATATCGACCTGGTCGCCAATGCCGGGTATAAGAACCTTATTTGTTTCAGCGGCAACCGGGAAGGCATGGACGGGGATACGGGTATAAAAAATTGCGTGACCGGGCTGAAGCAGATCCTGGGGCAGGCGGAGAAGCTGGGAGTGACCATCCAGATGGAGCTGCTGAACAGCAAGGTCAATCATCCGGACCAGATGTGCGATAATACCAAATGGGGGATCGAGCTGGTGAAGCAGATTGGCTCGGAGAACTTCAAGCTATTGTATGATATCTATCATATGCAGATCGACGAAGGGGATGTCATTCGTACGATCCAGGATGGGCATGCTGCTTTCGGCCACTATCATACGGGCGGTGTGCCGGGCCGGCATGAGATCGATGAGACCCAGGAGCTGTATTATCCTGCTATCATGCGGGCGATCGTCGCTACGGGCTTTTCGGGATATGTAGCACAGGAATTTATTCCTGCCAAACCCGACAAGCTGAAATCTTTGCAGGAGGCTATAAAAATTTGTGATGTATAGCGCCCCCAGGCTCTGTAAATAATAAAATATTTTAAATAAACAGGAAAACTACTACTATGGCGGAGAATACTTATGATGCAATCGTGATAGGATCGGGGATCAGCGGCGGCTGGGCTGCGAAAGAGCTGACTGAAAAAGGATTGAAAGTATTGATGTTGGAACGGGGGCGGAATATAGAGCATATCAAGGATTATGTGAATGCCAATAAGGAGGCCTGGGATTATCCTCACCGCGGTCATGCCACCGAACAAATGAAAAAAGATTATCCCGTTCTGAAAAGGGATTATCCGTTGAATGAGACCAACCTGGATTACTGGGTAAAAGATAGTGAGTGCCCTTATACCGAAACCAAGCGGTTTGACTGGTTCCGGGGATATCATGTTGGAGGGCGTTCCCTGATGTGGGGACGTCAGAGCTATCGCTGGAGCGACCTGGACTTCGAGGCCAATGCCAAGGAGGGGATCGGGATCGACTGGCCTATCCGCTATAAGGATATCGCTCCCTGGTATGATTATGCGGAAAAATTCGCAGGGATCAGCGGTTCCAAGGAAGGGCTTCCCCAGTTGCCGGACGGACATTTTCTCCCTGCCTACGATATGACCTGCGTGGAAAAGGACATTGCGGTCCGTCTTAAGGAACATTATAAAGGAGCCCGCGCGATGATCATCGGGCGTGTCGCCAATATTACCGTGCCGCATGGAGGAAGGCCGGGCTGTCAGTTCCGGAACAAGTGCTGGCTGGGCTGTCCTTTCGGCGGGTATTTCAGTACGCAGTCTTCTACCTTGCCTGCTGCCGTCGCGACGGGCAACCTGACCGTGCGGCCCTGGTCGATCGTCACGAAGATATTATATGATAAGGATACTAAAAAAGCGACCGGGGTGGAAATCCTGGATGCGGAAACGAATAAGACTTATGAATACAAATCGAAGATCGTCTTCGTAAATGCCTCTGCATTGAACAGCGCCTGGGTCATGATGAACTCGGCGACCGATATATGGCCGGACGGATTGGGCAGCAGCAGCGGAGAGCTGGGGCATAATGTAATGGACCATCACCTGGGCGTGGGCGCCAGCGGCATGGTCGAGGGATATGAAGACAAATATTATTATGGCCGTCGTGCGAACGGCATCTATATTCCCCGATACCGGAACCTGTTTGGCGACAAAAGAGATTACCTGCGGGGCTTTGGCTACCAGGGCGGCGGCGGTCGGGAAGGCTACAATCATGAGATAGCAGAATACCAGATCGGGAAGGAATATAAGGAGGCGCTTACGGAGCCTGGTCCCTGGACGATGAATATCGGTGGATTCGGTGAGACGCTGCCTTATCATGAGAACAAGATAACGCTGGACAAAACGAAGAAGGACAAGTGGGGATTGAACATATTGAATTTCGATGTCGAGCTCAAGGAGAATGAGCTGAGGATGCGTAAAGACATGGAGTCCGATGCCGCTGAGATGCTGGAATCGGTCGGTGTGAAAAATGTAAAGACCCGCAGCGACAATGCATTCCTGGGCAGGGGCATCCATGAAATGGGCACGGCCCGTATGGGGAAGGATCCTAAGACTTCTGTGCTCAACTCCTACAACCAGGTATGGGATGCGAAGAATGTATTCGTCACGGATGGCGCTTTTATGACTTCGGCTGCCTGTGTGAATCCTTCGCTGACCTATATGGCGATGACGGCCCGGGCTGCGGATCATGCTGTCAGCGAACTTAAAAAAGGAAATCTGTAAAACCAATAGTGCCGGGTGAGAGAAGTCCGGCGAGTGAGACAAAATGCCAGGAGATACACTACATATCAATACGAATGCTGTACCGCAGAACACCTATGACGCGATCGTTATCGGGTCGGGTATCAGTGGTGGCTGGGCCGCTAAGGAGCTTACTGAAAAGGGGCTCCGGACGATCATGTTCGAGCGGGGAAGGAATTTCGAGCATATAAAAGATTATAAGACGGCTGATAAGAATCCCTGGGATTTCGAGCACCGCGGGAAGGTGACGGAGGCGCAGAAAAAGGAGCGGCCTTATATCGCCAGGGGATGGGGAGCTACGGAAGCGGTGATGGATTACTGGGCCAAAGACGTGGACTGTCCTTATACGGAAATAAAACCTTTTAACTGGTGGCGTTCCTACCAGCTGGGGGGGCGGTCTATCTTATGGGGGAGACAGAGCTATCGCTGGAGTGACTACGATTTCGAGGCCAATGCCCGGGATGGCTGGGCTGTCGACTGGCCGATCCGGTATAAGGACCTGGAGCCCTGGTATGATTATGTAGAGAAGTTTGCCGGCGTGAATGGTTCTAAAGAGGGGCTGCCTCAATTACCGGATGGACATTTTCTTCCGCCGATGGAGATGAATTGTGTGGAGAAGGATGTCGCGGCCAGGATCAAGGAGCATTATAAAGGCCAGCGGCATATGATCATCGGCCGTTCGGCTAATCTGACCGCTCCTATTCCCGGGAGAACGCAATGTCAGTTCCGCAATCGCTGCTGGGAAGGCTGTCCTTTCGGGGGATATTTCAGTACACAGTCTTCGACGCTGCCGGCCGCCATGGCTACCGGAAAGCTGACCGTTCGTCCTTATTCCCTCGTTACCCGGATCCTTTATGATAAGGATACGCAAAAGGCGAAGGGGGTGGAAGTGCTGGATACGGAGACCAATAACACGTATCAGTATTATGCGAAGGTGGTATTTGTGAATGCCAGTGCGCTGAATAGTGCCTGGGTGTTGATGAATTCTGCCACGCATGTATGGCCTGACGGACTGGGCAGCAGCAGCGGGGAGCTGGGGCATAATATCATGGATCATCATTATAATCTGGGCGCTGCCGGCAAGGTGGAGGGCTACCAGGATAAATATGTATATGGCCGCAGGGCCAATGGAATTTATGTAGTGCGGTTCGCCAATTTATTCGGCGACAAACGGGATTATCTGCGTGGCTTCGGTTACCAGGGGGCTGCGAGCCGGGAAAGCTGGCAACGAAGTGTGGCGGAGCTGAGTATCGGCGCCGAATGGAAGGAATCTCTTACGGAGCCGGGGGATTGGACGATCGGCATCGGCGGATTCGGAGAGCTGCTGCCTTATCATGAGAATAAGATCTCACTCGATAAGAATAAGAAAGACAAGTGGGGATTGCCGGTGCTGGCGATGGATGCGGAGATCAAGGACAATGAAAAGAAGATGCGGAAGGATATTGTCGCCGAAGCGGTGGCGATGCTGGAAGCGGCAGGCGTTAAAGACGTTCAGCACCATGACAACGGACATAACGTAGGTGATGGTATTCATGAGATGGGGGCGGCGCGTATGGGGCTTGATCCAAGGACATCTGTGCTCAATGAGCATAATCAGGTCTGGGATGCGAAGAATGTGTTTGTGACAGATGGGGCGTGTATGGTTTCTTCTGCTTGTCAGAATCCATCGCTGACCTATATGGCTTTGACGGCGCGGGCGGCGGATTTTGCCGTCAGCGAACTTAAAAAAGGGACTCTATAATTTTTAAAATGATACTATTATGAACAGAAGAGATGCATTATCCAGGGTAGGCCTGATCCTGGGGGGAACTATTCTTGGTGCGGAGGCTTTCTTAGCCGGATGTACGAATACCGATAAGAATATCGGCGGGGCCGGTATTAATTTCTCGAATGATGATGTCTCTTTCCTGGATGAAGTGGCTGAGACTATTCTGCCGGCAACGAATACGCCTGGCGCCAAAGAGGCAAAGGTAGGGGAGTTCATGACGCGCATCGTTCGGGATTGTTATACCGAAAAAGATCAGAAGATATTCCTGGACGGCATGCAGAAATTGAATGCGGCCAGTAAGAAGAAAAGCGGGAAGTCATTTCTGGACAGCAGTGTCCAGGAGAAGCACGATCTGCTGGTAGACCTCGATAAAGAGCAGAAGACGTATACCGATCAGAAGAAGAAGGATGATCCGGCCCATTACTTCCGGATGATGAAGGAGCTTACCTTATGGGGATATTTTACTTCCGAGGCAGGGGCGACGAAGGCGCTGCGTTATGTGGCGATTCCCGGACGGTATGAGGGGTGTATAGATTATAAGAAAGGGGAGAAGGCCTGGGCTACGTCCTAATAGTTAACACTTATTCCTGTATAAGTATTGCCCCAACGGTGTCTAACAGACGCCGTTGGGGCAATGTCTTTTTCAGGGCAACATTAAAGAAATTTTAATGTGAAACGTTGTTAAAAAAAACCACAAAATGTTAAAAAAGTACTACTTTTAGTTAACATGCTGGTGTAGTTTCACGTGACAATCGTCACGGCTTAGCCAGTCATGAAAAAACACGATTAAACTTTAGCCACATGCTATTCAAAACTAACGCCTTACTAAAGGTATGCCTACTCGTATGCCTCTCACTCTTCAGTTTTAGTCTCTTCGCTCAGAAAACAATCACCGGTAAAGTACTCAGTAACACTGATAAGCAGCCCGTTTTGGGGGCTACCATACAGGTGAAAGGTAGTAAAGTCGCTACTTCGACTGGTGCGGACGGGACTTTTACCATTTCTGTCAAGGACAACAGTGTCCTGGTAATTTCTTCTGTCGGATTCGAGAGACAGGAGATCCTTGTTGCCGGAAGGAGCGATATCGGAAGTATTGCCCTGGTAACTTCCACTTCTTCTCTGAACGAAATCGTGGTAACGGGTTATGCCACGCAACGAAAAAAAGATCTTACAGGCGCCGTATCGGTAGTGGACCTGTCGGATGCTAAAAAACAGCCGGTTCCGGATGTGGCGAATATGCTGCAGGGACAGGCTTCCGGCGTTTCCGTAGTCGGTTCGGGACAGCCGGGTCAGTCTCCGGCTATCCGTATCAGGGGTTTTAACTCCTTCGGAAACAACACTCCCCTGTTTGTTGTGGATGGAGTACCTACGCAGGATATCAGCGACCTGAATCCCAATGACGTCGCCAATATGCAGGTGTTAAAGGATGCGGGTGCTTCCTCTATTTATGGGGCGCGTGCTTCCAATGGCGTCATCATCGTCACTACCAGAAAGGGGTCCGGTAAAGTAAAGGTTTCCTATGACGGGTATTATGGAACACAAAAACCCAAAGGCGGGAATGTGTGGAACCTGCTGAATCCAACGGAAGGCGGTCAGCTGCTTTTCGAGGCCGGACAAAATTACAATACGCTGAATCCAACGCTGCAAAAGCCTGTCGGTAATAATATCTATGGTACGGGTGCTGCCCCTGTGCTTCCTGACTACCTGGTCAGTGGTACTACGGGTGGGGTGACCAATACGGGCGGTTTTGCAGCCGGCTCCGCTGCTGCCGATCCGTCTCTTTACAATGCCGATCCGACGGGGGTCAATTATTACCAGATCGCGAAGGCCAATAAAGGCGGTACGGACTGGTACCACCAGATCTTCAAGTCGGCTCCCATTCAGCAGCATAACCTCTCTGTTTCGGGCGGAGGTGAGCAGGGAAGTTACCTGTTCTCTCTGAATTATTTCAATCAGCAGGGAACTCTGATCAATACCTATCTCAAACGGTATACTTTACGAGTCAACACAACTTATAAGATCGGCAACCGGGTCAGAGTCGGGGAGAATCTGGCTTATGCGGTGACGGATAATCCACAGGCGAATGGCGGGATCCTGGTAGAAGGAAGCGCGATCGGTTATGCCATGCGCGAAAATCCTATCATTCCCGTGTACGATATCCAGGGTAATTTTGCGGGGTCGGCCCCTAAGGGGTTGAACAATCCAAGGAATCCCGTTTCCATTCAGGCGACGACATCCAATGACCGGGGATTGACCCGGCGTATTTTTGGGAATGTCTACGGGGAAGTAGACCTCATAAAGAATTTGACTTTCCGAACCAGTTTCGGAGGGGAAATGTGGAGCGGATGGGATCATTACTATCATGTTCCTGATTTTTATGATGCGGAGCCTCAATACACCGTTCCTTCCTATACCGCGCAATCCAATAATGGATTTAACTGGACCTGGACGAATAACTTCACGTATAACTGGATCAAAGGGGATCACAACCTGAAGCTTGTTGCCGGTATGGAAGCCTATAGCTTTATTAATCACAATCTGGGTGGAACCACGCTGGGATCTTTTTCCGACGATCCGAACTACGTGAACCTGTCGACCGGCAGCGGCGCCACGACCAACTATAGCAATGACAATGCGATCCTGAATTACAATCCCGGATCGCCCAATTATAAGGCGCCCGTAGGATCGGGTGAAAGCCTGGCTTCTTATTTTGCCAGAGCGGACTATGTGTTCAAGGATAAATATCTGTTAGGCGCTACGTTCAGACGGGACGGGTCTTCCAAGTTCATTACGAACCGGTGGGGTAATTTCTATGCGGTAAGTGCGGGATGGCGTATTTCGCAGGAAAGTTTCATGAAGAACATCGATTGGATAACGGACCTGAAAATCCGTGGATCTTATGGTATCATGGGGAACCAGTTCAATGCATTGGGCACGAACTCTTACACTTTATACGGATCCAACAAGCAGACCACTTATTATGACCTGGGGGGGACGGGAAATTCCCTGATCTATGGGTTAAGTCAATCCCAGATCGGCAATCCAAACGCCAAGTGGGAACAGGATGGTAATACCAATATTGGGTTTGACCTGACTGTCTTTAAAGGCAGGTTGACGGTTAGCGCCGACTGGTATAACAAAAGCATCAAAGACCTGCTCTACCAGATCACGTTGCCGGGTACACAGGGAGCGGCTACCGTTCCGGCTTATAATGTAAGCAAGATGACGAATACCGGTATCGACGTGATGGTGAGCGGCAATGCGAATATCACCCGGGACCTGAAGTTCATAGCTACTCTTACGCTGACGACGATCAATAATAAGATCAAGCAGATCGATGCCAACGGCACCCAGTATTTCGATGTGGACGGACGGCGTTTCAATGGTTCTTATATCGTGCGTAATGCGGTCGGTCACGCTGTGAGCTCTTTCTATGGTTATAAGATCATCGGGTTCTGGAATAGCCAGGCCGATATCGATGCGGCCAACCTGGCGGCGTCTAAAGCTTCCAACGGTACTGTTACTACGTATCAGGCGGATGCGGCTATTGGCCGTTTTCGCTATGCGGATAATAACAAACAGGGTTGGATCGATAACAACAGCAAGACTTTCTTAGGCAATCCAAGTCCCAAATTTACCTATGGCGCCAACCTGGGCCTGGATTATAAGGGCTTCGACTTTAGCGTATTCCTCTATGGCGTATCCGGCAATGATGTCTGGAATAACGTAAAATGGTGGACTGACTTCTATGCTTCTTTCCCCGGAGCTGCCAGCAGCAAAACCGCTTTATATAATTCGTGGACTTTCAATAACCACAATGCGAAAGCTCCCATCCAGGATGCTGTCAATGGTAGCAATGCCAGCACCAACACCGTCCCTAACTCTTATTTCGTTGAAAAGGGCTCTTACCTGAGAGCTAAGAACGTTACGCTGGGCTATACTTTCAGTGCCAACACGCTGAGCAGGGTAGGTATCAGCCGGGTAAGGGCTTATATACAGGCGGCCAATCTGTTTACCGTGACCAAGTATTCGGGCGTCGATCCTGAGATTTCCGTCAACGCAACGAACGGGCAGAATGCTGCCACTGACTTTGGCGTGGACGAAGGTTCTTATGCCAATCCCCGTCAGTACCTGCTTGGTTTACAGATCACGTTCTAAATTTTATCTTATCAAGAACTAAAGAGTAAAAAAATGAAAAGGAACATTAAACGATATTCGATACTAATAGCCGGCTTTTCGGCAACGGCATTACTATTCAACGGAGCATGCAGTAAAGGGTTCCTCACCAAACCTGCCTTGGGCGCCCTGGTCTCCGGACAGGTAAGCAATACACAGGGAGTTAGCGCTTTACTGGTCGGCGCCTATGCAGCGCTGGACGGACAGGGGCAAAGCAATAGCGCCATCGGCGGCGGCAACCCCTGGGAAACGTCTCCCTCCAACTGGATCTACGGGAGCGTAGCGGGTGGTGATTCGCATAAGGGCAGCAGTATCAGTGATCAGCCGCCTATCGTGCCCATCGCCAATGCCCAGGAGGTTCCTTCCAATGGATTCTTCAATGACAAGTGGATCGCTTTATATGAGGGGGTCACCCGGTGTAATTCGGTGTTGGCTACCCTTGCCATCTCACCTACTGTCAGCACTGCCGACAGGAAAGAGTTTGCTTCGGAAGCTAAATTCCTTCGCGGACATTATTATTTCGAGCTGCGGAAGTTCTTCCATATGGTGCCCTGGATCGATGAGACGACGACCGATTACAAACAGCCGAACAGCGCCGATATATTTCCCAAGATCGAGGCCGATTTCCAGGCAGCTATCGACAGCTTACCGGCGACTCAATCGCAGGTCGGAAGGGCGAATAAATGGGCGGCTATGGCGTACCTCGCCAAAGTGTATCTTTATGAGAAGAAGTATACCGAAGCAAAGGCGTTATTCGACCAGATCATTCCTGCCGGTTATGGCGGTACGGGAACGGGCGGCGTTACGGCCAATGGCCTGGCTTATGGTCTGACGGACCGGTTTGAAGACAATTTCGATGCGGCTGCCAAGAATAATAAAGAATCTGTATTTGCGATCCAGATGACGGCTAATGATGGAACAAACTCTATCGCCAATGCGAACGGCGGGGACATGCTGAATTTCCCTTATAACAGCCCTTTCCGTTGCTGTGGTTTCTTCCAGCCAACTGTCGACCTGGCCAACTCTTACCGGACGGATGCCACCGGATTACCTTATATAACCGATTATAATTCCCATGGGGTTAAAAATGATATGGGGCTGACGTCAGATGTCGCTTTTACGCCGGATAACGGGAATGTGGATCCTCGTCTTGACTGGACGGTAGCCAGAAGAGGGATTCCCGTACACGATTGGGGCAATCACCCTGGTAACAACTGGATTCGTGATCAGGGTTCTGCCGGGCCGTATTCCAATAAAAAGAACCTCTACTGGCAGGCAACGGCAGGAACCTATTCCGATCAGAGCACCTGGGCGCCGGGATCTGCGATCAATTACAATATTATCCGTTTTGCCGATGTCTTGTTGATGGCTGCTGAAGCGGAGGCCAATCTGAGTAATTACACACAGGCTGAGACTTATGTCAATTATGTAAGGGCAAGAGCTGCTAATGCGGCCAATATCTTACATAAGTATATCGATGCTTCCAATCCAACGGGTGGTTTTTCCGCTACGCCGGCGGCTACTTATCTGATCAGTCAGTACCCCGCGGGTTATTTGACGGCAAGCAACGCGCTATCCGTCGTCTATTTCGAACGTAAGCTGGAGCTGGCCTGCGAGGGGCACCGGTTCTTCGATCTGGCGCGTTGGGGAATTGCGGCTACCACGATGAATGCGTATTATGCGTTTGAAGGACAAATCACCGGCGATCTTTCGACGGGTAGCTTTACAGCCAATAAGAATGAGTACTATCCCATTCCACAGGCTCAGATCGACCTTTCGAACGGTACCCTGAAGCAGAATACAGGCTATTGAGGTTGTCACGCTTCCAGTGAAAATATGTCGCATGCCAACCTCAATATTTTATGCGTTGCATTTGGGATGGACCCTGCTTTTAGTAAATAGTTAATAAGAGAGGTGGCTGGTTTGCCACCTCTTTTTACATTTGTAACCATGAGAGTTGTCTGTTCATTGCTGGTCTTCTTTTTCATCGGCGCCTGCGGTCACCGGCCGCCCGAGAAGCCTTATGTCAATTCCCTGCATTTAAGTCCGGCGTATCTCGCGTCACTGGATACTGTCAATTATACGGTCATACAATGGGAGGATACGGTCAAGGATTTTGGTTCGATCAACGAGGGGGATAGCGTCAGGCTTCTTTATAAATTCAGCAATGGAGGCGATAAGCCTTTGCTGCTGATGAGCGTTAAAACGAGCTGTGGGTGTACGGTTGCCCGGTTTCCACAAAATGCCTTGTTTCCCGGAGAAGGAGGTGAGATCGAGGTGGTTTTCAATAGCAATGGTCATCCGGGGCCTGTTCTGAAAAGTGTTACGGTCGTTGCCAATACGAGCAATAATGCGCTGCATATTATGGTGCTTAAAGGGAATGTGCTGCCTAAAAAATAATAAAAGATGAGAAAATTCCTTCTTTCATGGATGGTGTTAGCTGTTTCCTGTCATCCGGGGCCGGCAAAAACGTATAATAGGAATCGTTCGCATGCCGATGTGAAGGAGGAGACGCTTGTTGCCGGGGAAGCATTGGCTGCTAAATATTGTCAATCCTGTCATCAGTTACCTTCTCCGGACCTGCTGGATGCCACTACCTGGGAGAAAGGGGTACTGCCTCAGATGGGGCCCCGGCTGGGCATATTCGAGTACAAGTTCCAGCGGTATCCCAATAATAGTGCAGACCCGAATGTGGGAAGGGGTTTCTATCCTGCGGCGCCTCTCCTGTCCGGGCAGGACTGGGGAGCTATTATCGATTATTATACGGCGCTGTCTCCGGACACGCTGCCTTCCCAGCAGCGCAAAGATCCTCTTCGGGCAAATGATGCTCTTTTCAGGGTGGAGATGCCTGCACAGCGGGATAGTAGTCCGCCGGCTACCTGCCTGATAAAATATGACGCTGACCTGCATCAGATCTTTACGGCGGACATCATCCAACATGCATTTAACCGGTGGGATGAGCGGCTGCAAAAACTGCCTGCCCGGGAAATCAGTGGGGCGATCGTGGATATGGCGGCCGATTCTTCGGGTTATATGGCTTGTAATATCGGCGCTTTTTCTCCTAATAATGCAAAGACCGGCCATATCGATCATTTTAACCGTAACGGGAAAGAGCTCTCCGCCGATCATTCTGCGATCTATAGTGGATTGATGCGACCTGTGAATATTGTCAATGCCGATCTGAACGGAGATGGGAAACAGGATATCGTGGTTTGTGAGTTCGGGTTTATAAAGGGGGCCTTGTCCTGGCTGGAGAACAAGGGGGGAGGGCAATATGAAAAGCATGTCCTGCGAAGCGTTCCGGGGGCGATCCGGGCGGTGGTCCAGGACTATAACCACGACGGTCTTCCGGATATCTGGGTTTTATTTGCCCAGGGAGATGAGGGGATCTTTTTATATACCAATAAAGGGCATGGGCAGTTTGTAGAACAGGCAATCCTGCATTTTCCGCCGAGCTATGGCTCCAGCTATTTCGAGCTGGACGACTTTAACCGGGATGGTAATCCGGATATCCTCTACACCTGTGGCGACAATGGGGATTTTTCCACGGTGCTGAAGCCTTATCATGGGGTGTATATCTTTATGGGTGATAGCGCTGCTCATTTTACACAGCAATATTTTTTTCCCATCAATGGCTGCTACCGGGCGATGGCCCGGGATTTTGACGGGAGCGGCAATCTGAGCATTGTGGCCATCGCTTACTTTGCCGATTATGAGCACCAGCCGGAGGAAAGCTGTGTATACCTGCAAAATAAAGGGAAGTGGCAGTTTATTCCCTATAGCGTACCCGGGACAGGGGCAGGGCGTTGGATCACGATGGATGTTGCGGACCTGGACGGGGATGGCAAAACGGACATTCTTTTAAGCAATTGTTCCGTAGGGCCTTCTTTTATCAAATCTGCTATCGATTGGAAAAAAGGGCCGGCTTTTATGGTGCTGAAGAACAGGATGGGGAATGGCCCCTCCGCCGGGAAGGGTGGTACGAAATAAGTTTTCAACTATCTTTAGGGGATGAAGAAACTAGTTTTATTCCTTGCAATGATGGGGGCGGGCATTTCTTTGGTATTTGCCTGGGGCGCCTGGGGGCATCAGCATATCAACCGGGCGGCGGTATTTGCCCTGCCTGCGGACATTCGTCCCTTCTTCTACAATCATATTGATTTTATTACTGAGGAGGCTGTTGTGCCCGATCTGCGGAAGTATACGATCAATGACAAAGCGGAGTTTCCCCGGCATTATATTGATCTGGAGTTATACGATTCAAATAGTAATATAGCGAACCTGCCTGCTACGATGCAGGAAGCGAGGGCCCGTTATCCGGATTCTTTTCTCAATAAGGCCGGTATTCTTCCCTGGTATATTCCGGAGATAATGGAAAAGCTGACAAAGGCTATGAAGGGTAAGAGAAAGACGGAGATCCTTTTCCTGGCGGCGGACCTGGGGCATTATATCGGGGATGCTCATATGCCGCTGCATACGGCGGTGAATCACAATGGGCAGTTAACGGGGCAGAAGGGAATCCATGCGCTTTGGGAGGGGCAGCTGCCGGAATTTTTCGGGAGCGGGTATAATCTCTGCACGGGGCCGGCTAAATACATCGATAATATCGTCCGCGAGACCTGGCAGATGGTGGATTCCACCCATCGCCTGGCAGAGAGTGTATTGTCGATCGACCGGGAGCTGACGGCATCGCTGCCAAAGGAAAAAGTGTATATAATGGATGGCGATGGAAACCCTGTTAAGAATAAGTTTGGGGACCTGGTGCATAGCCGGGAATATGCCGCTAAATATCATGAGCTGCTGAAGGGGATGATCGAGCGTCAATTACGGGGAGCTATAGCCGAAACGGCGGCTTACTGGTATACTGCCTGGGTGAATGCGGGGAAGCCGGACTTGTCGGTATTGGATCCGGCTGAATTGACGGAAAGAAATAAGTCTTTTCTCCGGAGGGATCTGCAGCGTTGGCAGCAGGGGAAGGTGGATATGTTCGATCCGGGCGGGGAGTTTACGGAGTGGGCCGGGCCAGCGGCGCGATAGGACAGTAAGAATGTTTTTTAATTAATTCCTTTTGTATGTCGAATTTTCCTACATGGTTGTTATATGCATTGTTATCGGCGGTCTTTGCAGCACTGACGGCCATTTTTTCCAAGGTGGGGTTGAAGAATGTCAATTCGGACCTGGCTACGGCCATCCGTACGGCGGTGATCCTGCTGATCACCTGGGGACTTGTATTTTTCAGGGGAAATGCCGGCGGTCTGCGCCATCTTTCCCGGAATAACTGGTTATTCCTGATCCTGTCTGCTATCGCTACGGGATTGTCCTGGATATTTTATTACCGGGCGTTGCAGCTGGGAAAGGTCTCCGAAGTGAGTGTGATCGATAAGGGAAGTATTGTATTCACGATCCTCTTATCTATTATCTTTCTCCGGGAGCCTCCGACGCCGAGGCTGCTGTTGGCGGCGGCTTTGATCTTTGGCGGCATGCTGGTGCTGGTGTGGAAATAGGGACGGGCGGTAAACTGCTACCTGGAAGTAAGAAGCCCTCTGCTAGTGGTTTATGGGTAGATCGTCAGGCCGTGAGGTAGATATCCTCGTATTCTTTGGAGTGCTTGAGAATCGATCTGGCGAATGAGCAGAGCGGCAGGATCTTCATATTCTGTTGCCGGGCGTACTGGATGGCTTCGAGGACCAGTTGCTTACCGATGCCCTCACGTTTATGTATTTCCGCTACTTCTGTATGATCGATGATCATTTTGTGTTCTCCTGACATACGATAGACCAATTGGGCCGTGGGAGAGAAGGAGTCTCCTATATAAAAGCTGCCGCCTTTCTCCGTATGGCTATGCTGAATATTCATGATATTATTGTTGATGGCTTCGCAAAAGTAGGGAATGCTTCCTTTTGTTGAGACATAGGGCATACAATTTGCTGTGTTGGCAACGGACAAGGAGGGGGCCTGGCCGTTTCAGGCAACTTTGCGATTAATAATTTTTCAAGCGTCGTGGTTAAACCTTGTACCAACCCCGAAGTCTATGGGACAGGTTACCACGGATCTATCTATGAACACCTAAAAAACACAAACATGAATGTGCGTAAACATGCTGCATTGACAAGAACTACCACTGCTATTGCTTTATTTTTATCGGTTATGACATTGGGGGCCTGTAAGAAAGAGGTGACCCAGGTAGTGGACCAGGCTTTTTCCACTACTTATTCCGTTACTTCTTCCAGCTGGACTACTTCCGATGGGGGAAAGACTTACACTGTCGCTCTGAATGTTCCGGAAATCGACAATGTGATCGTAGGGAGCGGGGGAGTGGTAG
>Ga0179596_10000070_pt1 | contig 100546 bp, 92 predicted proteins | sample CZODoug1_1_08_16_FD_155494 | JGI IMG/M metagenome (GOLD analysis project Ga0179596, IMG submission 155494) | Vadose zone soil fungal communities from Angelo Coast Range Reserve, California, USA - CZODoug1_1_08_16fungal (Illumina Assembly) | ecosystem: Environmental > Terrestrial > Soil >... | reverse complement strand
ACCTCGCGGTCGACAAAAGGACGTCGTCGAGTTGACGCTGTTCGGCCAAGGTGTCGAGACGATCGGGCCGATCGCGCCGACGCACCCGTACTACGCGGCCGACGTGGTCATCCCGAAGACCGATCCCGCGGCATCTCGTCGGTTGCTGGCGGAGGCGGGCTATCCCGATGGCATCAAAATCCCGATCATCGTTCCGGTCGGGCGCGCCGTCAGGGAGCGCTTGGGTGTTACCCTGCAACAGCTTGCGAAGCCCGGCGGCTTCGATCTGCAGGTGCAGCGCGTGCCTTATTCGAGCTACACGGCCGAAGTGTCTGGTAAGGCGCCGTTGTCCGTCGACGGCTTCTTCGCGCGCCCGACGATCGACACCAGCACCTATCCGTTCCTGCGTACCGGCGCCAGTTGGAACGAGCGGCTGTGGCACTACAGCAATCCGGCCGTCGACAAGGCGTTGGATGCGGCCCGCTTGAGTGGTGATCCAGCCGTGCAGAAGAGCAAGTACATCGAGATGCAGGCCGCGTTGGTCGCCGACCCGGCGTCGTTCTTCGCCTATGCCGTGAACTTCGCCTGCGCCTATCGCAAGTCTGTCGGAGGCATCAAGACCCATCCGATGCGATGGTTCGACCTGCGCATGGCGACAATGGGCTGAGCGACGCGTGATGCCGGGATATCTGCTGCGTCGGATTCTCGGCATGCTCGGCGTGCTGCTCGGCATGTCGGTCCTGATCTTCGCGACGGTGCATATCTTGCCGGGCAACGTCGCCCACACCATGCTGGGCGAGTACGCGACGCCCGCCGCTATCGCCGTGCTCGAGGCAAAACTCGGGTTGAACGATCCGTTGCCGCTGCAATACTGGCGATGGCTCCATAGTATGCTGCGGGGTGACCTGGGAACCTCGTTGGTGATGTCCCGGCCGGCGGGTCCGGTCATCCTGGATGCGCTCGGACGATCCGCCATCCTGGCGGGACTCGCCTTCGTTCTGGTGGCGGGCGGCGGCATCGCGCTGGGCATCCACACCGCCACCCACCAAGGCCGCCTGTCGGACAAGATACTGACGCTCGGGCAGTTCGTGTTCATCGCGATACCGGAGTTCTTCTGGGCGATACTCGGCATCGTGCTCTTCGCGTCCTGGCTGCATCTGCTGCCGGCGACCGGCTACGCGCCGCTCGGCGAGGACGGCGTGCTGCGGTGGCTCTCCCATCTGGTCTTGCCCGTGCTCGTGCTGTCCTTCGGCCTCGTCGCGCATGTCTCACGCCTCACGCGGTCGTCCATGATCGAGGTGCTGCGGAGCCGCTATGTGCTTGCCGCGCGCGCCAAAGGCCTGACGGAGCGGCGTGTTCTCTGGTTTCATGCCCTGCCCAACGCCTTGCTGCCGGCGATCACGATCTTGGCCATCGATTTGGGTCTGCTGATCGGCGGCATCGTCGTCGTCGAGAAGGTGTTCGCCTATCCCGGGCTTGGCCGGTTGCTCGTGTTCGCAATCGAACATCACGACCTGCCGTTGCTGCAAGCGGGCATGATGGTCGTCACGGCGATCTATGCGCTGGCCAATCTTGCCGCCGACCTTGGCTACGCGGCGCTCAATCCACGCATCCGTGTCGGGGGAGCGGCGACATGACCGCCTCGGCCCTTGCCACGGCACCACGCCGCGCGCTGCCGGGCGTTCTGATGATCGGCCTCGCGGTGCTGGGGATCGTCGTGATCTCGGCTCTGGTCGGCATTTGGTTCACGCCCTACGACCCGACGGCCTTCGCCGTGCGGTCGCGCCTCGCGTCGCCCAGCCTGCTTCATCTATTCGGTACCGACGAGTTCGGGCGCGACGTCTTATCGCGCGTTCTCGCGGGCGGTCATCTGTCGCTCGCGATCGGCTTCGGTGCGATGCTGGTCAGCCTGGTGCTGGGTGTGCCTTTGGGCCTGCTCGCCGCGTTTCACCGGGGCGTGGTGCAGGAGGTGATCATGCGCGCGGTCGACCTGCTGATCTCGCTGCCGCCGATCCTGCTGGGCTTGCTCATCCTCGCGGTCACGCCACCCAACCTGATCAAGACAATCCTCGCCGTCGGGCTGGTCTACGTCCCCATCCTGGTGCGCTTGAGCCGCGCGGTCGCCCTTGGATTGCTGGAGGAGGATTTCGTGCAGGCGGCCGTCGCGCGCGGCGAGGGTGCCGTGGCGATCTTGTGGCACGAGATCCTGCCCAATGCCTGGCCGCCGATCATCGTTGAATGCGGCTTGCGGGTGACCTTCGCCATTCTGCTCGGTTCCGCGTTGTCGTTTCTGGGTCTGGGGCCTCAGCCGCCCAGCAGCGAGTGGGGTCTTATGATCGCGGAGGGCCGGGAGTTCCTGACGCAGGCGCCATGGGTCGGTCTCATGCCGGGGCTTTGCCTCTGTGTGCTGCTCGTGTCCGTCAATCTGGTGGGCGAGGGCCTGCGGGAATGCCTGGATCCGCATCTGTCCGGGCGATCGCGTGGCTGAGGCGATGGCCGCGGGGCATGACGCCCCACCAACCACCGATGACGGCCTGCTGGAGGTCGCCGGCCTCTCCGTCGCGTACCGGACGGCGAGCGGCTGGTTGACGGCGCTCGACGACGTCTCGCTGTCGATCCCGGTCGGGGGCGTTCTGGGATTGGTGGGCGAATCCGGTTCGGGCAAATCGAGCATGGTCCTGGCACTGCTCGGGCTGCTCGGCCCGGCAGCGCGGGTGCGGGCAAGACGGGTGGCGTTTGACGGCCAGGATTTGCTGGTAAATGCCCCCTTGTTGCGGGGGCGGCGCGTCGGTGTCGTCTTCCAGGACACCTCGGCCGCGCTCAACCCGGCGCACACGATCGGCCGGCAGGTGATCGAGCCCTTGGTGGTGCATATGCACCTGGAACGGGCGGAGGCGTGGGCGCGCGGAACGGCGTTGCTGGCCGAGATGGGCATCAAGCAGCCGGCGCAGGTCATGGGCTGCTATCCCCACCAGCTATCGGGCGGCATGAAACAGCGGGTCGGCATCGCGACGGCCTTGGCGACCGAACCGGATCTGCTGCTGCTGGACGAGCCGACCACCGCGCTCGATGTCACGGTCGAAGCCCAGATCCTGAACCTGCTGGATCGGCTGCGGGTTCAACGCGGCTTGTCCATGCTGCTGGTCAGCCACAATCTCGGCATCGTCGACCGGCTTTGCGATCGGGTGGCGGTCCTCTACGCCGGGCGCGTGGCGGAAACAGGGGGGACGGTCCGGGTATTGAACCGGCCGCGCCACCCCTACACGAAAGGCTTGCTCGCGGCACTGCCCCGGCCGGATCTGGCGCATGCGGGCCGGCTGTCCCCGATCCCCGGCAATCTTCCGGACCTCGTGTCCCCTGACCCGGGGTGCAATTTCCGGCCGCGCTGCGCCTTCGCGGCCCCCGGATGCGAACAGCCCCAGACGCTGCTCGGGGGCGATCACCGGGCGAGCTGTCATCGCATGGCCGACATCGCTGAACTGCCCTGGCCCGTCGAATCCCCACCGGCCGCCAGCGGGCCGATCTCGGGGCCAATCTCCGGCCGGGAGCGCGGGGCGCCGGCACTGGTTCAGGCGGTGGGGCTGAGCGCCCGTTTCGAGACGGGCGGGTTCCTCCAGCGCCTCTTCGGCCGGCCCGGCCACGGGGTACTCGCCGTGGACGACGTCTCTCTCACCGTCCGGATCGGCGAGATCGTCGGGCTGGTCGGCGAGTCCGGGTGCGGCAAGTCGACCCTCGGCCGCCTGCTGTTGCGGCTGGTTCCCGCCAAATCGGGCGGGTTGCGGTTCGCCGGTGCCGAGATCGGCGAGCGGCCCGGTCCCGCTTTTCGCCGCCAGGCGCAAATCGTGTTTCAAAACCCGGACACGTCGCTCAATCCACGCCAGACGGTCGGCACCATTCTGCGGCGGCCTCTGCATCGCTTTGGCTTGGCGAGCGGGGCTAAGGCGACGCGGGAGATTGAGCGGCTGCTCGACTTGGTGCGCCTGCCGCGCCGCTATGTCGACCGATATCCGCACCAATTGTCGGGTGGCGAGAAGCAGCGTGTCGGCATCGCGCGGGCCCTGGCGACGAAGCCGGATTTCCTGGTCTGCGACGAAGCCGTCTCGGCGCTTGATGTGTCGGTGCAGGCGGCGGTGCTCAATTTGCTGCGGGATCTGCGAGACGAGTTGGGCGTGGCATATCTCTTCATCAGCCACGATATCGGCGTCATCGCCCACATCGCCGACCGGGTCGCCGTCATGTATCGCGGCTCGCTGGTGGAGGAGGGTGAGGTGCGGGACGTGCTGCGGCCGCCCTATCACCCCTACACCGAATTGCTCCTGTCGTCGGTGCCGGTCATCGGCAAACCACGTAGCATGGAGGGGGAGCGGCTGGCGGATCCCAGCCCCGCCTCCGACGGCACCGATGCGGGCTGCAAGTTCGCCGGGCGGTGTCCGCGAAAGCTTGGTCCGATCTGCGATACCGTCCCGCCTCCCTGGCAGCAGGTCGATCGGGATCACCGGATCCGCTGCCATGTCCCGTTGGCAACCTTGGCCGCGGTGCCCCCTTGGCTGCCTGTGCCCGCGGGCATCGATTAGGCGAATGAGGGCGATGCGTCGATAGAGGATGGAAAAGCCACCCATGATGAATCTTGTCGCAATTCCCAACAGTGTCGGCGGCCATCTTGGCGGGTGGCGGCATCCCGATGCCTATGACGACACCGTCATGAATCTCGATTGCGTCATCGAGCTGGCGCGGATCGCGGAGCGGGGCAAGCTCGACGCGGTGTTTCTGGCGGATGGCAACGCGGTTCGCGATATGGACCGCCCGGCGTTGTTCGCCGCCAATTTCCCGTCCGCCCGCCCGGCCGGCTTCGAGCCGACGACGGTCTTGTCCGCCGTCGCAATGATGACGCGGCATGTCGGCGTCGTCGCCACGGCGACCACGACCTATGACGAGCCCTATTCGGTGGCACGCCGATTCGCGTCGCTCGACCATGTCAGCAAGGGTCGTGGGGGGTGGAACCTCGTGACCGGTTCCTACGAGGGGGACGCGCTGAATTTCGGCCGTAGCGAGCATCTGGCGCGCGAGGAGCGCTATGGCCGGGCTCAGGAGTTCTACGAGGTCGTCGTCGATCTCTGGGATAGCTGGGCGGATGACGCCTTTCCGCAGAACAAGGCGACGGGCCAGTTTCTCGACCCGAGCAGGGTTCGCGAAATCAACCACAAGGGTAAGCATTTTATCGTCAAGGGACCGCTGAATGTCGCCCGCTCGGTGCAAGGCCGCCCGGTGGTGTTCATGGCCGGGCAGTCGGAGCCCGGCATGGAATTGGCGGCGCGGTATGCCGATGCCCTGTTCGGCGCCGGCAGCACGAAGCAGGACTGCCAAACCGCCTATGCCGATATCAAGGGCCGCATGGGCAAATACGGCCGGCCGACCGAGGCGTTGCGGATTCTACCGGGAATCAGCGTCTTCGTCGGCCGCACCTCCGAAGAGGCGGACGAGTTGTATCAGCAGCTCCAATCCCTCATCTCGCCGGCGCTCGGGGTCCATTACCTGTCCAAGATGGTGACCCGGGATCTGACGGGCTATCCGGTCGACGGGATGTTGCCGGAGCTGCCCCGCGAAGTCGTCGGCGGCAGCAGCCTGCGCCACTACATCATCGAAATGGCGCGGCGCGAGAACCTGACCATCCGCCAAACCTACGAACGCGTCCTGCCGTCGATCGGCGGCCCCCTGTTCAAGGGCAACCCGAGTCAGATCGCCGACGAGATGGAGGATTGGTACACCAGCCAAGCCTGTGACGGGTTTACGATAATGGCGCCCGTCGCACCGCGTGGGTTGCGCGATTTCGTCGACCTCGTGGTGCCGGAACTTCAGCGGCGCGGCCTGTTTCGACGCGACTACACCTCGGATACCCTGCGCGGTCATCTGGGTCTCGCCGTGCCGGCGAACACCCATTTCGCGCCCTCCGCCGCATCGGCCGGATGTGGGTGAGCCGGTCTCAGGCGGCTGGTCGAAGGGCGAGGGCGAGCCGTTGCACGATCTCCGCCGCCACCGCGTCGCGCGGGGTCGGCAAGGGCAGGCGCGGCGGGCGCGGTAGTCCGACATCGAGCCCCATATGCCGCAGCAGCGCCTTGGTGCCGGCGACATAGGCGTGTCCGCCGACGAACTCGATCAGCGGCAGGTAGCGCAGGTACAGCGCCCGCGCTTCCGAAATCCGCTCTTCATCCGCGACCAGTTCGAACAGCCGAGCGAGCGGCGCGGGCGCGACGTTGGAGGCCACGGCCACCCAGCCGGCGGCCCCTTCCACGAAGGACTCGAAGCCGAGAATGCCGCCGAACACGGTCATCCGGTCCCCGCAAAGGCGCAGGATGTCGCGCACCCGCGTCACCTCCAGCGTCGATTCCTTGATGTAGCGGCAATTGTCGATCGTCGAGAGACGCGCCACGACCGGCGGAGTGAGATCCACGTTCGCCGTCGCCGGATTGTTGTAGAGCATGATCGGCAGGCCGATCGCGGCGGCGACGGTCTTGTAGTGATGGTACAACTCGTCCTCGGTGGGCGTCGAATAATAGGGCGGGATGATCATCACCCCGTCGGCCTTCAAGCTCTCCGCCCGGCGGCTGAGACGCACCACCTCCCGTGTGTCCTCGGCGCCCGTGCCGATCAGCACGGGGACGCGCCCGGCGGCTTGGCCGATGACCGTCTCCGCCACCGCCGCGTTCTCCTCGTCGGAGAGGGAGAGGAACTCGCCGGTGGAGCCCAGTGCGACCAGCCCATGGATGCCCTGCTCGATCTGCCAGTCCACGAAGCGGCGCAGCGCCGGCAAGTCCAGCGTACCCTCCGCCGTGAAGGGGGTGATCATGACGGTGTAGGTGCCGCGGAAGCTTTTCATTGGTCCACTCGCTCTTCAGGCAGCCGGGTCGGCGCCGTGCATTAGGCCCGCCGCGATCAGCGCCACGCGGATCTCAGCCCGCTCGCCGGCGGTGAGCGGTAGCAGAGGTGGGCGCGGCGCGGGGTTCGGCAGGTGCCCCATCAGGTGCAGGGCCGTCTTCATCCGGTTGTGCATGTCGAGATGCGGATGCCGGTAGAACACGCGCGTCAGCGGCAACAGCCGGTCGTTGGCGCTGCGCGCCGCCGCGAGATCGCCGCGCAGGGTCGCCTCGAACATCTCCACCAGGATCGTCGAGGCGACGCTGCCGATTCCCGACAGAATCCCATCCGCGCCATAGGCGAGCGAGGCGAAAAGCCACGTGTTGTTGGTCGTCAGCACCGTGATGGGGCGCCCGCAATTCCGCAAGGCGCGTAGGTTGGTTTCATAGATTTCCGGGACGTCGCTGCCTTCCTTCACGGCGATGATCGCCTCCACCTCGCGGCAGAGCCGCGCTAGCAGATCCGGCGGGTAGCCCAGGCCGGAGGCGCGTGACAGCTGAAACAGCACGATCGGCAGGCCGGCGGCGGCCTGCGCCACCGCGTCGACGAAGCCCAGCGCCATCTCCGGCCGCGCCGCGGCGCCCCCCGCGAAGAGCATGGGCGGGAAGAGCAGGAGCGCGTCGGCCCCGGCCTCCGCCGCGTCGCGGGCCAGGGCGCGGGCCGTGCGGGTGTCGTCCGCCACGACGCCGGCGACGACGCCGACGTGATCGTCCGCCGTCTCGCGCGCCACGCGCACGACATGCCGGCGCTCATCCCGGTCGAGCGACGTCGCCTCGCCGGCATGGCCGTTGACCACCAGCGCGCGCACGCCCGGCGTGCCGGCGAGGGCATGCAGATGCGCCCGCAGCGCCGCGTCATCGATGCCGCCATCCCGGTCGAAAGGCGTGAGCGTGGCGGGCCAGATCCCGCCTATGCCGGTAAGATCCATACGACCTTCCTCCCAACCATATCTGCAATCGTTTCCAGTAAAGGCTAAGCCGATGCCGTCCCATAGGTCAAGAGACCTTTAGGAAGGCGGTTTCGGCAAAATTTGAGTTGCAACAACAAACGATTGCAGTCCAAGCTGCGCGCATGATCAACCCGGTCACACTTCGCGATGTCGCGCGCGCCGCCAATGTCGCGGTCAGCACGGCGTCCCGCGCCCTTGCCGGCGGCGGCCTTACCAGCCGCGGCACCGAGGCGCGTCTGCGGCGCATCGCGACCGAACTCGGTTACCGGCCGAATACAATGGCGCGGGGATTGAAGACCCGTTCGTCCCGTCTCGTCGGCCTGGTCGTGCACAACCTGACCAATGCGTCCTTCCGGGTGCTGGCGGAGGTCGTGCAGAAGCGCCTGCGGGCCGAGGGCTATCAGGTGATCCTCTGCATCACCGCCGATGATCCGGAGCAGGAGGCCGAGACGATGGCCACGCTGATGGACCAGCGCGTGGATGGGCTGATCATCTGTCCGACCGGCCATAACGGCGCGCTGCTCGCCGCGCTGGAACGCGGGGGCACGCCTGTGACTTGCGTGATCCGGCGCGATGAGACGGTGGAGCTGGAAACCGTGCTCGCTGCCGATCCGGAAGGCGCCTATGCCGGCACGCGCTATTTGCTGGAGCTGGGCCATCGGCGCATCGGCCTGATCGTCGGTCGAAAGGAGACCACCTCCGGCCGGGAGCGTCTGTCCGGCTATCGCCGCGCCCTGGAGGAGGCGTCCCTGCCGTTCGATCCGACGCTCGTTCATGCCGGGCGCTATGAACCGGAAACCGGCTTGGCCGGCTCTTGCCAGCTGCTCGACCGGCCGGATCCGCCGACCGCGCTGTTCGTGGCCAACCACGAATCCGCCCTCGGCGTCCTGCGCGGCCTCGCGGAGCGCAACATCCTGATACCCGACCAGATGTCGCTGCTCTGCTACGAGGACATGCCCGGCTTCGAATGGCAGCGCCCCGCCATCAGCGTGGTCGACAGCGATGCCGTCGCCATGGCGGAGCTCGCCGCCGACCGGCTGCTGCGGCGTCTGCGGAACGGCGCCGACGCGCCGGTTCGCCCCTCCAGCGAATACCGAATCGGCGCCCGGCTGATCCAGCGCCAGTCCTGCCAACCGCCATCGAGAGCCTGAGGCCATGCCCTTCGTCGAAATCCTCGCCCCACCCGTCGTGCCCGCCGAACGGCAGGCCGTCGCCAGGATGGTCACCGACGGTCTGTGCGATGCTTTCGGCGTCGAGCCCGAGACCGTGACGATCTACTTCCTCGATGTCCCCACGGCGAACTACGCCCATGCCGGCATTTCGGGTGAGGCGGGCGCGCCGCGCCGCCTTTTCGTCAAGGTGCATGCCTACCGGCGCGGCGTGGCCGACCGGGCCCGAGCCGCCGCGGTGCTCACTCCCGCCCTGGCCGAAATTTACGGCGTGTCGCCTGCGGCACTCGCCATCTACTTCTTCGACCGCGCTAAGGACGAGGTGGCGCATGGCGGCCTCCTCTCCTGCGACACCGAACCCGTCTGAACGACCGATGCATCGCTTTCTCACAGAAGAGCAATCCGCTCTCCGCGACACCACCCGCCACTTCGCCGAGCGGGAGATCCTGCCGCGCGCCGCCGCCATCGATCGCGAGGACCGTTTCGACCGCGATCTCTACCGCGGCATGGCGGCGCTCGGCCTTTTTGGTGTGGCCCTGCGGGAGGGTGCCGGCGGCTCGGAGCTGGGGGCGATCGGCGCCTGTATCGCGATGGAGGAACTCGCGCGCTGTTCCGGCGCCGTCGCGAATGCCTTCGCCATTCCGGTCGAGGCCGTGCTGTTTTTCGACCAGCACGGCAATGCGCGGCAGCAGGCGTTGATCCCAGGCATCCTCGCGGGCGAGATCATCCCCGCCACGGCCGTGACCGAGCCGGATCACGGGTCCGACGTCGCCGGCCTGCGCACCACGGCCCGGCGCGAGGGGGAGGGCTGGGTGCTCAACGGCACCAAGGCCTGGGTAACGCTCGGCGGGGTGGTGGACGCTCTGACGGTCTTCGCCCGCACCGGAGTGGAAGGCGGCCATCGCGCCATCAGTTGCTTCCTGCTCGACGGCAAGTCTCCTGGTCTCATCCGCGGCAAGAACGAGACCCTCCTCGGCATGCACGGGCTCGAGGACTGCCAGATCGCGCTCGACGGCGTCCATGCCCCGGCCGATGCGCTGGTGGGTCCGGAGAACGGCGCCTTCAAGATGGCCATGGGTAACTTCAACTTCAGCCGCCTGCTGATGTCGGCCATGGCGCTCGGCATGGCTCAGGCCGCCTTCGAGGATGCGGTGGCCTATGCGAAGTCGCGCCGGCAGTTCGGCGAGCCGATCATCACCTTCCAGGCCGTGCAGTTCATGCTTGCCGACATGTCCACCGACATCGCCGCGGCACGCCTGCTGATCCACCACGCCGCGCGCCTCTACGATGCCGGTCTGCCGATCGCCAAGGAAGCGGCGCAGGCCAAGCTCTTCACCACGGACATGGCGATGAAGCACGTCTCCAATGCGCTGCAGATTCACGGCGGCAACGGCTATTCCCGCGAATACCGCGTGGAGCGCCTGTTCCGCGACGTCCGGCTGGCGCAGATTTACGAGGGCACCAACCAAATCCAGCGCCTGATCATCGCCCGCCAGGTCGAACGGGAGATGGCGTGAGATGGGGGTGACCGGTCCGAAGCTCGTCACGGCCGACGAAGCCGCCACCCTGGTGCGAGATGGCGACTTCGTCATTGTCGGCGGCAATGGCGGTACCGGCACGCCCGAGGCGCTGATCGAGGCGGTGGAGCGTCGCTTTCTGGCGGGAGGCGGGCCGCATGACCTGACCCTGTTCCACGTCACCGGCATCGGCGCCGTTACCGAGCACGGCATGTGTCATTTCGGGCATCCCGGCCTCGTCAAGCGGGTGATCGGCGGCCATTACGGCCTGCAGGTGCCGTTCATGTCGTTGATCGACGGCAATCTCATCGAAGCCTACAATTTCCCTCAGGGCGTGATGACCGGCCTGTGCCGCGCCATGGCCTCCGGCCAACCCGGTGTGCTGACCCATGTCGGCCTGGGGACCTATATGGACCCGCGCCAGGGCGGCGGCCGCATGAATCCGCGCACCACCGAACCGCTGGTGGACCACGTCACGCTGCTCGACCGCGACTGGCTGTTGTACCGCGTGCCCGGCGTACCGCGCGTGGCGCTGATCCGCGGCACCACCGCGGATGAGGACGGCTATGTCAGCATGGAGCACGAGGCGACGACGCGCGAGGATTTGTCGATCGCCCAGGCCGTGTACAATGCCGGCGGCACCGTCATCTGCCAGGTGAAGCGCCTGGCGCGCCGTGGCAGCCTCAACCCCCACATGGTCAAGATCCCTGGTTTCCTGATCGACTACCTCGTGGTCGAGCCGGAGCAGATGCAGACCTTCGGCACGCGCTACGATCCGAGCCGCAGCGGCGAAACCCGCATCCCGGTGGCCTCTATCCCCCCCGATCCGCTGACCGAGCGCCGGGTCATGGCGCGCCGCGCGGCGCTGGAGCTGCGTCCCGGCGATATCGTGAATCTCGGCGTCGGCGTCTCGGCGATGATCCCCAATGTCGCCGCCGAGGAGGGCATCGAGGATCTCATCACCTTGACCGTCGAGGCGGGTGTCATCGGCGGTATTCCCGGACATGCCCGCGAATTCGGTACCGCGGTGAATCCGCGCGCCATCCTGGATCAAGGCTACCAGTTCGATTTCTATGATGGCGGTGGGCTGAGCTGCGCCTTTCTCTCCTTCGCGGAAATCGACCCGCGGGGGAGCGTCAACGTCACCCGTTTCGGCAACCGCTTCGCCGGCGCCGGCGGCTTCATCGACATCACCCAGAACACGCGCCGCTTGGTCTTCAGCGGCACGCTGACCGGGGGCGGCCTGGATATCGAGGTGACGGAGGGCAAGTTGAACATCCGCCGCGAGGGCCGCATGCGGAAATTCGTCACCGCCGTCGAGCAGGTCAGCTTCAACGGCCAACTGGCCAGCGAGAACGGCCAGGAGGTGTCGTTCGTGACGGAACGCGCGGTGTTCCAGCTCACGAGCGACGGTGTGGTCCTGACCGAGATCGCTCCCGGCATCCGGCTGCGTGAGGATGTGCTGGACCAGATGGGGTTCGCACCGCTGGTCAGCCCCTCGCTCCACCTCATGGATGCCCGTCTCTTCCGTCCCGGCCCGATGGCGCTACGGGAGGAGTTCCTGACGAAGGTCCCTCGTCCGAGGGTGGCGCGGCGATGATACCCGCACCGGCACGGGACAGCCTCTTCCTGGAGGATATCCAGATTGGACAGGAATGGCGCAGCGGCAGCCATGGCGTGACGGCGGAGGACATCGGCGCCTTCGCCAAGCTCACGCGCGACCATCATCCGCTGCACACGGATCCTGACTATTGCCGGTCGCGCGGTTTCCCCGACGTCATCGCCCATGGCTTGTTCGGCCTCGCGCTGATGGAAGGTCTCAAGACGGAGCTGCGGCTCTACGAGACGACCTCCATCGCCTCGCTCGGCTGGGACAAGGTGCGCTTTCGCGTGCCGGTTCTCGCGGGCGACGAGCTGCATCTTCGCATGCGCTTCATCGGCAAGCGGCCGAGCAGCCGCCCGGATCGCGGCGTCGTCACCGAGTTTTTGGAACTCGTGAACGCGCGCGGCGACGTGGTGATCGAGGGCGAGCACGCATCGTTGATTCTCAGCAGGACGGATGCTTGCTGAGATGGGTACGGCTTTTGTGGCGCGGTGTCCGTCGTCCGGGTGACGATGGGCGTCCGCGCATCGGTTGGGGCAACTCTTGCTAGGGGATACATGCGATGCGGACCAGACGGCTTCTTCTCGGCATCGCCGCGGCGATACTTTTCAGCGGTGCGGCTCAGGCTCAGACCTGTGCGCCCAAGGTTCCCGCCGATCATCTGCTGGAGGCCGGCAAGTGGCAGATGTCGATCAACCCGACCCTGCCACCGCAGCAATTCGTCGATAGCAAGGGCGAACTGCAGGGTCTGAACGTCGAGCTGGCGCGGGCCATGGCCGCGAAGATGTGTCTGGAACCGGTGTTCCTGCGCATGGATTTCCCCGCCATGATTCCGGGGCTGCGCGCTTCCCGCTTCGATACCATCAATACGGGTCTGTTCTGGACGGATGAACGCTCGAAGCTGTTCTACCTCGTCCCCCACGCGCAACAGGCGATCAGTGTCTACACGCTGACGAACGGCACCCTGAACATCGCCAAATTCGATGATCTCGCCGGGCATGTCGTCGGCGTCGAGAGTGCGACCTATCAGGAACGCAAGTCGCGCGAGGTGAATACCGAGATGGTGGCACGCGGCCTGAAGCCGATCGACTTCCGTGCCTTCTCGACCGCCAGCGAGACCGTCGCGGCGCTGCGCGCGGGTCAGCTTGAGGCCGCCATCAACATCGATGAGACGGCGAACGACTTCGTCCAGAAGAACGTCGCCAAGATCTGGCTACACGGGCTGTTCGGGACCGACATCACCTTCGCCTTTCGCGACCGCGCGCTTGCCATGGCGGCGGCCGAGGCATTGGACGCCCTCAAGGCCGACGGAACGTATGATCGGCTGTTCGAGAAATTCGGCATGACCCGGCTCGCCGATGACCATTTCGCCATTCGCGGCCCCGGCCCGAACTGATCAGGTGAGGCCAGGCCGATGTTCGATGTTCATGCCTTCCTCTCCTATCTGACCAACGCCTATCTGTTGGAGGGAGTTCTGGTGACGATCGGGTTGACCATCGTCACCATGACCATCGGCCTGGTTCTCGGTACGCTGCTGGCTCTCGCCCGCATGTCGAAGAGCCGTCCTCTGTCCGGCCTCGTGCGCTTCTATGTCTGGATCTTTCGCGGCACGCCGTTGCTGGTCCAACTCGTCCTGATTTATACCGGCCTGCCGCAGGTCGGCCTGAAGCTCGGCGTGGTCGCCGCCGCTCTGACGGCTCTCAGCCTGAACGAGGCCGCCTATCTCTCGGAAACCATACGGGGCGGCTTCATCGGCATCCCGAAGGGGCAGAGCGACGCCGCCATGGCCTTGGGCCTGTCGCGTTGGAAGACGCTGCGCTTCGTTCTGATGCCGCAGGTCGCACGCCTGATCATCCCGCCGCTCGGCAATTCGCTCAACGGTTTGCTGAAGGCGACCTCGCTCGCCTCGGTGATCTCGCTCGAGGAGCTGATGCGTCGCAGCCAAGTGCTGATGCAGGAGAAATTCGAGGTTCTCGAACTCTATTGCGTCGCCGCCGTCTACTACCTCCTGCTGACGACGCTCTGGAATTTCGTGCAGGTTCGACTGGAGCACCATTACGGCCGTGGTTACGCCGATGCGCCCGACACGAAGAAAACGAACCCGCTGATGACGCTGCGGGCCGAGCCGAGTTAGCCGGCGTCGGCCAGTACGGGCCTGCCGGCGGTCGGAGCGCGGCCTGGTCTGGAATATGCATCCCGCATGCTGTATACACGTGCGGGAGGTTTCCATGTCTGAGCTGGCGCTGCATGTCCGCGGCATATTGGGGAAGCGGCAGCCCGATATGCTGGCGCTTCTGGAGACGCTGACCGGCATCGATAGCGGCTCGTATGACGTCGCCGGCGTGGCCGAGGTGCAGGCGGTCATCGCCGATGTGCTGGCCCGGCAGGGCTTCGCGATCGACCGCCTACCGGTCGCGGACCGGGCTCCGCTGCTCCGCGCCACTCTTCGCCAAGGCGGGCGGGGCCGGCTGCTGATCCTGGGACATGCCGACACCGTATGGCCGAAAGGCACCGTCGCCGAATGGCCCTTCGTGATCGATGGCGATACCGCGTCGGCCCCGGGAGTCGGCGACATGAAGGCCGCCCTGGTCATGGCCTGTTTTGCGCTCGACGCCTTCGCGCCGGTCGCCGCCGAGCGGTTCGACACCATCACCTTCCTGGTGGTGTCGGATGAGGAACTGGGCAGCGTCGGCAGCCGTGCGCTGATCGAGGCGGAGGCGCGGCGCCATGATTGGGCCTTGACCCTGGAGCCGGCCCGGCCCGGCGGCGGGTTGGTGACCGCCCGCAACGCGGTCGGCGCCGTCATGCTGCGGGCCACGGGCGTGACCGCCCATTCCGGGGTGGACTACGCCCGTGGACGCAGCGCGGTGCGGGCGCTGGCCGGGCTGGTGACGCGGATCGAGGCGATGACCGATCTCGACGCCGGATTGATCCTCAATTGCGGCATCTTCCGTGGGGGCGTGGCGCGCCAGGTCGTGCCGGCGGAGGCCGAGATCCACTTGGATCTGCGCGCCGCCTCGACCGCGGCGTTGGAGGCCGTGCTCCACCGGATCGACACGCTGATAGCCGACGCCACCCCGGACGGCGTGACGATCGAGCGTCGCGGCGGCCTCACCCGTCCGGCCTGGCGGCCCGGCGTCGCGGACCCGCTCTACACCAAGGCGGCCAAGGTCGCGGACGCGCTCGCCATCCCCATCTTCGCGGCTTGGTCCAGCGGCGGATCGGATGGCAGTTTTCCGGCCGGCATGGGGATCCCGACACTGGACGGTCTCGGCCCGGTCTGCCGCCATAGCTGCTCGCGGGATGAGGTCGCCGAGATCTCCAGCATCGCCCAGCGCGGCGCCCTGTTCGCCGGCTTGCTGGCGCAATTGCCGGCGTCGCTGGATTGACCTTACTCGTCGCAATTTTCTTTGCGACGTGATTGTGTACAGTATACAATATTTGATCGATGCGGGGTGTCGGAGGGTGGGTCCATGGGATTGATGACCAGCGACGAGTATCGACGCAGCCTCGATGACGGTCGACAGGTCTGGCTGGGCGGCAAGCGGGTGGCGAATGTGGCGACCCATCCCGCGTTCCAACCGATGGTCGACGCGGTCGCCCGCATATACGACATGCATTTCGACCCGGAGACGCGGGATCTGATGACTTTCGCGCTGCCGGACGGCACGCGCGGCTCACGCTTCTACAAGATCCCCGAGAGTGTCGAAGACCTTCGGCAACGGCGCCTGATGACCGGCGCCGTGCTGGACCGCGTATCGCCGACGATCGACCGGTTCGGCGACGAAACCGTGACGCCGCTGTTCGTGATCCGAGACCGCGCCGAATTGCTGCGCGGCTACGACCCGCGTTATGCCGAAACCGGGCGATACTGGCTCGACAAACTGCAGCGCAGCAACCTCTTCATGTCCAGCGGCAACACCGATCCCAAGGGCGACCGGTCCCGGCAGCCGTCGGAGCAGCACGACCCGGATCTTTATCTTCGGGTGGTGCGGGAGACGGATGCGGGCATCGTCATCCGGGGCGCCAAGTTCGAAACCGGGGCCGCCTACGCGCATGTCGCCTTCGTCAAGCCCACCGTCGGGAATTGGAGCGAGGCGAACCGGGATTACGCGGTCTCCTGCATCGTGAAACTGAACGCGCCCGGCGTTCGCCATATCTGCCGCATGCCGCTTGGCGGCGGGCATGACGGGGCCCCGGTCATGGAGCGGCCGCTGACCCGCCGCTTCGATGAGATCGATTCGCTGGTGGTGTTCGACGATGTGCTGGTGCCCTGGCAGGACGTGGTCTTCTCCCGCCAGCCCGAACTGGCGCGGATGATGCGCAGCGAGTTCAGCCGCTGGTCCGCCCAGGGTTTCCTGATCCGGTCGCGCGCCAAGGCCGATCTGTTGGTCGGTGCCGCCTTGCTGGCCAGCGAACAGGCGGGAACGATCGCCTTTCCGGCGGTCCGCTCGGCGATCAGCCAACTCATGGCCTTCACATCGACCATCGAGGCGTTCCTGTTGGCGAGCGAGGCGGCGCCGGAGACGAGTGTTTCCGGCTATGTCATGCCCAATCAGGCGATCCAGAATGCCGGACGGATCTATTGCACGCAGAACCATCACCACATGGTGCAGATCCTCGTCAATATCGCCGGCGGCCAGGCGGTCATGCTGCCGGATCAGGCGATGTTCGACAGCCCGGAGACCGGGGCGGATGTGCGGAAATACTTCGCCACCGGCCGTGCCAGCGCGGAGCAGCGCTTGCGGGTGCTGCATCTCGTGCAGGATCTGACGGCGTCGGGCTATGCCGGTCGAATGCGCGCTTATCAATTGTTCGCGGAAACGCCGTTGGCGGCGCAGGAGAGCGCCCTATTCGAAACATTCGACCGCAAGGCGGCGACCGAGCGGGCGCAGGCGGTGATCGATCAGGCGGCCCAGGCCGCCGCCCACCCGGTCGCGGCATAACCGATGACCGGAACAGCGCCCTGGCAGCCGATCAAGCTGGCTTTGCTGATGCAGTCGGCATCCGGCGTCCACCCGGCTTCGTGGCGGCATCCCGCCGCCGTGCGTGGTGCCGCCAACAGCATCGACTATTACGCGCGGATGGCGCAGGTCGCGGAGCGCGGGTTGTTCGACCTGTTCTTCGTCGCCGATACCCCCGCCGCGCGCACCCGCAACCTCGAGGCTTGGAGCCGCTATCCGCTCTTCATGAATACATTGGAGCCGTTGACGCTGCTCGCCTGCCTGGCCGCCTCGACCAGTCGGATCGGCCTCGGCGGCACGGCCAGCACCAGCTTCGGCGAGCCCTATACCATCGCCCGCCAATTCGGCACGCTGGATCATGTTAGCCACGGGCGCGCCGCCTGGAACGTCGTCACCTCCGCCAATGAATACGTCGCGCAGAATTTCGGTCAGGACGCTCTGCCGCCCCATGCCGAACGCTATGAGCGGGCGCGGGAATTCGTCGATGTGGTCCAAGCGCTGTGGGACACCTATGAGGACGACGCCATCGTCGAGGACCAGGCGGGCGGCCAATATTTCGACCCTGAACGGTTCCATCCGCTCGACCATCGCGGCAAGTATTTCTCGGTGCGCGGCGCGCTCAACCTGGCCCGTTCTCCCCAGGGCCAACCGGTCATCATCCAGGCCGGCGCCTCGGAAACCGGTAAGGAATTCGCGGCCCAGGTAGCGGAGGTGGTGTTCGGCACCGCGACCGACCTGGCCGAGGCCAAGGCGTTCTACGACGACCTGAAAGGTCGGATGACAAAATACGGGCGCCGGCCCGACGAGATGAAGATCCTATGCGGGCGGGGCGTCGTCCTGGGTGCGACCCGGCAGGAGGCCGAGGAAAAATTCGACGCGCTCCAGGCGTTGATGCATCCGACCGTGGGCCGCTTTTTCCTGGGGAATGATTTGGAAATGGATCTGTCGGATCTCCCGCTGGACGAGCCGATCCCGGCCGACCTTATCCCCAAATCGGCGCGGTTCCATCAGGCCTATTTCGCCCAGATCGTCGATCTTATCCGCAAGGAGAACCCGACCCTGCGGCAGCTCTACCTGCGGTACGAGCGAGGCCGTACCACGCTCAAGGGCACGGCGCGCGATGTGGCGGACGATATGGAAGCCTGGATCGACGCCGGTGCCGCCGATGGCTTCATGCTGACCTTCAACCAGCTTCCCGAGGACCTCACCGCATTCGTCGATCAGGTCGTCCCGGAATTGCAGCGCCGCGGCCGGTATCGTGCCGCCTTTGAGGGCGTCACGCTGCGGGATCATCTGGGATTGGCCCGACCGCCCAACCGCCGCTCGACTGCCGGGCGGGTGCCGGTGGGTGAAAGCCGATGACCTTTTCTCTCGCCGCGCGCTGCGCCACCACCGGCATGTTGGGCGCCGTGGTCACCACCTCCAGCCCGGCGGTCGGCAGCCGCTGCATCTTTACGCGCGCTCGTATCGGTGTCGTCCTGACCCAATTCTGGACCGATCCACGGCTGGGGCCACGCGGCTTGGCCTTGCTGGCGGAGGGCTGCGGCGCCGAAGTGGTGGCGCAAGCCCTCGCCGCCAGCACGCCGGATCGGGACTGGCGACAAGTCGCGGTCTTGGACGCGCAGGGGCGATCGGCGCATTTCAGCGGCGCTCGGACCAAGCCGGCTCTGGCGGCCGCGACGGGGACGAACAGCGTCGCGATCGGCAACATCCTGCGCAACGACGCCGTTCCCGCCGCGATGGTCGATGCGTTCGAGGCCAGCGGGGGCTTGCCGTTCCCCGCCCGTCTGCTGGCGGCATTGGAGGCTGGGCAGGGGGCCGGCGGGGAGGAGCGCGCGCTGGTTTCGGCGGCCCTGCTGGTTTCGCGGGACGAACCATTCCCCTATGTGGATCTGCGGGTCGATGCCGCCGCCGATCCGCTGCGTGAGTTGCGCGCCCTGTGGGATCTCTATGCGCCGCTGGCCGAGCAATATGTCGGCCGCGCCCTCAGCCCGAACGATCTCGACCCTCAACCCGTCCGATAGGAGTTCGCGTCATGCGCCACACCGCAGGCCTGTTGCAGGATCGGACGCCCGAGGCGGTCAGGCTGGAGACGGAATGGGAGGTCAGGACACAACTCGCCGCGTGTTATCGCCTGATCGCGCATTTCGGCATGGACGACACCATCTTCGGCCACATCACGGCGCGCATCCCCGGTCGGCCGACTCACTTCCTGATCAACCCCTATGGCCTGTTGTTCGGCGAGATGACCGCTTCGGCGCTCGTGGTGGTCGATCATGAGGGGCAGGCGCTCGAGGCCTCGGCGGAGTCGGTCAACGCCGCCGGATTTGTGATCCATAGTGCCATCCATACGGCGCGCCCGGATGTCGATTGCGTGCTGCATACGCATACACGGGCCGGCGTCGCGATCTCCTGCTTGCGGGAGGGGCTGCTGCCGATCAATCAGTTCGCGCTGGAATTCGCCGGCCGCATCGCTTGCCACGACTACGAGGGCATCGCCCTGGACCTGGCCGAACGCGAGCGCCTGATCCGGGATCTGGGCGACCGCAACGTCATGATCCTGCGCAATCACGGCCTGCTCACCGCGGCGGACACCATCCCCGGTGCCTTCTACCTCACGTATTATCTGGAGCAGGCGGCGCGGGTACAGATGGATGTCATGGCGTCCGGCGGTACGATCGTCACGCCGACGCCCGAGATACAGGCGCGGACCGCCCGGCAATATACGAGCTTCGGCAATCCCAAACTGACCGGAATGCGCGGGTGGCCGGCGATGTTGCGTCTGCTGGATCGGGTGAATCCCGGCTATGCCGAATAGGCTCGCGGCGGCATGGATACTGCATACAATGCAGATGAATAAATCGGATCTTCGTGATTTTCTTTTAGCAAAGAGATCAACATCGTGCAGACGCTAAGCCGCCGCTCCTTGATCGTCTCCGCCGCCGCCCTGCCCCTGCTACGTCCGACCTCGGTCCTGGCGCAGGGTCAGTCGATCACGATCCTCATCTGGGGGACCACCTGGCAGTTGGTCATGAAGGGGATCGCCGAGAAATTCACCGCCGCGACGGGCATCGCGGTGAATTTGATGACGCAGACCACCGGTGGCGAATCCCTGGTCAAGCTGCAGGCGATGAAGGCGGATCCGACGGTGGATGTGTGGTTCACCACCTCCTCGGTCGCGGAACGCGCGGTGAAGGATGGCGATCTCTTCGCCGATCTGCCGACCGCGCAGATTCCCAATCTGAAAAACGTCTACCCGGATGCGATCAAGCCGCGCTGGGTCGGCGCCTATGCCTATCCGCTCGGGATCGTCTATCGCCCCGACTTGGTGAAGCAGCCGATCACCAGTTGGGAAGACCTCTGGAGCAGCCGCTTCGTCAACCAGATCGGTGTGCCGGCGCCAAGCTCCTACCAGGGGCGCATGTTGCTGCTGGCGTCGGTTCTGGCCGGCGGCGGCATCGACAATGTCGAACCCGGTTTCGAGAAGTTGAAGGCACTGAGCAAGAATGTCGCGTTCTGGTACACCTCTGACGCGCAGGCGCGGAAGGCGCTGGCCCAGGGCGAGATCTCCGTCCTGATCGCCCCGCCATCGGGTGCCAAGACGGTGCGCAACCAGGGTGTGGAGGTCACGATGATCAGTCCCAAGCCCGCCCCCGTGTTGTACGATGTGATGACCTTGGTGAAGACCAAGCGGCAGGAGCTGGGGGCGCGGTTCATTGATTTCGTTCTCAGCACGGAGTCGCAGGCCCAGATCGCCACCGATATGGAGAACGAGCCGGTGAATCGCTTCGCCTCGATCCCCGATCGCCTCAAGGGACAATTCCCCAAGGACGGAGATACCGTCGCGTTCGACGAGGACGTGGTGAACGCCCGTATCGATGCGTGGAGCGATCGCTTCAAGCAGGTCGTGGCGCAGTAGGCTCGGCATCGTGGGCTACGTCGGACGCGACGACGCGCCCGCGGGATCGACGCGCCCGGCGCCGGCTCTGGAGCTCGAGGGGCTGGAGAAGCAATTCGGCACGATGCGGGCGATCGATGGCGTGTCGCTGTCCATTCCGCCCTCCAGCATCCTGGCCCTGCTGGGGCCGAGCGGCTGCGGCAAGACGACGATCCTGCGATCGATCGCAGGCTTCGTCGAATTGGACAAGGGGACGATCAAGCTCGGCGGGCGCGACGTGACGAAGCTGGCGCCGGAGCAGCGCGGCACCGCCATGGTGTTCCAGAACTACGCGCTGTTTCCGCATATGACCGTGGCCGACAATGTCGCGTTCGGCCTCAAGATGCGGCGCATCGGCCGGGCCGAGCGGGCACGCCGGGTGGCGGATGCCTTGGCGCTCGTGCAGCTCGGGCCGCTGGCCGGGCGCTACCCCGGCGAACTCTCCGGCGGGCAGCAGCAACGCACCGCCCTGGCCCGCGCCGTCGTCACCCAACCTGATCTCCTCCTGCTGGACGAGCCGTTCGGCGCATTGGACCAGAACCTGCGAGAGGCCTTGCAGATCGAGTTGCGCAAATTGCAGCAACGGCTGGGGCTGGCGACCGTCATCGTCACGCATGACCAGCAGGAGGCGATGATCCTCGCCGACCAAGTCGCCGTCATGCGCGCCGGAACCGTGGAGCAGCTGGCGCCGCCGGCGGTCGTCTACGACCGTCCCGCGACCCGCTTCGTCGCCCGGTTCATGGGCATCGACAACATCCTCGATGGCGAATTGGACGGCGATGCCGTGCGGCTCGGCCCGTATCGCCTGTCGATGCCGCCGGGCCAGCGCGGGGTGCGCGGCGACCGCAAGGCGACGATCGCGGTTCGCGCCGAAGCCATCGGATTGGCTGACCCGGCGGATGGTTGGCCGGGTCAGATCGCCTATGCCACCAACCTCGGTGGGCGTGTGCTGTACGAGGTCGCGGTCGAGGGACTCGGCACGCTGAAGGTGGATGTGCCGCGTGCGCCCGGGTATGCGCGGCGGGCAGTGGGCGAGGCCGTCGGCGTCCGGCTCGACCACCAGAGCTGCACGCTGCTGCGCGACTGAGCATGAAGCAGGTTCCGGTGCTATGGCTGCTTTGGCCGGTGCTGCTCGTCCTCGCCGTCTTCTTCGCGGCGTTCGGCTATTTCGTGGCGGATAGCTTCCTGCACCAGATTCCGGGCACGGCGATGATGGCCGGGCCGGTCTCGCTTGAAAATTATCGGACGATCCTCGGGTCGGTCCTGGTTCAGCGCATTTTCGTCGGCACGCTTTGGATCTCCTGCAAGATCACCCTGGCGGCGACCCTGCTGGGCTACCCGCTCGCCTATCTCTTGGCGCGCACCGCGTCCGCGCGGGTGCGCCAGGCGATCCTTTTCCTGCTGGTGGTGACGTTCCTGTCCGGCGGAATCACCCGTGCTTATGCCTGGATGATCCTGCTGGGCAATAACGGCCCGATCAACCGCTCGCTGCGCGACTTCGGGTATCCTCCGTTAGCGCTGCTGAACAACGAAACCGGCGTCCTGATCAGCCTGGTCCATTTCGTGATCCCGTTCTTCGTGCTGACGCTGTTCGGGACGATCAAGAACATCCCGATGGCCCTGGAGGAGGCGGCGCGCAATCTGGGTGGCCGTCGCTGGCGGGCCTTCACCAGCGTCACCTTGCCGCTCAGCCTGCCCGGGCTGGTGAGCGCCATGTTGCTGACCTTCACGGTGACCGTGAGCTCGTTCCTGTTTCCGTTGCTGCTCGGTGGTGGGCGGGTCCAGATGGCGGCCAACCTGATCTACGACAAGATGGAGAACTCCTTCGACATGCCGGTCGCCGCGACGATTTCGATCCTGTTCCTGCTGGTATCGCTCGTCCCGCTTTCGGCATTCTCGCTGCTCCGGATGGGGCTGGGGCGCCGGTTCGGGGGCACCCGGCGATGAACAGCCGCCGCGGTCGACCCGTAAACAGTCGGCCCTACGCGCTCGCGGTTCCGGCGATGGCCGCGATCATCTCGGCCTTCCTGGCTTTGCCGGTGGTCGTCATCGTCTATTACGCCTTCAGCCCCAGCGGCCTGATGGTGTTTCCGCCGAAGGCCCTGACGCTGCATTGGTTCGTGAACTTCTTCGCCAGCGGCCGGTTCCGTGGCGCGCTGATCAACAGCCTGCTGATCGCCGCTCTGGTCACCCCCGCGTCGCTCGGTATCGCGGTTCCGACGGCGATCGCCCTGGTCCGCCGCGATTTTGCCGGGCGCGGCGCGCTGAATGCCCTCATCCTGTCGCCCCTGATCATCCCCGGCGTGGTCAGCGGCGTGGCTTTCCTCAATTTCTTCACCTGGACGGGTGTCACCAGCGGGTTCTGGCGCATCGCCATCGCCATGATGTGCTTCACCTTGCCCTTCGCGGTGCGCGCGCTCGTCGCGACCCTGCACGGTCTGGATGGGGCGCTGGAGGAGGCCGGCCGGAACCTCGGCGCCCGTCCTTGGCAGGCCTTCCTCGCCATCACCTTGCCGCAACTCTATCCGGGCCTGCTGGCCGGCGGGATCTTCGTCTTCGTCGAAGCGATCGACAATTTCTCGATCGCGGTGTTCCTGACCGATCTGCGGACCACCACGCTGCCCGTCGAGGCCTATGGCTATATTCGCGATTTCGACGACCCGACCATCGCGGCGCTGGCGACCATTCTGATCGCGCAGAGCCTGATATTGGTCTTCATCCTGCAGCGCTTCGTCGGAATGGACCGGTTCCTGGATCTGCGGCGCTGAGCCGGCCGCATAAACACGACGGATCCTACCGCATACTGTATCCTGCGATCGCCATGGGCGTTGCGAGGGAAGGAACACGAAAGTCATGAGCGATGCGAAATTTGCCTGGCGGCTCGATGTGCCGGCAAGCAACTCGGCACTGGCTTATTCAAGACTGCGCGAGGCCATCCTGTCCGGCCAGTTCCAGCCTGGGCAGCGTATCACCGAGACCGGCGTCGCAGCCCTGCTCGGCGTCAGCCGGACGCCGGTGCGCGAGGCCTTTACCCGCCTGACGATGGACGGGCTGCTCCGTTCCGGCGAAGGCTTCGGAGTGGAGGTGGTGGATCCGCGCGGCGAGCTGGCGGATATCCATTTGCTACGTGAAATGGCGGAAGGCTGCGCGGCCCGATTGGCGGCCAGCCGGGCCACGCCGGAGGAGATCGCCGAAATCACCGCCCTGGCCGCCGCGACCAGCAAGGCGGCGCCGGCGGATCTGGCCGAGCGGGTGCGTCTCAATGAGCGCTTCCATCTGGCGATCGCCGTCGCGGCCCATGCCCCGCGCGTCGAGCGGATGGTGAACGACTACCGCTCGCTCTTTGCGACGGAGGAGCGGCTGGAGCATGCGACCAGCAGCGAGACGAAGCAGCTTCTAGCCGACCATCACAGCATCGCGGCCGCGATCGAACGCCGCGACCCCGACGCGGCCGAGACGGCCATGCGGGACCATCTGCGCCGGTTCTTCGCGGCGACGGACACCTGAGCGCGGGATCGGCTAGACCACGGAATCGGCGAAAACCTGCCCGGTCGAGCCATCGGTGATGCCGAGATCGGTGACATGCGGGCCAGGATTGCAGGCCAGGCTAGCGCCGACCACGGCCTTCACCAGCGGTACCGCCTGGTCCCAATCGGCGATGGTATCCGCCGCGGCCTTCAGGGCGGTGAACTGTTCGGCCACCTGTTCCGTCGGCTCGCCCGACACCAGACCGCAGGCGGGTAGCTTCAGCACCGCGCGCACCACGCCGTCGCGCGCCACCGCCATGCCGCCCTCGGCTGCGATCACCGCGTTGGCGGCGGCGCAGAGGTCGCGAGGATCGCGGCCGAACACCGTCAGATTGTGGCAGTCATGCGCCACTGTCGTCGCCAGCGCGCCGTGCCAGGTTCCCCATCCCTGCAGCACGCCGAGCACCGGCTTCGCCGGGGCATGGCCGTGGCGATGGATGACGGCCATCAGGATGGCATCGTCCGGCAGGTCGGCGATGCCATCACGCAGCGCCACCGCGGCCTCGCCCCATTCGGTGAAGCGCGGCCGCATCACCGTCCGCAGCCGGACCTCGCCGGTCGCGGATGTGGCCGCGCGGATGCGGAAATCATCCTCGGTCAACGGCGGCACCTTCACCGTGCCGCGCGGCAACGGCGCGGGATCGGGCCGCGGCGCCGCCAGCAGCACGCCCTCGGCGGCGACGTGGCGGCCGGAGGCGAAGACATGCGCGACCCGCATCGCCGCGAGGTCGGAGAGCAGGCACAGATCCGCCCGCCGCCCCGGCGCCACCAGCCCGAGATCGGGCCGGCGGATGCGCATCGCCGCGTTCAGCGTGGCCCCCAGCAGCGCCTGCATCGGCGGCAGCCCGTAACCGACCAGGCGGCGCAGCACGTCGATCATGCCACCCACCCGCACGAGGTCGTCGGGGAACACGTCATCGGTGCAGATGGTCAGCGTCTGGGGAAACCGTGGCAGGCTGGCGAGGGCCGCGACGGCTCCGGGCAGCACGGAGTCGTGCGAGCCGCGCAGTTCCACGGTGAAGCCGGCGCGCAGCTTGGCGAGCAGGTCCTCGCCGGAGGTGATTTCGTGGTCGGATTCGATACCGGCGGCCGCGAAGCCCTGCAGGTCGGTGCCGGCGAGTCCACGGGCATGGCCGCAGACCAGCTTGCCGCTCGCCAGCCCGGCGCCGACGATGCCCTGCATATGGGGCCGGCGATCGAGCACGCCGCGCATGTCCATCACCTCGGCGACCCCGGCGATCTCGGGCCAGGACAGCATGGTCCGCATCTCGTCGCCCTCGAACACCGCGCCGGCGCGTTCCAGCCCGGGGGCGGAGGGCACGCAGGACGGCGCCAGCACGAGGATGCGCAGCGGCAGGTCGCGCGACGCGTCGATCGCCCAGCGTACGCCCTTCAGGCCGAGCACGTTGCCGATTTCATGAGGGTCCCAGCAGATCGTCGTCGTGCCCTGCGGCACCACCGTCGCCGCGTAGGAGCGCGGCGTGACCATGCTGCTTTCGATGTGCAGGTGCGTATCGATCAGCCCGGGCGCCACGATCAGCCCCGTGGCATCGAACCGCGTCGCCGCCTGCGCCGGCGTGCCGGGCGCGTGCACGCTGGCGATCAGCGGGCCGACCAGCCCGATATCGGCCGGCCGCAACTCGCCGGTCGCCATATCCGCCACCGTGCCGCCGGTGATCAGCACATCGAATGGCGCCTGGAATCGGGCGGCGCGCACGGCGCGGTCGCGCAGCGCGGGGGTGTCGAGATCGTCTGGTTCACCGGTCATCATCCGAGCTTCCGCCTTTGGCTTACAGTACCGTCGAGGTTACCGCGAAATATGCCAGAAAGACCACGCCGAGGCCCCAGACCACGCCGGTGATCTCGCGCCGTCGGCCGAGTGCCAGATTCAGCAGGATGAAGCTCAGCGTGCCCAGCGCCATGCCGTTGATGAGGTTGTTGGTCAGCACCGTGACCAGCAGCGTCAGCACGATCGGCACGGCGTTTTCGAACTCGGAGAGGTCGATCCGGGCGAGGCCCTGCATCATCAGGATGCCGACCAGCACCAGCGCCGGCGCGGTCGCCTGCGGCGGGATGATGACGAAGATCGGCCACAGGAACAGCGAGACTCCGAACAGGGCGGCGACCGTGAGCGAGGTGAGTCCGGTGCGCCCGCCGGCCTGCACGCCGGTGACGGATTCGATATACGCGGTCACCACGGAGGTGCCGAGGATGGGACCCACGATGCTGGCCGTCGCGTCTGTGGCGAAGGCGGCGGTGGCGTTCGGGATCGATCCGTCCGGCCGGCGCAGGTTGGCGGCCCCGGTGACGCCGATCAGGGTGCCGAGCGTGCTGAAGAACTCCGCGCAGATGAAATAGAACAGCAGCGGCAGCACCAGCAGGAAATGGGTGAAGACATAGCCGAAATCGAGCGCCATGAAGGTGCTGGCGGGCCATTTCGGCAAGGCGACGATCATGCTGGGGGCCGTCGTCACCATCTTGCCGCCAGCCGCCGGCACGAACAGGCCGATCACGGTGATGGCGGCGATCGAGAGGATCAGCGCGCCGGGCACCCGCCTCGCCACCAGCACCGGCGTCAGCAGCAGGCCGAGCAGGGTGAGGATGACGGCCGGGTTCTTCAGCGAACCCATGGCGACATAGGTGCTGGGGCTGGCCACCACGAAGCCGGCGCCGCGCAGGCCGATGAACACGATCAGCGTTCCCACGGCGGCCTGGATGCCGATCTTGAGCACCTCCGGCACGTCCTTGGCGACGCGCTCGCGCAGCTTGGACAGGCTGAGGGCGAGGAACACCACGCCGGTGACGGCGACCATCGCCAGCGCACCCTGCCAGGGCACGCCCATCTGCTTGACCAGCACGAAGGTGAAGATGACGTTCGAGCCCATCGCCGGTGCCACGGCGAGTGGCAGATTGGCGGTAAGACCCATCATGACGCTGCCGAAGATGGCGGCGAGCGCGGTGGCGATGACCAGTTCGCCGCGATCCATGCCGGCCTGCGACATGATCGCGGGATTGACCGCGATGATATACGCCATGGCGGCGAAGGTGGTCAGTCCGGCGATCGCTTCTTGTGACAGGGAGGTGCCGCGCTCGGCGAGGCGGAAACGGCCGTCGAGCCAGCTCGTCGGGCGGGTGGCCGTGATCGGTTGGACGTCGTGCATGCGTCTTTCCTCAGCCGATGGGCCTTAATAATCGAGCAGATTGTCCCGGAACTGCTCATGAGCATAAGCCTTGCGCATCAGCCCGCGCTTCTGCAGGGCCGGCACCAGCCCGTCCTCGATCTCGGCGATGGTCCGCCGGGTCACGTTCGGCAAGGAAAACAGGAAGCCGTCGCCGCCGGCATGGGTCATCGCTTCCGCCATTTGCGCGGCCAGATCGTCCGGCGATCCGACGAGTTCCACCGACCCTCCATCGCTGCTATAGGCCGTGATCGCCTCGCGCAGCGATCGGTTGCCGGCTTTGCGCTTGAAGTCGTCCAGGGTCTGCTGGTGGCCGTTCGTCGTCAACGCCGCGACCGGGGCGTCCAGATCGAACTGCGCGAAGTCGATGTTGGTAATTTTGCCCAGGAAGGCGAGCTTGCGGTCGACCTGCGCCGCCGCCTGGGCGGCCCGGCGCTCCTTGAGGCGTTGCGCGTCTTCGCTCGTCTCGGCGATGAGCGGGGACACCAGGAACAGCACCTTGCAGGTATCCGGGTCGCGCCCTTGGGCGACCATGCGGGCGCGGATGTCCTCCCGGTAGGCGCGCATAGCGTCGACACCCTTGACGCTGGCGACGATGGTGTCCGCGTGCTGGGAGGCGAATTGCCGGCCGCGGGGCGATCCCCCGGCCTGGGCGATGACGGGCCGGCCTTGCGGGCAGGGGCCGGCGTTCAACGGGCCGCGGGACTGGTAGAACTTCCCCTTGAAGTCCACTTGGTGGACCTTGGTGTGGTCGGCCAGCATGCCGGTCTCGCGATCCGCGACGATGGCGCCGGGTTCCCACGAATCCCAGAGGCGCCCGGTCAAATCGATGTATTCGTCGGCCATGTCGTAGCGCAGATCGTGATCGGGCAACTGCTCCATGCCGAAATTGCGCGCGGCGAAGTCGGAGCTTCCGGTCACCATGTTCCAGCCCGCCCGTCCGGACGAAACCTGGTCGAGCGAGGCCATCAACCGTGCCAGCAAATAGGGCGGGTAGGCGAAGGTCGCGAAGGTCGGAACGATCCCGATCCGGGATGTCGCCGCCATCATCAGGGTCGCGACGACCGAAGGGTCCTGCCGGGGGACCGCGAGGCCGTTATGGAGGTATATCTCGCGGGAGCCGGCGTAGCTTTCGCCGATGTAGGACGAATCCTCGAGCAGCACATAGTCGAAGCAGGCCCGCTCCAGCGCCCGCGCGACGTCCACGAAAAAGGTCGGGACCATCCAGTTCTCGCCGATCCGGCCGGTCCAGGGTTCGTTCCAGGCCTGTACGCTGGATCCTTGCAGGAAGAGGCCGAGATGGAAGGGGTTGGATTTCATGCTTGCCTCATGTTGGACATCCGCTTTGACGCGTCCTCCCCGGTCCTGATGGATCGGGAGGCATCATGGATCGGGCCGCCGTGCTGTCCACGGCCTGTCCACCTTGCCCGTCCCGTAGTCGGCTCCGTGTAGATCCCAGGTATCAGGCAATGAACATGCCAACGCGGACTGCCCGGCCGACGTGTCGCATCCGCATATATCGCATGGCGGTCCATTGCCTCGCCCTGGACGATAGGGGCGATGGGCGGAGGACTACGTCTCGACCAGGATGGTATGGGCTGGGGACCAGGACAGGATCACCGAGGTGTTGGGTTCGAGCGACGGGGTCTCGCGGTTCTGTGCAAACACCTTGAGATCTTCGCCGCCGGGCCCGGTGATGAGATAGGTCGAGGCGGCCCCCGCGTAGACGACTTCCCGCACGGTGGCGGCGAGCCTGTTCTGGTCGGGCTCGACGGGTGCTACCAGGGAGATGGTGATCTTCTCCGGCCGCACGGCGACCGTCACGGTGGTGTCCAACCCTGGCAGTGGTTCGGCGGTGCGCAGTACCCCGCCGGCGACGTCGATGCCCGCCGCTGTCACCCGGCCTTGGAAGAAATTCGCATCGCCCAAAAAGGCCGCGGCGAAGCGCGTGCGCGGCTTTTCATAGATCTCGTTGGGGGCACCCTCCTGCACGATGCGACCGCGATCGAGGATGGCGATCCGGTCGGACAGGGTGAGCGCTTCTTCCTGGTCGTGCGTGACGAAAATGGTGGTGAGGCCGCTTTCCCGCTGGATACGGCGCAATTCCACCTGCATCTCCTGACGAAGCCTCCGGTCGAGCGCCGACAGCGGCTCGTCGAGCAGCAGCACCCGCGGTCGCGTGACGATCGCGCGCGCCAGGGCCACGCGCTGCTGCTGGCCACCGGAAAGCTGCTTGGGCTTGCGGTCGCCGAAATCCGGCAGGCGAACCAACTCGAGCGCGCGGGCGACTTCACGGGCCGCCGCCGCACCCCGGACGCCGCGCCGGTTGAGGCCGAAGACGACGTTCTCCGCCACCGTCATATGGGGAAAGAGCGCGTAGGACTGAAACACCATGCCGATGTTCCGCCGCCATACCGGCTCGTCGGTGACCGGCGTGCCGCCGATCCGCACCTCGCCTTCCTCCGGGATCACGAAGCCCGCGACGATGCGCAGGAGCGTCGTCTTTCCCGAGCCGGACGGACCGAGCAGGCTCGTGAACCGGCCGGCCTCGAAATGGGCGCTGACGCCATCGAGCACGCGGACCGTCCCATAGTTCTTTCCGACCGAGATGACGTCAACGGCGGTCACTGACGTCCCCCATGTGAGAAAGCCGGGCGAAGAGCAGGATGAGAATCATCGAGACACCCAGCAGAATGGTCGAGATGGCGTTGATCTCGGGCGTGAAGCCCTTGCGAATCGAGGCGTAAATTTCGACGGGCAGCGTGGTCACTCCCGGTGTCGCCAGGAAATACGACACGACGAATTGGTCGAACGATACGGCGAAGGCGAACAGGGCTGCCGCGACGATGCTGGGTGCCAGCAGCGGCAGGGTCACGGTAAGGAACGCATGAGCCGGTTTCGAGCCAAGGCTCATGGCCGCCTGTTCGAGCTCCTCGTTCAAGGTCTGGAGCCCCGTCCCGACGACCAGGATGACATATGGGATGGCGAGCGCGACGTGACCGATGATCATGGAGTGCAGGCCGCGCCCGATCCCTGACCAGAAGAAGAAGACGAGCATCGCGGTTCCCGTGATGATCCAGGGGACGGCGATGGGCGGCAGCAGGAGCGCCTGCAGGAGCGACCGCCCCCGGAACTTGCGGCGCGACAGGACGAGGCCGGCGCAGGTGCCGATCGAGGTTGCGAGGATCGAGGTGACGAGCGCCACCATCACACTGTTGCGTCCGGCGGCGAGGAGCCGTTCATTGCCGGCCAGTTCTTCGAACCAATGAAACGAGACCTCCAGCGGCAGCGTGTAGAGTTCCGATGCGTTGAATGCCATGGCCACCATGACGGCGATTGGCAGGTAGAGGAACGCGACCACCACCAAGAGGTAGATTCGGCCGAGCGGGATCACCGATGCCCCCCTGTCATGACGTCGCCAGGCGATTGCGCAGGGCGCCGGAGAAGACCCCGAAGATCACCAGCACGACGGCGAGCATCGTGAAGGAGAGGGCCGCGCCGAGCGGCCAGTTGAAGGCCTGGGTGAATTGGTCCTCGATCATCGTCCCCATGGTGACCCCGACGCGGCCGCCGAGGATGCGTGGTTCCATGAAGCTGCCGATGACGGGCACGAAGATCAGAATCGAGCCGGAGACCAGGCCGGGCAGCGAAAGCGGCAGGATGATCTTCCAGAAGATGACGAGCGACCGCGCGCCGAGGCTCTCGGCCGCCTCGAGGAGGGCCCCGTCGATCGAGGCGAGCGCCAGATAGCAGGTCAGGATCATGTATGGCAGATAGGCATGGACCAGACCGATGATGATCGCGGGATAGCTGTAGAGTAGCCCCTGCGGTGGGGCGTGCGGGGTGAAGAAATGGATGACCAGGTCGAGGATGCCGCCGTCCCGCAGGACCATGGTCCACGAGAACACCCGCACCAGACCATTCGTCCAGAACGGTAGAATGATCAGCAGGAACAGTACCTGCTTGACGCGGCCACGGGTCGCGCGTGCGAGCGCCAAGGCCGCCGGCAGGCCGATCGCGGCACAAAGTCCGGTCGTCCAGAACCCGAGCGACAGCGACGCCCAGGCGACGTCCACCAGATAAGGTCGCCGTACGAACGCCAGGTAATGCTCAAGGGTGAAGACCATCGGGTGATTGCCGAACGGCGCCACCTTGAGAAAGCTGAACCCCAGCATGGTGAGCAGCGGCAGGAACACCGCGAGCATCAGCCAGGCATAGGCGGGCAGCAACATGCCCACTATCACGAGCCCTCCTCGCAGCCTGCGCCGCCGCGAGGAACGCCGTGCCGCCAGCGATACCGATCGTTCGCCGTCGGATGTCACTTGGCGTAGAACGCCTTGGTCTCCTGCCACAGGTCGGCGAAGGCGGTCCGGCGATCGTCCGGCATCGCCGACATGAACTGCAGCTTGGTCAGGTATTCGGGCTTGTAGATCGTCTTGTTCAGGTCGTCGGCCGGCAGCCCGTTCATCGCCACGATGTTGGCCGAAGCCGGCGCGCCCGCCGTGGTCGCCCATTCCACGTAGAATTGCGGGTCGATCATGTAGTTGATGAACGCGTAGCCCGCCTCTTTCTTGGTGCTGGTCGAGGGGATCGAGAGACCATCGAGCCAGCCGATCGCGCCTTCCTTCGGGACCACGAAGTCGACGGGAAGCTTAAGGCGCCGCTGAGAGCGAACCGCGGCACCGGACCAATAGACGGATACGTCGAACGCGCCCGCGGCGAAGGCCTTGTTCCACTCGTCCTCGCTCGACCACAGAAGCTTCACGTTCTTCTTGAACGATTTGAGCTTCTCGCCGATCGCCTTGAGGTCTTTCGGATCGTTGATGTCCTGACCGGTGAGCAGGGCGCCGATGCCGATTTCCGTGGCGGCATCATCGAACAGCGCGACGCGGTCCGCATAGTCCGGATTGCCGAACAAGGCGAAGCTGTCGGGATTTGCCACCTTGTCCCGGCGGACGGCGAGGGAATTCATCCCCCACACCCAGGCCACGCCAAAGGGCTTGTCCTTGAACAGGAAATTCGGATGGCTTTTCAGCGTGGGGCTGAGATCCTTGGCATTCGACAGCTTGGCGAAGTCGATCGGATCGATCATCCCTTCCACGGCCGCTTGCTGGGTCCGTGCGCTGTTGATCAGCACGACGTCATAGATCCCCGGATTGGTCCGCAGCTTGGTGATCAGCTCGGGTTCGGAGTTGTAATAATCATGTTTGACGCTGATGCCTGACTTGGCGGCGAACGCCTTGAGGGCCGACGCTTCGTCGGTGCCATAGCCTCGCCAATTCAGCACCGTGATCGTCTCCGCCGCGTGGGACGGTCGGATGAACAGGCTTGCGTCGGCGCCGGCAACCAGACCGGAGCCGACGAGAAGCCCAAAACTGCGTCTATTGATCGGTTGAAACATTGTCTCTCTCCCCCTCGTGCTGCGGATCTGTAAGTCGTGGTGGTGGTCTAGCCATGGAATGAGCGGCTATGGCTTGGTCTCGTTTCGACGAGGTGTTGGACCTCCTCCCGCGTCGGTGCTCTGTCCGGCCCGCGCCGCGTCACGGCGAGGGCGGCGGCGGCGTTGGCAAAGACGGCGGCGTCGAAGGGCCGGGCCCCGCGCGCAAGAGCGGCGATGAAGGCACCCACATGGGTGTCACCCGCACCGTTCGTATCGATCGCGTCGACGACGAAACCGGGTACGTCGGAAAGCCCGCCATCGGCGGTGGCGAGGACGCACCCCTTCCTGCCCGTCCGAACCACGGCACCCCCCTCCGCTCGGCGGAGCCGGGTGGCGAGCGTGGACGCCGCCAGAACGGGATCGGTCATCCCGGTCAGCAGCGCCGCCTCTCGGCCGTTGCAGCTGAGCCAGGTGCAGCGATCGAACACCTGATCGAGCCGTGCCGACGGCATCTCGGTCCCTAGCGGGCCGGGATCGAAGATGATCGATGGCTCGCCGGGCAACCGCGCCAGCCAGCGGGCCAGTGCCGGACCGCTATCCGGATAGCCCAGCGTATAGCCGGAGACATAGATCCAGTCTCCCGGCTGGGGCACGATCGTGTCGAGAGTTTCCGGATCCAGGCTGCCTTCGACACCCACATGAGAGATGAACGTCCGCTCCCCGTCAGGGGTCACCAGGACGATGCAGGTCCCGGTATCCCCTCTCTCGGTGGCCGGTTGCAGGATTGAGATGCCGGCGGCGGTCAACGACCGACGCGCGGCATCGCCGAACATGCCGGTGCCATGGCGCCCGCCATAGGCGGAGGCGAGACCGCATCGCTGGGCGGCCGACAGTATATTCATGCCGCCACCGGTTCGCAGGAGCGTCCGTTTCGACACCACCTCGTCACCGGCCTCCGGCAGCCGCTCGATCTCCAGGACGAGATCGACGACGACACCACCCATGTGGAGGAGGCGGCCCTGGGTCATGGCGGCGCCGATCCGTGAACGAGCGCCTTATCCTCCAGCCGCCGGGATCGGAGGTCGAGGAGCCGCCGCGCGAGGGTGTCGAGGTCGAGGTCGTTGACCCGTCGGACGATCGCCACCGCGCTAGGCGGGAGGGCCGAGAAACCTGCGCAGGCGCCGCCGATCGCGCCAGCCATCGCCCCGATCGTGTCGGCGTCGCCGCCGAGATTGGCTGCGAGCAAGGCCGCCCGCCATGGGTCGCCTTGCGCGGCGGCGAGCACCGCGAAGGCAGCGGGAACCGCCTCCTGGGTGGCAAGGCTCGTGCCGACCAGTTGCGTGATCACCTGCGCGGCCGCGGCCTCCCGCAAACCGTCCACGAGGCCAACGGCCCAGGAGATCCTCGACGCCACGTCGGCGCCTGCCACCCAATGGCCTTTGCCGGCGCCGAGCTTGGCGGCACCGATCGCCGTGTCGACCGCCATCCGCCAGGGCTCGCCCGCGATGCCGACACTGACCGCGGCGGCGACAGCCGCCGCCCCGGCGATCGCGAGCCCCGTATTGTGGGTAGCGCGGCTTGTCGCGGCGACCGTGTCGATCAGGGCCGCGAGCGGCTTGGGTGGAACCGCTATCCCGACCGGGGCAATCCGCATGGCGGCACCATTGGTGTCGCCATATCGGCCGGCCTCGTCGGGCGGGGCACCGGCGTTCAAGGCCGCCAGCGCGCGGCGCGTCGATGGGCCAAGGAGATCGAGGCCCCCCCGGGCCACGACCCGCCGCTCCCAGCCGATCAATTCCTCCGCGAACCGGATGGGGTCCACGTCACCGTCGCCTTCGATCAGCAGTTGTCCCAGCAGGACCGCCTGCTCCGTGTCATCGGTGATGCTGCCGGCCGGTAGTCCCGCCGCGATCGGATGATCCTCGGCGGCCGGCCCGAAGCCCTCGATGCGGCCATAGAGCGCCTGGATCCGGGCCGGCGACATGAGCTGCGTCGGCATCCCGAGAGCGTCCCCGATCGCGAGGCCATAGAGCGCGCCGAGCGCGCGGTCGAGGGCACGGGACGCCCCGGCGGTCACTGGCCGGAAAACCGCAGATGGAGGCGGAAGCGGCTCGGATCCAACAAGCTGACGACGTGCTCGATGGGCTGATTGGCGGCTGTTCGAGTAAGCCTGCGGGTGCGCAGGAATGGTGCACCGCGCCGACGCTCCAACACGGCCGCATCCGACTTCCCGAGCATGATCACCTCGGCCCATTCCTCCCCGTCATGCGGTCGGAGACCGGCATCGGCGAGCGTCCGGCTGACCGATCCGTCGGTCAGCCCGTGGGTGACGACATTCCGGAGCGCCGCCACCAAGGGAATCCGACTCCGCTCGAGCGAGATCGCCCGCCCCGAGCTGGAGAGGCGGCGCAAGCGGTCGACTGCGACGAAACGATCATCGGCCAGGTTGAGAGTCTTGGCCAGGTCGGGCTCCCGCACGATTTCCAGCCGCAGCAGGTCCGTCACGGTCGGCGCGCCGACCTCGGCCAATGCCCGCGACCAGCCCAAGCGGTTGTCGATCATGCGGCTGTCGAAGGTCACGAACGATCCGATGCCGCCCTGAGTCGCGATGAAGCCGCGTTGGGCCAGATCCTCAAGGCCCTTTCGGACGGTGTTCCGGCTGACCGAAAAGCGGCGGGCGAGCGCCTGCTCGCTCTGGAGTTGGGTCCCGCGCGGCAGCCTGCCCTTGCGGATCTCCGCCTCCAGCGTCGCGGCGACACTCTTCGATTTGGACGTAAAGACCGGTTCAGACATGTGCAAAATTGATACTTGTCCAGACATGTTCAATTTATCCTGACAATCCCCGAACCGGCTGTCAAGCCAGGCGGAGCAGATAGCCGGGCGGGTCGGGCAGGGAAGTCCTTCATAAGCCGCGACCAAGGACCTGCCCGATAACGGTGCCACCGGTCCCGCCATCCGCCGCCATCTCGTAAGCGCGCGGGAAGACGCGATCTGTTCCCTACGTCGGCTCAGGCGGGGGAGGACTCGTTCGCCGCGACCCAATCCCCGTCGTCTTGGAAAACCTCGCGCACAGGCCTCAGAGCTTCCAGCCCCCGCCCGCGGCCGTGTAGATGTGGACGAGATTCTTGCGCAGCTGGGCGTTGGACGAGGCTAGGTTGGACTCGGCTTCAAGCTCGTCGCGCTGGGCGACCAGCAGGTCGAGCAAGCCGCTATAGCCGGCGGTGTACTGACGGTTGGCCAGGTCGACCGCCTTGCGATTTTGTTCCGCCGCCAAGTCGAGATCGCGCCGTCTGCCGGTCTCATGGAGATAGAGCGACAGCGCGTTCTCCATATCCTCAAGCGCCTCCAGAACCGTCTCCTGGTAGCTGAGAAACGCTTGCTTCTGGCGCGCATCCGCCACGTCGATCTCCGATTGGATACGCCCGAAATTGAGGACGGGCTGCACCAAGCCGGCGCCGATGCCCCAGGGTGTGGCGTTGAACAGGCTGGAATCCTGAACGCCGAACAGGCCGGTCAGGGAGATCGTCGGATAGATCTCCTTCGACGCGACGTCGGATGCCGAGATACTGGCCGCGAAACTCCGCTCGGCGGAGCGGACATCCGGGCGGTTGGCGAGCACCCTGGCCGGTGCGGCCACCAGCACCGTCGGCGCCAGCGGCTGCAGGGGGCCACCCGCTTCCAGCCATGCATCCTTGGTCCCCGGGGAATAACCGAGCAGCACGTTCAGGCGATCGAGCGTTACCTCGTAGGCCGACTGCAAGGCCGGCAGCTGCGCCGACGTGGTCGAGACCTGAGCGGCGGCCCGCGTGACATCCAGATCGCTGCTCAACCCGCCGCGCAGCTGCACCTTGATGAGGTCGAGCGTGCGGCGTTGCGTGTCCAGGTTCTTCCGGGTGATCGCGAGCTGTTCTTGATCGTTTCGCGCGTCGAAATAATTGCGCGCGACCTCGGCCAGCAGCGACACCAGCACGGCCTGGCGGCGCGCGTCTTCCGATTGCAGGATCGCCGTCGCCTCGGCCACGCGCGCCTGGTTCTTGCCGAAAACGTCGATCTCCCAGGAGGCCTGAAGGTCGATTTCGCGAATGCTGATCGGCCTATTGCTGGTCGCATAGCCCTGGTTTCCGCGGCTGACGGAGCCGGTGGCGGAGACCGTCGGCAGCAGGTTCGCCTCGGCGCCCCCGCGGCTCGCGCGGGCTTCGGCGACGCGCGCTTCGGCGATTTGGAGCGTCTTGTTGTTGGCGAGGGCGCCGTCGATCAACCGGTCGAGCGTCGGGTCGCCGAAGCTCTTCCACCAACGCTGCTCGATATCGGCCGCGTCGGTCGTCGCCAGCGGCAGGTCGGGCGATGCGTCCTGCTTGTCCTTGCCCCAAAGGCGGCTCCAGGTGCTGGGCGTCTCGATGCCGGAGGCTTGCGGAGCGACCGGGGCGGCGCAGGCGGCAAGCCCGATCGCCAGCAGAAGCGGGAGAGCGTTCAGATATCTTGTCGGTTTCATACTGCGTATTCCCTCGTACGTCCCTTGACGCGCTTCTCGACGCTGCGCAGCAGGACGTAGAAGACAGGGGTAAGGAAAAGACCGAAGAAGGTGACGCCGAGCATGCCGGAGAACACGGCGACGCCCATGGCATGACGCATCTCGGCACCGGCGCCGCTCGATACCACCAGCGGTATGACACCCATGATGAAGGCGAAGGACGTCATCAGGATCGGCCGCAGGCGCAGCCGGGCCGCCTCGATGGCGGCGGCGACCGTGCTTTTGCCGTGCATCTCGATCTCGTGGGCGAACTCGACGATCAGGATGGCGTTCTTGCAGGCCAGGCCGGCGAGCACGAACAAGCCGATCTGGGTGAAGATGTTGTTGTCGCCGCCGCTGATCCACACACCGGCGATTGCCGATAGAAGGCACATCGGCACGATCAGGATGATCGCCAGCGGCAGGAACAGGCTCTCATACTTGGCGGCAAGCACCAGGAAGACGAGCAGCACGCAGATCGGGAAGACCAAGATCGCCGTGTTGCCCGCGATCTCCTGCTGGAAGGTTAGCTCCGTCCACTCGAAATTCATGCCCTTGGGCAAGGTCTCGTTCAGGATACGGGTGATCGCCTGCTGCGCCTGGCCGCTGGAATATCCCGGCGCCGGTCCGCCATTCAGGTCGGCCGAGCGGAAGGCATTGTACCGCATGGCGCTCTCCGGCCCGGTCGTGTCCGACACGCGCAGCATCGACCCGAGTGGCACCATGTGCCCCTCGAAATTGCGCGTCTGAATCCGCAGAACGTCTTCCGGCTTGGAACGAAACTCCTTGTCCGCCTGGGCGATGACCTTGTAGGTGCGGCCGAACCTGTTGAAGTCGTTGATATAGAGCGAGCCCAGATAGATCTGCATGGTGTCGAACACGTCCTGCACGTCGACGCCCAGCTGCTGCGCCTTGGTGCGATCGAGATCGGCATAGAGCTGCGGCACGTTGATTTCGTAGCTCGTGAAGATGCCGGCGAGCTCGGGCGTCTGGCGTGCCTTGGCGACGACCTGCTTCATCGCGGCGTCGAGCGCCTCATAGCCGAGATCGGCGCGGTCCTCGACCTGCAGCTTGAACCCGCCGATCGTGCCGAGGCCCTGGACCGGCGGCGGCGGGAAGATGGCGATGAACGCATCCTGCACGCCGGCATATTTCTGCTGCAGCTTGTGCGAGATGGCGAAACCGGACAGGTCGGCCGATTTGCGGTCCTCGAACGGCTTCAGCGTGACGAAGACGATACCGGCGCTGGCGCTGTTGATGAAACCGTTGATCGACAGGCCCGGGAAGGCGACGGCGCTTTCGACACCGGGCTCCTTGAGCGCGATGTCGGACATCTGGCGGATGACCTTCTCGGTTCGGTCGAGCGTCGCCCCATCGGGGAGCTGTGCGAAGCTCACGAGGTATTGCTTGTCCTGTACCGGTACGAAGCCCGGTGGCACCCGCTGGAAGCCGACATAGGCGGCGCCGAGCAGCAGCAGATAGGCGAGGATCGCGACCGATTTTCCCTTCAGCATTCGATTGACGCCGCTGCCATAGACCACGGAACTGCGGTGGAAGAAGCGGTTGAACTGCTTGAAGAAGCCGCCGAACAGGCGATCGACCGCCTTGGTCAGCCAGTCCTTCGGCGCGTGTTCGGATTTCAACAGAATAGCCGCGAGGGCCGGGCTCAGGGTCAGTGAGTTGAAGGCCGAGATCACCGTCGAGAAGGCGATGGTCAGCGCGAACTGACGGTAGAACTGGCCGGTCAGGCCGGTGATGAAGGCGATCGGCACGAACACGGCGCAGAGCACGAGCGTGATCGCTATGATCGGGCTGGTGACCTCGCTCATCGCCTTGATGGTCGCCTCGCGCGGCTGCAGCCCTTCCTCGATATTGCGTTCGACATTCTCGACCACGACGATCGCGTCGTCGACGACGATGCCGATCGCCAGCACCAGCCCGAACAGGGAGAGCGCGTTGATAGAGAAGCCGAAGGCGAGCATCACCGCGAAGGTGCCGACGATCGATACCGGCACGGCAAGCAGCGGGATGATCGAGGCGCGCCACGTCTGCAGGAACACGATGACCACGAGCACGACCAGGGCCAGCGCCTCCAGCAGCGTATGCACCACCGCCTCGATCGAGCCGCGCACGAACACGGTCGGGTCGTAGACGACGGAGTACGCGACGCCCTCGGGGAAATTCTGCTGCAGCTCCGCCATGGTCTTGCGGACTTGGTTGGAGATCTCGATCGCGTTGGAGCCGGGCGACTGGAAGATCGGAATGGCCACTGCCGAACGATTGTCGAGCAGCGAGCGCAGGCCGAACTCCGCGGCATCGATCTCGGTGCGCGCGACGTCTTTGAGCCGGGTGACCGCTCCCGTGGGGTCCCGCTTCACGATCATCTCGCCGAACTGGTCGGCATCCTGCAGCCGGCCCTGGACGTTGATCGGCAGCTGCAGTTCCACGCCCTTGTCGTAGGGCGGGCCGCCGATCACGCCGGCCGAGACCTGCAGATTCTGACCACGCACGGCGGCGACCACCTGCTGGGGCGTCAGGCCGCGTTCGGCGATCTTCTGCGGGTTCAGCCAGATGCGCATGGCGTAGTCGCCCGAGCCGAACAGCTGCACGCTGCCCACACCCTGGATCTTGGCGAGCTGGTCTTTGACGTTCAGCACCGCGTAATTGCGCAGATAGAGCATGTCGTAGCGCCCGTTGGGCGATGTCAGATGCACTACCATCGTCAGGTCGGGCGAGCTTTTGACCGTGGTCACGCCAAGCTGGCGGGTGACGTCCGGCAGGCGCGGCAGCGCCTGGTTGACGCGATTTTGAACCAGCTCCTGCGCCAGATCCGGATTGGTGCCGAGCTTGAAGGTGACGGTCAGCGTCAGCAATCCATCGGATGACGCCTGGGAGAACATATAGACCATGTTCTCCGTGCCGCTGATCTGCTCCTCCAACGGCGACGCGACGGTTTCGGCGATGACCTTGGGATTGGCGCCGGGGAACTGCGCCTTCACGACCACGGTCGGCGGCACGACCTCGGGGTATTCCGAGATCGGCAGCTGGAACAGTGAGACCGCGCCGGCGAGGAAGATGAGGACGGAAATCACGCCGGCGAAGATCGGCCGGTCGATGAAGAATCTGGAGAGGTTCATGATTGTCCCGATCTTGGGCGGTCAGTCCGCGCTGGCCTGAGTGGGGTTGGCCTGAGGGGGATTGGTCCCCGTGGCTTCCCGAGTCTCGACCACGAGGTCCGGCCGCACATGCTGGAGGCCGTCGACGATCACCCGGTCGCCGGGCTGTACGCCCTTGAGGGCCACGCGCTGCGACTGTACCTGCTTGCCGAGTTCGATCTCTCGATAGGCGACCTTGTTGTCCTTGCCGACGACGTAGACGAACTTCTTGCTCTGATCGAAGCCGACCGCGCGGTCGGGGATGAGCAACTCGTCATGTTCGGTGCCGTTGGCGAGCTTGACCGAGACGAACATACCGGGCACCAGCGCGCCGTCCGCGTTGTCGAACTTGGCCCTGGCCCGGATCGTGCCGCTGGCGACATCGATGCGGTTGTCGAAGCTGTAGATCGTGCCCTGATAGACATGCCCGTTATCGCCGCGTCCTTTATCGCCGCGCAGCGAGAGCTGGACGGGAATCCGGCGCTCGTCGTCGCGTCCGTTCGTATGGCCGCGGACGCTGTCGAGATAGGTCTGCTCGTCGACCTCGAAATCCGCGTAGATCGACTGGCTGGCGACGATCGTCGTCAGCAGCGGTGCTCCGGGTCCCGCCTGCACCAGATTGCCGAGGGTGATCTCAGCTCGGCTCGCGCGGCCGGAGATCGGCGCCTTGACATAGGCATGCTCCAGGTCGATCTGGGCCTGCGTCAGGGCGGCCTCAGCCCCCTTCACGGCGGCGTTGGCGACGCGGCTCGTATTCGCGCGCTCATCGAAGATACGCTGCGCGATCGCCTGGCTGTTCATCATGCCGGCGGCGCGGTCGAGCTCGATCTTGGCGAAGGCGGCACTGGTTCGGGCCGACGCCAGATTGGCATCGGCCCTCGCGACCGCGGCCTCATAGGGACGCGGATCGATGACGAACAGCACATCGCCGGCCTGCACGTTCTGGCCATCCTCGAACAGAACGGCGGTGATGCGGCCATTGACCTCCGGCCTGATCTCGGCCGAATCGACGGCATGCAGCCGGCCGGAAAATTCCGACCAGATCCGGACCTTCTGCTCGGCGAGTGTGTGGACGACGACCGGTACGGCCGGAACCTGTACCGGCGGTCCGGCCTCGCTGGGACTGATGCCATGGACGGTGTAGGCGGCGCCTGCGATCGCCGCGGCGATGATCGCACTTGCCACGGAGCGTCGCGCGACCTGATTGAGGCTCGTTTGCATCGGCTTTCTCTATGGTTTGCAGGGCGCTTGGGTTGCGCCGGAGGACTGGCTACCGGCCCAGATATCTGCCTTGATTTCCGCCGGACAAGTACATACCTTTTGGTAAGTATGGGAAATTTTGTGCGCCGCGGGAGGATTGATATGCGTGACAGGAAATATAGCTGTGGGCTCGAAGCCGCCCTCGAAGTGGTCGGTGGAAAATGGAAAGTGCTGATCCTCTGGCCGCTGCGGTCGGCGCCGCGCCGGTTCGGCGAACTGCGCCGGGAGGTGCCTGGCATCAGCGAGAAGATGCTGATCCAGCATCTCAAGGAGATGGAGCGGGATGGCATCGTCACGCGGAAAGACTACAGGGAGGTGCCGCCACGCGTGGAATACGCGCTGACTTCCTTCGGCGAGTCGCTGTGCGACGCCCTGCGTTCGCTATGCGATTGGGGTCAACTTCACATGGAGCGTATCGAGGCGTCCAAGGAGGACGAGGAGCAACGCTACGCAAAAGCCATGTAAAAGCGAAGTCGTCGCCGACATGGTCGGAGTTGATGATCGGTATAGATCGCCGTCGATCCCATCGCCGCCTGGATAGAACGTTCCGGGAATTTTCTCCCGGAAAAAAACGACATGGTCTGTCCGGGTTCTTCCAGACCTGTCCGTTTCTGGCCGCGATGGCGGCATGACGGCTAGGGAGAACTGCGAGGAAATTGGCGGACCCGAAACGATTCGAACGTTCGACCTCTGCCTTCGGAGGGCAGCGCTCTATCCAGCTGAGCTACGGGTCCGTGCTGATTTCCTTGGGATTTTCACCGTTTCCGGGTGGAGCCCAAGGGCCGATTGCATTAGCGATGCGCTAGCCCGCGAGGTGTTAGCAGAGATCGACGGAAGGGGCAAGCCACCCGCCCGCGGCGGATCCCGCTGACCAGCGCCAGGACGCGGCGCACATCGATCTATGCCTTGCCGAGATGTCGGGTTACCTTACGGGACGTGAAAAGGAACGGGAGACGCTACCGCCGGGATCGCTATGACGCTGGATGCGCATCCGGTGCCGGATTGATCGTGGTATTTAGAACATTGTACTAACCCTAGGCCTTGAATGCCGATGGAACCGGTCATCAATGCGTTGCCGGCCTTTGCCGCGGGCATCACCGCCGTAATCGTGGCGGTCGTCTTCGCCCGTTTGTGGTGGCGGCAACGTCAAATCCATCTGTTGGCCTTCGGCGGCTCATTCGCCGGTAGAGCCGTCGTCATGACGTCGCTCGGTGTCCTCCAAGCCACGGGGTCTTTGCCGTTGCAGGGCGTTATCGCCGACGCCGGCTTCATCGGCTCGGTCGTTCTGCTGCTGGCCGGGTGCATAGCGCTGAACGGACGTCCCATTCCTTGGCGTGTCCTGGCCGGCGGCGGCATCGCGACGTACCTCATCGCCAGGGTGGGCGCCGGGTTCGGCATTTCAGGCGTCACTTATATTCCCGAGCTGGGCGCCTTGGCCTATGCCTGGATCGCCTATCTGCTCCTGTCCCAACCGGCGCTGCCGGGCAATCGGCTGCTCGGCTATCTGTTCATCGCGCGATGCGCTGTCAACCTGCCTTGGATATGGGCGTTCCAGCACGGCCTGACGCCCTTCAACCACCGCGCCGACGAGATCATGATCACGACCATTGGCGCGGCCCTCATCCTGACCGATCTATCGCGCGCGAGGCGGCAGGCGGAAACCGCCAATGCGGAGCTGCATCGCAGCGAGCAGCGGCTCCGCGACTATGCCGAGACCGCTTCGGATTGGTTCTGGGAGACCGGTCCAACCCACCGGTTTACCTATATGTCGGAGCGCTGGACGGCGTTCGGTATCGATCGGGCGGCTCTGGTCGGTCGTCGACGCGAGGAATTGGCGTCCGATGCCGAAGCCGAGCCGGAGAAGTGGCGCGACCACCTGGCCGTCCTGGACCGGCACGTGCCATTCCGCGACTTCGTCTTCCAGGCTCGGCTCGGCGACGGCCTCACCGGCTATATCTCGACCAGCGGCAAGCCGATGATCGATGCGGCCGGCAGGTTCCTGGGCTATCGGGGCGTCGGCAGCGACGTGACCGCGGCGGTTACCATCCAACGCGCCTTAAGGGAGGCGAAGGACGTGGCCGAGGCGGCGAGCCGGGCCAAGAGCGAGTTTCTGGCCAATATGAGTCACGAGCTGCGCACACCGCTCAACGCCGTCATCGGCATGTCGGAGATCATCAGCACCGAGATGTTCGGCCCTGTCGCGAATGCGCAGTACCTCGCTTACGCCGCCGACATCCATAAGAGCAGCCTGCATCTGCTCGGCATCATCAACGACCTCCTCGATATGGCAAAGATCGAGTCGGGCAAGGGTGTGCTGGACAAGCAGAACCTTGCCCTCGGCGACACGGTGGTCGACGTTGTGCGCGTTCTCGAGACCCAGGCCACGGCCGCCAAGCTTGCCCTGGAGGCGTCGATCGCCGTGGATCTGCCGCGCGTCTGGGCCGATGAGCGGGCCATTCGTTCCATCCTCTTCAACCTGCTGTCGAACGCGCTCAAGTTCACGCCGCGCGGCGGCCGCGTCACGGTCGTCCTCAGCCGGACGTCCGCCGGCCATATCGAGATGGTGGTCGCCGACACGGGGATAGGCATCGCGGCCGAGGACATCCCGCGCTTGATGAGACCCTTCGCACAGCTCGAAAATGTGTATCAGCGCAAGCATCAAGGTACCGGCCTTGGGCTGGCACTGGCGCGCTCGCTGGTCGAACTGCATGGCGGCTCGATTGGGATCGAGAGTGAGCCCGGCCAGGGTACTGTCGTGACGGTCCTGCTGCCCGCCGCTCATGTCCTCGCTTGATGGGACGCCGACCAGTACGGCGCGGCGCGATTACCGGACGCGGCCCCGCCAAAACCATATGCCGAAACTTTAGCGTGCGTTGAGGATGGGTGTGGCGTCGTGCTGATCGGCGCCGGACGGTAGGGGCGCCTTGGGGTCGAGCGTCCAGGTGGCGACGTCGTGGGTCACGAGCGGCCCTTCGAGATCGCGCAGCAGCATATGATAGCCGTCGGGATAGAAGGCCACTCGTTGCTGGCCGGTCGCGAGGCCGGGCAGCTCGTCGATCATCCGGCGGATCGGGCCCTTCGGGATGACCTCGTCATGGGCGCCATAGAGGATCAGGGTCGGCAAGCTGAGCTGAGGTGCCGCGTCCAGCGCGTCATCCATGAGGTTGCACAACCCCCAGATGGCATCGATGCGCGTCGCCTTGATGAACAGCGGATCGCGGGCCAGCGCGCGCAGCATCGGTATGTTGTCGGATGGCAGGATGTGCAATCCCTCGCCGGTGAACGTCCGGCCCGGTGCCACGCGCACGCCGGCCCAGAGGGCGAGGTTCTGATAGAACGGCATGGTGCGCCGGCCCCAGACGGCGGGCGCCACCAGGATAATCCCATCGGGGTGGGGCCGCTCGACGCCGGTGAGTGCGTCGACACCGTCCGCCGTTTCCGTGGCGCCGGCGACCGCCGCCAGCACCACGGCGCCACCCATGCTTTCACCCATGAGATAATGCGGCACGCCCGGATAACGCTCGGCGACCAGCCGGGCCGCCGTGGCGAGATCTCCGATCAAGGCGCGTTCGCCCGGCCATCGGCCGCGATTGGGCGTGAGGCCAAAGCCGCGCTGGTCATAGGCGAAGGTGGCGATGCCCTCGGCCGCCAAAGCTTCACCCGGCATGGTGAAGGCGTTGGAGTAATCGTTGAAGCCATGCACCGCGACGATTGTCGCCCTTGGCGCCACTGGGTTGCCGGCTTCGTCATGCGGCAGCCAATGGCGCAGGGCCAGCCTCCTGCCATCCTCGGCGATGATGGCATCGGCGGTGAGCGTACCGCGCGGGGGCAAGAGGTCGGTGGACGCCGCGGCACTCGCCAGCTGATCGGTGACCGGTGCCGCCGCCGGCCGTATGGTCGCCGGGGGCGCGTCGGGCAGGGCTGCGTCCTCGGCGAAACGCGGCGCGCATCCGCTGAGTGGGCCGCTGAGCAACGCGCTGGCCAACGCCGCCATCAGCAGACCGAAGGCGGGGCGCGAGCCGTGTTGTGAGCCGGAAAGCGATCTGGTCATTGCTTGTGTCCGACCAATGGGTATCATCCGCCCGGTCGGAGGGTCAATCGAGCCCGGACCCGCCGGATCAAGCCCATCCGACCGGCCGGCTTCATACGATCCGGCTTCATATGATGAAGACCGGCTCCATATCAGATAGGCGACGGAATGGCGGATGTCGAAACGATCCTAGTCGATACCAAAACGGTGGGCTGCAACGGCGGCGGCGGTCCGCTCGGTCATCCGCTGGTTTATCTGAACCTGTCGGTCAACGGCCGGGTCGAGTGTCCGTATTGCTCCCGGCTGTTCGTCTATAGCAAGGAAGCCGCGGCCAAGAGCGAGGTTGCCGGTGCCTCCCATGGCGGGCATTGAGCTGACCAATCCGGTTTTGACCGGGGAGGTTCTCCCCGGCGACCAGCCCGCGCCGGATCAGCCCGCTATGCCGCTGCCGGATAGCGTGCCGCTGGGCGTTGATCCGGTGGTCGCCGCGGAAACCGGGATCGCCGAGCTGCCGCCTCAACCCGGCCATGTCTATCTGATCGATGGTTCGGGCTTCATCTTTCGCGCGTTCCACGCCCTGCCGCCGCTGAACCGGGCGGATGGCACGCCGATCAATGCCGTGCTCGGCTTCAGCAATATGCTGCTGAAGCTGATCGCCGACAGCGACGCGGACCATATCGCCGTCATCTTCGACGCCTCGCGCACGACCTTTCGCAACCGGCTCTACGATCTCTACAAGGCGCAGCGGCCGGAATGCCCACCGGAGCTGGTGCCGCAATTCCCGCTGATCCGCGCCGCGACCGAGGCGTTCAACATCGCCCAGGTCGAGATGGAGGATTACGAGGCGGATGACCTGATCGCCACATATGCGCGCCAGGCGGTGGCTTGCGGCGCCAGGGTGACCATCGTTTCCTCGGATAAGGATCTGATGCAACTGGTCGATGAGCGCGTCACCATGCTGGATCCGATCAAGAATCGACTGATCGGCCCCGACGAAGTGCGCGAGAAGTTCGGCGTCGGCCCCGACAAGGTGATCGACGTCCAGGCGTTGTGCGGCGATTCCGTCGACAACGTGCCGGGCGTGCCGGGGATCGGCGTCAAAACAGCGGCCGAGCTGATCAATACCTATGGCGATCTCGAAACCCTGCTGGCCAAGGCGTCGGAGATCAAGCAGCCAAAGCGCCGCCAGTCGCTGATCGACTTCGCCGACCAGGCTCGGCTGTCGCTGGCGCTGGTGCGCTTGAAGGACGACGTGCCGGTGCCGCGGTCGCTCGACGCGCTGGTGCTGCGGCCGCCCGACCCGGACAAGCTGATCCGGTTTCTGACCGAACAGGGTTTTCGGACGATCGTCGCGCGCGTCCAGGCCCAGCATATCGGGGAGCGGTCGGCCACCCCCGCCCCCGTCGTCGCGGGTGAGGCCGCCCCGCTTGCGCCAGGCGCCGAGGCGCAACCCGAACGGCAGTATGAATTGGTCCAGGATCTGGCGGATCTCGACCGCTGGATCGCCGGTGCCACCGAGTTGGGTTCGGTCGGTTTCGACACCGAGACCACCTCCCTCGATGGGATCACGGCCGAACTGGTCGGCGTATCGTTGGCGCTCGGTCCCGGACGCGCCTGCTACATCCCGCTCGGCCATACGGCCCCAGGCGACGCCGGCGGCGAGCTGGATTTCGGCACGGTGGAGCGGCCGCGACAGATCCCTCTCGATCAGGCGCTGGCCCGGCTGAAGCCGCTGCTCGAGGATGCGGCGGTGCTGAAGATCGGCCACAACGTCAAATATGACGTGCAAGTGCTGTCCAGCTACGACATCGCCGTGGCGCCGATCGATTGCACCATGCTGATCTCCTATGTGCTGGGGGCCGGCCAGCATGGCCACGGCCTCGACGAATTGGCGTTGCTGCATCTCGGAGTCGACACCATCAAGTACAAGGATGTCGCGGGCTCCGGCAAAACCCATAAGGGGTTCGCCGCCGTGGCGCTCGACATCGCCCGCGACTACGCGGCCGAGGACGCGGATGTCACCCTGCGCCTGCACCGGCTGCTGAAGCCGCGATTGATCGCCGCGCGCATGACGGCGTTCTACGAGACCGTCGAACGGCCGATGGTCGGTGTGGTGAGCGTGATGGAACGGCACGGCATCAAGGTCGACCGGGGCGAGCTGATGCGCCTGTCCACGGATTTCGGCCAGCGCATGGTGGAGCTTGAGAAGGAGATCCACCAACTCGCCGGCCGACCCTTCAACGTCGGCTCCCCCAAGCAACTGGGCGAGGTGCTGTTCGACGATCTGGGCCTGCCCGGTGGCAAGAAGGGCAAGACCGGTGCCTATGGCACCGATGCCGGTATGCTGGAACAATTGGCGCTGACCCACGACCTGCCCCGCCGGGTGCTGGATTGGCGGCAATTGGCCAAGCTGAAATCGACCTATGCCGACGCGCTGGTCGATCAGATCAACCCCAAGACCGGCCGTGTGCACACGTCCTTTTCGCTGGCCGCTACCTCGACCGGTCGCTTCTCTTCGACCGATCCGAATCTGCAGAACATCCCGATTCGGACGGAGGAGGGCCGCAAGATCCGGCGCGCCTTCGTCGCCGAGCCTGGCCGATTGCTGCTCTCGGCCGATTATTCGCAGATCGAGCTGCGCCTGGCGGCCCATGTCGCCGGCATCGACGCGCTGAAGCACGCCTTTCAGGCCGGCATCGACATTCACGCGCTGACCGCGAGCGAGGTCTTCGGCGTGCCGGTCGAGGGCATGGATCCGGCGATCCGGCGCCGCGCCAAGGCGATCAATTTCGGCATCATCTACGGTATCAGCGCCTTCGGCCTCGCCCAGCAGTTGAGTATCCCGCAGGGCGAGGCGGCGGAGTACATCAAAGCGTATTTCGCCCGCTTTCCCGGCATCCGCGACTATATGGAGCGGACCAAGGCGTTCTGCCGTGAAAACGGCTTCGTTGAGACGATCTTCGGTCGGAAATGCTACATGCCCGGCATCCGCGATTCGAACCCGGCGCGCCGTGGCTTCGCCGAGCGGCAGGCGATCAACGCGCCGTTGCAGGGCTCCGCGGCCGACATCATCAAGCGCGCCATGGCCCGCCTGCCGACCCGCCTCGCCGCCGCGGGTCTGGGCGCGCGTATGCTGCTGCAGGTGCATGACGAACTGGTGTTCGAAGTGACGGAGGCCGAGGCCGAAGCGACCGCCGCCCTGGTCAAAGAGGTCATGGAGGGGGCGACGGCCCCGGTCGTCAGCCTGTCGGTCCCCCTCGTCGTCGAAACCGGCCTCGCCGGCAACTGGGACGCGGCGCACTAGCTACCCGTTAGGCACCATTTCGGTCCCTCTTGCCGAAAGCTGCCAAGGCCAGTATTTATGAACGTGGTGTTCAACAACTGAAAGGAGGTGATCCTGTGTCTATGTCACATGAACGGCTGGCTCTTGGTGCCGCGACCGGGATCGCTTCTATCGGTGGGCAGCGCCTTGCCTGAGTGATCTGGTTCGCCGGCGGCCTCGGCGCCGCTGTTCGACGGAAAAGGGTCGCCCGCGAGGGTGGCCCTTTTTCCTTTAGGGGGTGATGAGGTCGCTACCGTCCAGCCGATGGATGCGGCCGAATCCGGCCACCAGATGCGCCTCCGTCGGGTCGATCCGATAGACCCGGAAATCCGCGAAGCCGGCATAGAGCGTCGCCGCCGGGTGGCGATCGAGGAAGGCCTGGCGGGCGATCGGATCGTCGGTCTCGGCAACCCGTCCCAGCACGGTCACCCGCGGCCCCGTCAGCGGATCGTCGAAGTCGCCGGTGCCGTCGATCAGCAGCGAGACCCGGGTGTCCGCCTTGAGGTTGCGGGTATGCATCGCGAGGTCGGACAGCAGCAGGATCGGCCGGCCCGCGGCATCGCCGGCGATGAGCACCAATGAGCCGTAGGGCCAGCCCTCCGCCGAGAGGGTGCCGAGCGTCGCCCGCTCCACGTCGTGAAGCAACTGGCGGGCTAACGAGAGGGGATCAGGCGAGTGGGGATCGGATGGGGGGTGCGCGTCGCTCATGAAATCCTCCTCGACCTTCGAGATGTCACAAAACAGGCGGCGTTGACCGCATCTGATCTTAATCTTTTTAGGCCTCAATGGCGTAAGCTGGTGGCCGATCTTCGAGATAATGCAGGAACCGATGTTCGAGACCGCTTCCGACCCTTCGACGCAGTACCGGTCGCCATCATGGAACCATGCCGTCCTGGCATTGCTGATCGGCTTCATGCTGTTGGCGGCCGGCAATGGCGGCGCCGCGGCTTCCGCCGGTGCTGCGGTGCTGGTGGCGGTGCCGGTCACCGCCGTGCTGGCCGCGGGGGATGGATCGATCAGAGTCTTCGACAACGCGGTCATGGCCTTGCGCGATCGGCTGATCGAGGCCGCGATCGACCCCAGCCGCATCCGGCTGCTCACCTCCACGCCCTCGCTGGTACATGACGGGGTGCAGGCCGCGACCTGGCCGCGCCTGACGCGCCGCATCGCCCAACTGGCACCGCGTCCCGGTGAAGCCTGCCTGGTCTTCGTCACCTCCCATGGCGCGCCGGGGGACGGGCTGGTGCTCAGCCTGGAAGACGAAATCCTCAGCCCGCGCGACCTCGACGAGGCATTGCGGGATGGCTGTGCCACGGCGCCCACGGTGGTGATCGCGTCCGGCTGCTATTCCGGCGATTTCGCGCGCGGCGCGATGGCGCGCGCGAACCGGATTATTCTCACTGCTGCGCGATCGGATCGGCCGTCCTTTGGCTGTGGCGCCGACAGCACCTACACGTTCTTCGACGATTGTCTGCTGAGCGCGTTGGACCGCGCATCCACCTGGCAGGTCGTCTATCAACGGACTCGGTCCTGCGTCGCGGAGCAGGAGCGGCGGCTCGGGGCCACGCCCTCTCATCCGCAGGCGTTTTTCGGCCGCAAGGTGGCGCATCTGGCGACGCCCTGGACGATCTCCGACCGGCGGGCCAAGGCGACGTCCTCCACCGCGACCGGCGGGGCGCGGGTCGGGGCGGGCGTGTCGGCCGCGTCCTTCCGCTCGACGCGCCACATACCCGCCACCCTTCGGCCTTAATTTACGCAGCATTTGGTCAAATAACCGAAGCCGCTTATAAACGGGGGCTTCCGGTGGCAGTCCAACAGCGCGAAGGAATCCGCCTGGTGACGAGTACGATCGCCCTGGTCGATGATGACCGCAACATCCTTACCTCCGTATCCATGACGCTCGAGGCCGAGGGCTTCAACGTGCAATGCTATGGCGACGGTGCCGAGGCGCTGCGCGGCATGCAACTGAAGCCGGTCGATCTCGCCATCCTCGATATCAAGATGCCACGCATGGATGGCATGGAGCTCTTGGGCAATCTGCGCCGGCAGGGCAGCCTGCCGGTGATCTTCCTGACCTCCAAGGACGACGAGATCGACGAGGTGCTGGGTCTGCGCATGGGCGCCGACGACTACATCACCAAGCCGTTCTCGCAACGCCTGTTGATCGAGCGCATCCGCGCCCTGCTGCGACGGACCGAACTTGGCCGCGACAAGCAGCCGGTCGGCGAGGCCGACCAGATCGTGCAGCGCGGCGACCTCGTGCTCGATCCGGCGCGTCACCTGTGCACTTGGCGCGGTGTCGCCGTCGAGCTGACGGTCACCGAGTTTCTCATCCTGAAATCCCTGGCCGCCCGCCCGGGCCACGTCAAGAATCGCGACCAATTGATGGACGCCGCCTATGGCGAGCACATCTATGTCGATGACCGAACCATCGACAGCCACATCAAGCGGCTTCGCAAGAAATTCAAGGTCATCGATCAGGAGTTCGGCCATATCGAGACCCTCTATGGGGTCGGTTATCGTTACAAGGATATCTGAACGCCGCGCGCGCGGCGTCTCTGGCGGCATCTTCGGCCGAGTGTTCGGCCGACCGGTATTTGGTCGATTGGCACCCGGCGGCCGGATGATCGGGCGGGCCTGGGGCCGTTTGCTGGGCGGCCGCTCCGTGCAACCCGGGCCATCGCAGCCGGGGTTGAAGCGGCGGATGGGCCCGTTTTCGCTGACCCGCCGGATCCTGGCCATCAATGTCCTGGCGATCGCCTTGCTGGGCGGCGGCATGCTCTATCTCGACCGGTACGAGCGCGGCTTGATCGTGACCGAACTCGCGGCGTTGCGGACCCAGGCGGATATCTTCGCCGCCGCGTTGTCGGAGGGGGCGGTTCTCGATTCGCCGGGCGAGGATCCGGTGCTGGCCGCGGCGCTGGCACAGCAGATGACCCGCCGGCTGGTCGAACCGACGCGGATCCGGGCGCGGCTGTTCGGCACCGACGGCAACCTCATCGCCGATAGCCGGGTGCTGGGCCAGGGCATCACCGTCCATCAATTGCCGCCACCGTCGGACACGTCGAGCAATTTCGGCATCGCCAATCTGCTCGATGGCTTGGCCAGCCTGCTGCGCGCGCGCGATCATTATCCGGATTACGCCGAACACTGGCCGCAGCACGCGGCGGATTATCCGGAGGTCGAGAACGCGCTGGATGGAAGGGGCGGCCAATCGGTGCGCGCCAATGCCAGTGGGGGGTTGGTGCTGAGCGTCACCGCCCCGGTGCGCCGGTACAAGGAGGTGCTGGGTGCCGTTCTGCTGTCGGTCGGCAGCGCCGATCTTGAGCGCCAGGTGCGCTCGGTGCGGTTCGACATCCTGCGGATCTTTCTGGCGGTGCTGGGGGTGACGATCCTGCTGTCGCTGTATCTCGCCGGCACCATCGCCCGGCCGGTTCGCCGTCTGGCCGAGGCGGCGGAGCAGGTGCGCCGCGGCCAGGGCAGGCAGGTCGCGATCCCGGATTTCACCCATCGTCGGGACGAAATCGGCGAGCTGTCCGGGGCGCTCGCCGAGATGACCGGCGCGCTGTGGCGGCGCATGGACGCGATCGAGCGCTTCGCGGCGGATGTCGCCCACGAAATCAAGAACCCGTTGACCTCGGTGCGCAGCGCGGTCGAGACGGCGACGCGGCTCAACGATCCGGCTCAGCAGAAAAAGCTGTTGACCATCATCCTCGACGATGTTCAGCGGCTCGACCGCCTGATCAGCGATATCTCCGATGCCTCACGGCTCGATGCCGAGATGAGTCGGCTGGAGCGCGCGCCGGTCCCTCTCGCGCGCATGCTGGAGATGCTGGTCGATGTTTACCGGACCACGGCCCGCGACGATGACGGGCGGATCGAATTCGTCGCTGCCGAGAACGGCTCATCCGCACCCGCCCGGGTGTCGCGGGACGATCTCATGGTCTCCGGCATGGAAGGGCGGCTGGTCCAGGTGTTCCGCAATCTCATCGCCAATGCCCTGTCGTTCAATCCGCCGGGCGGGACCATCCGGATCGTCGGCGACCGCGGCGGCGATACGGTGGTCGTGACCATCGAGGATGACGGGCCGGGCATCCCGGATGCGAAGCTCGTCGCGATCTTCGACCGGTTCTATACCGAACGTCCGGCCGGCGAGAAGTTCGGGACCCATTCCGGGCTTGGCCTGTCGATCTCCAAGCAGATCGTCGAGGCGCATGGCGGGACCATCGTCGCCGAGAATCGGCGGGATGCCGCGGGCCGGGTGATCGGTGCGCGCTTCATTGTGCGTTTGCCGCAGGCCGGCCGGGACGCCGGTCACGGCGGATCCGGGCATGGCGGGTCCCGCTCGACTCGGACGCCGTCATGACGGTGACGGTGCTCCAGTGACCGCCACCCCGCCCGTTCTGGTGCATGCCACCGCCGTCTCGATCGATGGCGACGGGGTTCTCCTGCTCGGTCCGTCCGGCGCCGGTAAATCCGATTTGGCCTTGCGACTGATCGATGGGGGCGCGCTGCTGGTCGCCGATGATCAGGTCGCCCTGACGGAACTCGACGGATCGCTCTGGGCGGCGGCACCGGCCGTGCTGGCTGGGCTGCTTGAAATCCGGGGCGTGGGCATCCGGCGAATGCCCTCGGCCTTCTCGGCGATTCTCCGTCTGGCGATCGAGCTTGTCCCGGCCGAGCGGGTCGACCGCCTGCCCGATCCGGCGGAGGTGAGCTATGCAGGGGTAGCCTTGCCGCTGCTGCGGCTGGCGGCTTTCGAAGCCTCGACCCCGGCCAAGATCCGGTGGGCTCTTGGAGCGGTTCCGGACGGGCCGCGGGGCGCCCGATCCGGTGCGTCTGGCGTTGTGCCGTCGGTTGGGTATAAAGATATCGCCATGAGCGAGCCGGTCTCTCTTCTGCCGTCATTGCCGAACCGCGCCGTGGCCGGGCCGAACGGGGCCGGGCCAAATGGGGCTGGGTCTGAGTCGGCACGGGTTCTGATGATCACCGGCATGTCCGGCGCCGGCCGATCGAGCTGCCTCAAGATTCTCGAAGACATTGGCTACGAGGCGGTCGACAACCTGCCCTTGTCGCTGCTGCCGCCTTTGATCAGCATGCCCTGCGCCGCCGACCGTTCGGTCGCGGTCGGCATCGATATCCGGACGCGTGATTTCGGGGTGGCGCCGCTGGTCGCCGAGATCGACAAGCTGGCGCGCGCGCGGGGCATCGATGCGCGGCTGATCTTTCTCGATTGCGATGACGAGTCGCTGGCCCGGCGCTATACCGAAACGCGGCGGCGCCACCCGCTCGCCGGCGATCGCCCGGTGATGGACGGCATCCGGCTGGAGCGGGAGCGGGTTTCGCCGTTGCGCGAACGCGCCGATCTGGTGATCGACACCTCGGCCTTGCGGCCGGCCGATCTGAAGCGTCTGCTGCATGGCAATTTCGCGCTGAACGACCAACCCGGCCTGGCCTTGTTCGTCACGTCATTCTCGTTCCGGCACGGTTTGCCGCGCGAGGCGGATATGGTGTTCGATGTGCGGTTCCTCGATAATCCCTATTACGATCCGGCGCTGCGCCCTTTGACCGGGCGCGATCCCGCGGTCGCCGCCCATGTCGCGGCGGACCCCAGTTTCCCCGGGTTTTTCGGCGGGCTGACCGGGTTGCTTCAGCCGCTGCTGCCGCGCTTCGATGGTGAGGGAAAAAGCTATCTGACGATCGCCGTCGGCTGCACCGGCGGTCGTCACCGCTCCGTCTTCGTGGCCGAACATCTCGGTCAATGGCTGCGGCAGCAGGGTCAGCGCGTGACCGTCGACCATCGGGATGTCGATCGACCGGTTTCCCCGCCGCCGGCGGAATCCCCGGCCGGTCCGGTTTTTGCGCGGAGCGATGCATGACCGACCGAACAACGCCGAGTCCACTGCTGCCGAGGTCGTATCTTGAATAGAGGCGCCCATCTATGATCGGAATGGTTCTCGTCACCCATGGGCGCCTCGCCGCCGAATTCATCGCGGCACTGGAGCATGTCGTCGGCGCGCAAAGCCAGATCGCCGCGATCTGTATCGGTCCCGACGATGATATGGAGAAGCGCCGACAGGACATCCTGCGCTCGATCAGCGAGGTCGATAGCGGCCAAGGCGTGGTACTGCTGACCGATATGTTCGGCGGTACGCCGTCGAACCTGGCGATCTCGGTCATGGAACGGGCGAAGATCGAGGTGATCGCCGGCGTCAACCTGCCGATGCTGATCAAGCTCGCCTCGCTGCGCCAGAGCGCCACGCTCGCCACCGCCGTCACCGGCGCGCAGGAGGCCGGCCGCAAATACATCAATGTCGCCTCGCAACTGCTCGTTGACGCCCGAGGATAGGTTGGGGGGATAAAGCTGAGCGTCAGTGCCATGACCGTGTCCGGGGATAGTCAACCGATCCGGCGGATTGTTACGATCTGCAACAAGCGGGGGCTGCATGCCCGGGCGGCGGCGCGGTTCGTCAAGCTGGCGGCGGAGTTCGAGGCCGATATCCGGGTCACTAAGAATGGCAGCATCGTCTCGGGACGATCGATCATGGGGCTGATGATGTTGGCGGCCGGGATCGGTAGCACGATCGAGATCCGCGCGACCGGCGCCGATGCGGAGCAGGCGATCACCGCGATGGCCGCTTTGGTGACCGGTGGATTCGATGAGGAGTGAACAGCCTTCGATGGTCACCCCCGGCGCGTTCAAAGCGGAACGGGTGCTTACCGGCCTAGGCGTTTCGCCGGGCCTGGCGCTCGGCACCGCCCATATCCCGGACCTCGCGACACCGGAGGTGACGTTCCAGTCGATCCCGGCGGAGGGGATCGCGGCCGAGGCGAGGCGCTTCGCCGACGCGGTGAATGTCTCCCGACGTCAGCTGATCAAGCTCAAGAGCAAATCCGCCGCCTTGCCCGGCTCGGCTGCCGAAGAGGTCGGCTATCTGCTGGACGCGCATCTCGCGATGCTGACCCAATCGAGGCTGATCCGCGGCGTCACGCGGCGGATCGAACAGGCCGGCTGCAACGCCGAAGCCGCGGTACAGTTCGAGATCGACGAGTTGGCGGAAAGCTTCGCCGCCATCGGCGACGCCTATCTGGCGGCGCGGATCGAGGATATTCGCATCGTCGGCGCGCGGCTCATCCGCAACCTCACCAACACACCCTATACCGCGTTCAACAAGCTGCCGGATGGTACGGTTCTACTGGCCGACGAACTCACTCCGGCGGACACGGCCCTGATGGATCCGGTGCGGATCACCGGCTTCGCGACCGTGCTGGGCGGTGCCGAAAGCCATACGGCGATCATGGCGCGGGCGCTAGGCATCCCGGCGGTCGTCGGGTGCGCCGCCTTGCTGGGCGGGGTCGCAACCGGCGATATGGTGATCGTCAACGGCTCGGCCGGCACGGTCACCATCAATCCCAGCACCGACACGCTCACCGCCTATGCGGTGGCGCGCGATCAACTGGCGATCGAGCGTCACCAATTGGCATCGCTGCGCGATGTGCCGGCGGTGACCCGGGACGGTATCGGCATCGTGTTGGAGGCCAATCTCGAGCTGACGCGGGAAGTCGAACAAGCGGTCGCCGCGGGGGCTGCGGGGCTCGGTTTGGTGCGCACCGAATTCCTCTTCATGAACCGCGAGGATCTGCCCGGCGAGGACGAGCAGTTTGAGGCCTATCGCGAATTGGTCCGTGGCATGGCCGGCCGGCCGGTGACGATCCGGACGCTGGATATCGGCGGCGACAAGCTCGCATCGAGCTTGAGCGAGCATCTGGGGGAGAGCCCCAACCCGGCGCTCGGGCTGCGTGCGATCAGGCTGTCGCTGCGTCATCGGGGGTTGCTCGATACCCAGCTCGCCGCCATCCTGCGGGCGAGTGTCGAGGGTCCGGTGCGGATCCTGCTGCCGATGATCTCCAGCTTGACCGAGGTCCGCGCGACACGCGCCGCGCTTATCGCCTCTGCCGACGAGCTGCGCGCGCGCGGGATCGCAATCGCCGATCCGTTGCCGCCACTCGGGGTCATGATCGAGGTGCCGGGGGCGGCACTCGCCGCCGATGCCTTCGCGGCGGAGGCGGATTTCTTCGCGCTCGGCACCAACGATCTCACCCAATATACGCTGGCCATCGATCGCGGTGACGAGCAGGTCGCGCATCTCTACAACCCGCTGCATCCCGCCGTGTTGCGCCTGATCCAGTTTTCGACGGAGGCGGCGCTGCGCGCCGGCATCCCGATCTGCGTCTGCGGCGAAATCGCCGGCGACCCGCGTTACACTGGATTGTTGCTCGGCCTCGGCATCACCAGCCTGTCGATGTCGGCGAGCGCGTTGCCGCGGGTGAAGCAGCGGGTGCGTTGCATCGATCTGGGTGCCGCACGCCGGGTTGCCGGCGAGATCATGTTGCTGGCCGATGAACAGCGCATCGCCCGCCGGCTCGACGATTACAACGCGTTCTTGTGACGCTGTTTTCGTCAGCCGGGTAATCGACGGTCGTCGGCAAGTTTCAGCGCCGGCCAGCTTTATTGCCGGCCGGCTTTATCGCGGACTGGATCAGCCGCCCGTTTTGCGACCCTTGGCGGCTGGGACGGTCCGGCTGCGCCCGCGTGAGCCGAGGCCGATTTCCTTGGCCAGGATTGAGCGTTGCGCCGCGTAGTTCGGTGCCACCATCGGATAATCCGGGGGCAGGCCCCAGCGCGCGCGGTAGTCATCCGGCGTCATGCCATAGGCGGTCATCAGATGCCGCTTCAGCATCTTCAGCTTTTTGCCGTCTTCCAGACAAATCAGATAATCGGGCGTGATCGAGCGCTTGATCGCCACGGCGGGTTCCGGCGGCTCTTCCTGAATGACGGGGGCGGCCCCACCCTGTTGGCTCAGGGCCAAATAGACCGCGCCGATGAGTTCGGGCAGTTCGGTGCCTGAGACGTGGTTTTTCTTTAGATAGCCGGCGACGACGTTGGTCACCATACGCAGCAACTGACTATGCGACGGCGATACGGCTGTTTGCGACATTCTCTTCATTCCCTTGGCAAAGGACGTGGGTGCAGTGCCGGACGACGCGCCGCGCCCGTATTAGATGGGCCCCGTATAGGAACGTGATCGGTTCCAATACATTCCTCGAAGACATGGGCCAGGCGAATATGGGCCGGGCAGATGGGGCTGGATCGAAGGAACTGCTCGATGCGGAGGCTCGGCCGGGATCCCTCCGCGGCCGATCTCGGATCAGGGGGCTCAGGTCGTGACGCGCCGCGTGCTCTTGATGCGGCCGACGGCACCCAGCACCTGCTCGGCCTGGGCGCGGGCCGAGGTGCGTTTCACCGCGTCGCGCTTGATTTCCACGACGACGGGTTTGGTATGTTTGCGCACCATCCCCAGTGCCGCATCGGCCGCTGCCGCCGCCGTGGTGCGGTCGCTCTCGGCCGGACGGCCCGGCAGGCCGACCGAGACCACCCGGATACGCCCGCCGGTCTGCAGCACCTTGGCCTCGACTTCCTGATCCTTGTAAATCCGCTTGATGCCGCAGCGGTCGAGAACCGCCCCTTCGAGCGGCACATCGCCGGATACGCCGGTCAGTCGCAGCGCGCCGCGATGGGTGCGGATATCGAACCACTTAACCACGCCATGCAGGGTGTCGGAGGGTGGTTTCGGCGGCGTCAATATTTCCGAATCGGGAATGGAATGCAGCGGGTGCTGCACCGCCACATCGGCTTTGCGAAGCAGGCGCGGCGCCGGCGGTTCGGCCGGTTCCGCCACCTCGATCAGGGCGGCGAGGGCGGGATGAAAGCTTGGCCGGGCCGGGCTCTTCGGCGCTGAGTTTATCGTGGCCAGGTTTTTCGGGGGGCGGCCGCGCCGCCGCGCCGGCGGCTGGATGGCTGACATCTCCTGCCCGCCGGTGCTCCGGCCGCCAATGCCCTGGCCGCCAATGCCCTGGCCCGGTATCGCGAACTGCCGCATCGCCAGCTCCTGTGAAGCCGCCGAGGATGTCGACTTGGGTGTCTTCGATCCGAAAGCCTTGGATGGGGCGGCCTTTGAGCCCGCCGATACCTGGGGAGTGCTAAAGCCCGCATCGCCCGTGAGGTCGGCAAGCGCCGCGTCAAGCTGGCGAATGAGAGTACTCACTTCGGCGATCGGCGTTTGGCGGGCAGCAAGTATCTTACTGATGAACCGAATAGTCTCCGGTAATGGAGAGCTTGATGTCATGATTTCCTTCACACGACTCGACGAAGATTACACTGGTACGGTTGCGGATACCGCGCCGCCACCTTGGCGGGCGATATCTGAAATTGTCTAATCCTCGACGAGATAAAGTCGGATGGCGAGATCGGGGTTATTACCCAAGACCCGTGGAATCCTAGGCCCATCCGGCGAGGAATGCGGTGCAAACGACACTGCCGTTGCACTCACCCGTCGTAAATAGGGGGTTCTTCATCTGAAATAAAGAGCCAAAACGACATAATTCGAAGTGACGGCGCTGGAATTCAGCTTTTTTCTTAAGAACCGGCCATCAATCGGCCGTCCTTCGCAATGGCGGTTCGATTTTCGGCGTCGCAGCAAGTTAGGGTGGAATATTACCGTCGCGTCACACGGGTGATTTCTCGGTTGATCACTGCGCGATCATATGCCCCCGCCGGCGCCGCTCGGGTCGGTAGGAATGCGCGGAAATGGATATAGTATTCGCGCGCGACCATCAGCAGTCGTTCCAATTCGGTCAGCGGTTCGGCATGGTCGTCGACCCGTAGCTGGCCATGCGGGCACAGCGCGCCGACCGCGAAGAACCGCGTGGCGACGGCGATGCCGAATTCTCCCGTCTGCGCGTCCCGTGCGATGATCGACCAGGTCATCTCGGCTGTCTCCCGTTCCGATGCGGCGTTTCGCCTTATCATAGAGGGGCGGATAGGAGGAGAAGCCATGATAGCTTGCCCGTCATGTTGCTTCCCGGTTCCCGTGGTTTCGTCATCTTGCTCGGGGCGTTCACGGCCCTGAGCGCGCTTTCCATCGATATGAGCCTGCCGGCGCTGCCGCTGCTGATGCGGTTGTTCGCCACCACGCCCGCCGCGGCGCAATGGACTTTGAGCGGCTTTCTGCTGGGTTTCGCCGGCGGCCAATTGGTCTGCGGCCCGGCCGCCGACCGGTTCGGCCGCCGTCCGGTGCTGCTGGTCGGGCTGGCGATCTTCACGCTTGGGACGCTCGGTTGCGCCGCCAGCCAAACGATGGAGCAGTTGATCGCCTGCCGGGTGATTTCCGGCATCGGCGCCTGCGTCGGACCGATCCTCAGCCGCACCATCGTCCGCGATTTGTTCGATCGAGCGGTGGGCGCCCATATCCTCAGCGCCATCACCCTGGTCATGGCGGTCGCACCGCTGTTGGCGCCCACCCTCGGCGGCTATTTCGTCGAATTCCTCAACTGGCGGCTGATCTTCGTCGTCATCGGCGTGTTCGGCGCCGTGGTGTTCGGCGTGGCCTGGCGCAGATTGCCGGAATCGATCGCCGCGCGGGACGTGCATGCCCTGCGGCCCCGGCGGTTGGCGGCCAATTATTGGCGGTTTCTCAGCACCCGCAGCTCGATGGGCTATGCCATCGTTAACTGCTTGGCCTTCTCCGGCCTGTTTTGTTACATCTCCGGCTCGCCCTTCGTGCTGATCGAGGTGTTCGGCGTGCCGACACCGCTGTTCGGCTATATCTTCGCCTTGCCGGCGCTCGCCCTGATGATCGGCTCGACGGCCAACCGCCTGATGCTGCGCCGGCTCACGCCGGAGACGATCCTGCAGGTCGGCCTCGGCATCATCGCGCTATGCGGTCTCGGCATCGCCACCGCCGCCCGGTTCGATTTGGCCGGCCTGGCCGGCGTGATGGTGCCGATGACCGGCTATGTCTTCGCCATCGGCATCCTGCTGCCCAATTCCACCGCCGCCGCCATGGAGCCTCTGTCCGAGATGGCTGGTGTCGCCTCGTCGCTGCTGGGGTTCTTGCAGATGGCCGGCGCCGGTCTGGTGGGCTATCTGCTCAGTATGTTCTACGACCACACCGCCCTGCCGATGTCGGTGAGCGTCGCCGCCCTCGGGCTCGCCGCCTGCGCCGCGTATTACATCATCGTCCCGACGGTGCCGCGCTCGCAGCTGGCGGAATGATCGGCGGTCCGCCGACCTACCCGTGCTGCCGCATCGTCGGGAAGGCGATGACGTCGCGGATGTTCGGGCTGTCGGTCAGCAGCATGACCAGACGGTCGATGCCGATACCCATGCCGCCGGTCGGCGGCAAGCCGTATTCCAGGGCGGTGACATAGTCGATATCCATCGAATGGGCCTCGTCGTCGCCCTTGTCGCGCGCCAGGACTTGCGCTTCGAACCGGTCGAACTGGTCCTGCGGATCGGTCAGTTCCGAGAAGGCGTTGGCGATCTCGATGCCGTTCATATAGGTCTCGAACCGTTCGGTCAGGCGTGGGTCGTGGCGGTGCGCCTTGGCGAGCGGCGAGATGTCGCGCGGCAGGTCGGTGACATGGGTCGGCTGGATCAGCGTATGCTCGACCCGCTCGCCGAACACGGTCTCGACCGCCTGACCCCAATTCTCGTGGCCCAGGATCTTGCCGCCGGCCCGCTTCGCGGCCTCACGGGCGGCGGCGGCATCCCCGATCGCGGCGAAATCGACACCGGTGGCGTCCTTCACCAACTCGACCATGGAGCGGCGCGGCCAGGGACCGCCCAGCGCGATCGCCTTGCCGCCATAGGTGATGTCCGTGGTGCCCAGCACGCTGCGCGCCGCCGCACCAATCAGGTCCTCGGCAAGTTGCATCATGTCGGTGTAGTCGGCGAAGGCCTGGTACAGCTCCAGCATGGTGAATTCCGGGTTGTGCCGGGGTGAGATGCCCTCGTTCCGGAAATTGCGGTTGATCTCGAACACGCTATCGGCCAAGCCGCCGACGACCAGCCGCTTCAGATGCAGTTCCGGCGCGATGCGCAGATAGAGGTCCATATCCAGCGCATTGTGATGGGTGACGAAGGGCCGCGCCGCGGCACCGCCCGAGATGGTGTGCAGCATCGGCGTCTCGACCTCCAGGAAACCCCGCTCGGTCAGGAAGCCGCGGATCGTCGCGATGATGCGGCTGCGCTTGCGCAGCGTATCGCGGCTCTCCGGGTTCATGATGAGGTCGAGATAGCGCTGCCGGTAGCGCGTCTCCAGATCGGCCAGGCCGTGATATTTTTCCGGCAGCGGCAGCAGTGCCTTGGCCAGCACCTCGATCGCCGAGGCATTGATGGTGAGTTCGCCGCGCGGCGTGCGCCGGACGATGCCGGTGACGCCGATGATATCGCCCAGATCCAAAAGCTTCAGCAGCTCGACACCCTCGACGCCCAGGTAATCCTTGTGGCCGAATACCTGGATCTTGCCGGAGACGTCGACCAGGTCGATGAACATGCCGCTGTTGCGGATCGCCCGGATGCGGCCGGCGACGCGCACCGGCTGTTCGGTCGTCTCGCCCGCCGCCAGCTCGGCATGGCGCTGTTCCAAATCGGCGGCGAAAGCGTCGCGATCGAAGCGGTAGGGATAGGCGTTGATGCCGCGCGCCTTCAGCGCCGCCAGCTTCTCCAGCCGGGCCACCCGGAACAGATTGTCGGCCGAAGCCTGCCGAAACGCCGCGATCTCGTCGGGCCGGTCGCTGTCGGTCATCGGGCGGAACTCCTGTCGCTGGCCAGGGACGCCCGGCCATACTATTCACCGGCGCGGCTGCCGGTCTGAGAGCGGAGGTTCTAAACCGCTCGGTGGCACCGCGCAAAGCCCTGACCGGGGAGAGTGTTGCTTCAGGCTTTCTTTTTGGCCGGTGGTCCGGTTAACCTGGCCGGCATGTTCCCGTTTCGTCCACACTGAGGTTTGCCATGCCCTTTCCCGAACCGGGCCTGGCCCAGCTTCTGGCACGCGGCGTCTCGCGCGGCTTCCTGCGGCGCGGTCATGCGACGCTGATCGAATTCTCACTGGCCAATGGCAGGCGGGCGGATGTAGCGGCGCTCGGTCCGGCGGGCGACCTCTCGATCGTCGAGATCAAGACCTCGGTCGAGGATTTCCGCGCTGACCGGAAATGGCCGGAATATCGCGAGTTCTGCGACCAGCTCTATTTCGCGGTGCCCGATGGCTTCCCGGTCGAACTCATTCCAGCCGAATGCGGCCTGATCGCGGCCGACCCGTTCATGGCCGAGATCCTGCGCGAGGCGCCGGTGATCCGGCTCAACCCGGCGCGGCGCAAAGCGGTGACGCTGCGTTTCGCCTTGGCGGCGTCGACCCGGCTGCAGCGTCTCGTCGATCCACACGCGCAGGAGGCTTAGAGGCCGTATGTAACCTATCACGGGCGACGGAATTGACCTGAACTCGCCGCCAGGTCGCTTCCTCAGGTCTGCAGGAACCCGTATTCGGCGCCCTCGATGACCAGGCAGGTCAGCTTTCCTGTCGTATAGGCGCCGGTATCGATGCCGATCCGGTTGCGCCGCAGCACCGGTTGTTCGTCGATGGTATGGCCGTGTACGACGATCTTGCCGAAATCGGCACCGCTATCGAGGAACGGCCCGCGGATCCACAACAGATCCTCCTCGGTCTGGCGCTCGAACGGCACGCCCGGCCGGATGCCGGCATGGACGAAAAAGAAATCGTTCTCGATATGGTAGGGCTGCAGCCGGGTCAGAAAGGCGAGATGACTGCGCGGGACCACTTGGAGCAATTCTGCTTGCGCGCGTTCCAACCCGTCCGTCTCGGCCAGCCGCTGCGGCGGCCTCACGCCATAGCTGAACAGCGTGGCATCGCCGCCGAACGACATCCAATCGATGCCAGCCTGCGCGTCGACGAGGAAGTGCAGCATCGCCGTCTCATGGTTGCCCTTGAGGTGGACATGCTCGAAGCCAAGCAGCGGCCGGTTGATCAACAGATCGATGACTTGCGCCGAATCCGGGCCGCGATCCACATAATCGCCCAGGTAGACGACGACGTTGCGGGGGGCCTGCGCCGTGAAGGCGTCCTGCCGGATCTTGTCGTGCAGGGACTCCAGCAGGTCGCCGCGTCCATGGATATCGCCGACCGCATAGACGCGCGTGCCCTCGGGGACGGCGGGAGCGGCGGGCGGCGGCGTCGGGACGCGGCCGAACAAGCGACCAAGCCGTGACATGTTCAACTGCGGGGCGCGTGTTTGCTGAGGATGCGTTGCAGGGTGCGGCGGTGCATTTTGAGGCGGCGTGCCGTCTCGGACACGTTGCGGTCGCATTGTTCGAAGACTCGCTGGATATGTTCCCAGCGCACGCGGTCGGCCGACATCGGATCCTCCGGCGGTGCCGGCAGGGTCGTCGCATGGGCCAGGAGGGCGCGTTCCACCGCATCGGCATCCGCCGGCTTCGGCAGGTAGTCGATGGCGCCGGCCTTCACCGCAGCTACGGCGGTCGCGATGTTCCCATATCCGGTCAGCATCACGATGCGCGCCGCCGGCCGGCCGGCGCGCAAGGCGGCCACCACATCGAGGCCGCTGCCGTCGCCCAGGCGAAGATCGACGACCGCGAAGGCCGGCGGCTCGGCCGATGCCTGGGCCACGCCGGTGGCGACGCTGTCTGCCGTGGCGACGATGAAGCCGCGCCGCTCCATCGCCCGTGCCAGGCGCTGGCACAGGGGCGCATCGTCGTCGACGATCAGCAGCGTGCGATCGGCACTCGGCAAATCGGCGAGCGACACGGGCGCCGAGCCGGTCTCCCCCGTCGCGTCCGGGACCGGTGAGACCGGCCCGGAACTGCCGCCCGAGACACCGCCGCCCGAAAGGTTGCTGGTCATGAGAAGCACCCTTTTCTCCAAATCGTCATAGTTCAGTCCGTCTTATATCACGCCAGGCGCGTATCGGCGGGATTGGCGGCCCGCTCCAATGCCGCGCGCGGCCACTCGATACGCACCGTGGCGCCGCCGCTTCTGCCATTGACGAAATCCAATGTGGCACCGGTCCGCTCCAGTAGCGTCTCGGCAATGAAGATGCCGAGACCCATATGCTCGGCTTCTTCATCCCGCCCGGATAAATAGGGTTCGCCGAGCCTCGACAACACGTGTGCCGAAAATCCCGGGCCGTCATCGGCGACCTCGACGGTTACCAGCCGCTCGTCCCAACCGGTCGTAACCTGGACGCGCCGGCGGGCGAATTGTATCGCGTTTTGAATGATGTTGCCGAGACCATGCATGATTTCCGGGCTGCGGGCGACTGGCGGTGGCTGCGTGTCGCTGCCGCTCGGCGAATGCGCTCGATACTCGACCGTGATCGCCGCCTGCTGATGGGGTGCTCCGGCTGCTTCGACCAGAACGGTGATCGGTAGCCGCGTATAGGGCGTGCCGCCATCGGCTTCCGGCCGCAGCGCCAGCCCGGCGAGAATGGTCCGGCAGCGACCGCTCTCGCTCAGCAGCAGGGCGGCATCCTCGGCGAACGGGCTATCCGGCGGCAGGTCGCGGGCGAGTTCCTTGGCAATCACCACGATCGTGCCGAGCGGGCTGCCCAATTCATGCGCGGCCGCGGCGGCCAGGGCGCCGACCGCCGAGATGCGTTGTTCGCGCGCCAGCGACAGTTGCGTCGCGGCGAAGGCATCGCTCATCCGCCGCCCCTCTTCGGTGACGCTCCAGGTATAGGCGGCGATGAATACCGTCGACAAGGCGAGGGCCGCCCATAAGCCGACGACATAGAGGTCGGGGAATTCCGGCTGGCCGGCCGGCCAGGGCAACGGCAGGTGCCATCCAGCCAAAACGGTGATCACGGCGACCGTCAGCACCGACAAGGCCACGACGCTGCGCCGGGTGAGGATTGTGGCGCCGACCGTGACCGGGGCCAGCATCAGCAGCGAAAACGGGTTCTGCAGCCCGCCGGTCAGGAACAGCAGAGCACCGAGCTGGATGGCGTCGAAGGCCAGATACAAGGTCGCGTCGCGGTCGTCCAGGCGGGCCGCCGACGGCCGATGAAAGGAATTGGCGACGTTGATCAGGGCAGAGGCGCCGACGATCGCCAACGAGATATCGAGGGGCAAAGGCAGCCCCAATCCGAACCGCACGGTGAGCAGCGTCGCGGCCTGACCGGCGACCGCGATCCAGCGGATCAGGATGAGCGTCCGCAACCCGACGCGGCCGCGCTCCATGCTCGGCGAGGCGCGATGCTCGACGCGGTCGAATGGCTCGCTGGTCATCTTGGCCAATCCACCCGAATGAATTTCGCTTAGGCGAGCGCCTGCGGTTCGGTCACTTCAGCGTCACCTGATGGGTGAAGTTTTTGCCGTCGCTGACGGTGACGCGGGTAAAGCCCAATAGCCGCAGCAGATCGAAGAAGGTGAACAGATCGTCGACCGCCATGTCGTGGAACAGCGGCGTGCCGCGCGCGACCGAGGTCATCTGGGCGAACAGCGCGCGGGCGCGGTAGATCGAATTCAGCATGCCGTCCTGCATGCCCATGATGATCAGCTTATCGGCCTCGTCACCCTTGGCGAAAATCGAATAGACCGGCGGATAAGGCAACTGGTTGAGCTGCTCGGCGAGGCCGACGATGAAACCCTGACGGCGCTGCTTGGTGCTGTCGTCGAGCACCTTGGCCCGCGAGACATAGAGCTCGGTCGAAGTGACCTTGGGGTAGTAGTAGTCTTCATGCGCGGGCTCTGTCGGGGCGCCGGCCGCATGGGCCGGCCTGTTGCCAAGCAGAGGAGCCGGGCCGCCAAGCAGTGGAACGAGCACAACGATCGACAGCATCAGGGGATGCCGACGGTAGAATCGCTGCAGGGTCACGAGGGGTCTCCCGAATGGGCGCGGTCGGAACGGGTGCTGTCGGCCGTCTGTAGCTGTCGGCTGGCGAAACACCGCGCATCATGCCATATCCATAGCGTGTCCGATCCCGTTATCCTTGTTGAAAACTTGGTCAAGCGCTTTGGTGCTTCGACCGCCGTCGATGGCGTCAGCTTCGTGGTGCCGCGCGGCCGCACCACCGCCCTGCTCGGCGGCAATGGCGCCGGTAAGACCACGACCATCTCGATGCTGCTCGGCTTGCTGCTGCCCACATCGGGATCGATCCGCGTGCTGGGCGAGGACATGCTGCGACACCGCCATCGCGTGCTGTCGCGGATGAATTTCTCGTCGCCCTATGTCGATCTGCCGCATCGCCTGACGGTGCGCGAGAACCTGATGATCTACGCGCGGCTCTACGGCGTCGACCGGCCGACCCGGCGGGTCGCGGCGATCATGGGCGATCTGCAGATCGGCGAGTTCGCGAACCGGCCGAGCGGCCGCCTGTCGGCCGGACAGAAGACCCGGGTGGCGCTGGCCAAGGCCCTGCTGAACGAGCCCGAGGTGTTGCTGCTGGACGAACCGACGGCATCGCTCGATCCGGATACCGCCGATTGGGTGCGCAGCTATCTCGAGGCCTATCAGCGGCGCACCGGCGCCAGCATCCTGCTCGCCTCGCACAACATGGCCGAGGTCGAGCGGCTCTGCTCGGACGTGGTGATGATGCGCCAGGGCCGGATCGTCGACCAGGGTGCCCCCGCCGAGCTGGTCGAGCGCTATGGCCGGGCCGATCTCGAAGGCGTCTTCCTGGCGATCGCGCGCCGGTCGGAGGCGGTGCCCGCATGACCGAATCGGGCATGACGGACCTGGGCATGACCGACACCGGCACCCGGCGCGCCGTCAGGGCGTTTTCGCCGGCACGCGTCTACGCCATGGTGCTGCGCTATGTCTATCTGCTGCGCGGCTCGTGGCCGCGTATCCTGGAACTGATCTATTGGCCGACCATCCAGATGATCATCTGGGGCTTCACCAGCCAGTTCATGGCGACCAACAGCAGCTGGGTCGGCCAAGCCTTCGGGGTGCTGCTCGGGGCGGTGCTGCTCTGGGATGTGTTCTTTCGCGGCCAGCTCGGCGTCTCGATCTCGTTCCTGGAGGAACTGTGGTCGCGCAATCTGGGCCACCTGTTCGTCAGCCCGCTGCGGCCGCTGGAATGGGCCGTCTCGCTGCTGGTCATGAGCTTCATCCGGGTGATGATCGCCATGCTGCCGGCGGCGCTGTTGGCGATCCCGATGTTCGGTTATTCGGTGTTCACGCTGGGCCTGCCGCTGGCGGCGTTCGTCGCCAATCTGCTGGTCGCCAGTTGGGCGGTGGGCATGGCGATCGGCGCCATGCTGTTGCTGAACGGACTGGGTGCCGAGGGGCTGGCCTGGCTGGCGGTGTTTATTCTGTCGCCGGTCTCGGCGGTGTATTATCCGGTCAGCGTGCTGCCCGGCTGGCTGCAGGTCGTCGCCTTCGCGCTGCCCACCTCGCATGTCTTCGAGGGCATGCGCAAAGTGATGTTCGACCATGTATTTTCCTGGTCGGAGATGGCCTGGGCGACCGGTCTCAACGTGGTCTACATGGCGCTGGGTGCCGCGTTCTTCCTCTGGGCGTTCCACCGCGCCCGGATCCGCGGCTCGATCCTGCAGACCGGAGAATGACTGTCGATCGTGCTGGGCGCTCAGCCGGGCGCTCAGTAGGTCATCATGATGGTCGTCTCGACATCGTCCTGGCCGAGAGCGATCGCGGCGTCGTCGAAGGAGGGCGCCGATAGGAACGGGTGCAGGTTGCGGGAAAACGCATAACCGTCGAGCGGCATGCCGAGGAAGTTTCGCTCGAATTTGCCTGTGTTCTTCTCGTCGTGAAACGTCACGACCCCATAGCGGCCTGGCGGTAGGTTCTTGAAGGTGACCGTGACGCGCCCCTGCTGGGCGATGACCGAGGTATCGGCCAGAGTTCTCGCCGCATCCAGCCAGGTCTCCTGGCGGTCGAACACGCTGACGAAGACGCGACCCAGATTGTTGCGGATATTGTCGATATGCACCGTGAGGTCGGCGGCGGTAGCTGGCCGGATCGCAACCATGGCCAGCGCGATCAGCACGCAGATCCGTGCTAGATAGGCCCGAGCTGGATAGCTCAGAGATCGGCTCACGACGCTTGCGCGCTTACCCGCGCTTCGGCAAAGGTCGCCATGCCGGTATGGCAGGCAACGGCCGCCTTCAGGAGGGTGATCGCCAGCGTGGCGCCGGAGCCCTCGCCCAATCGCATGCCCAGATCCAGCAACGGCGTCTTGCCGAGACGGGCCAGCAGCCGGTCATGGCCCGGCTCCGCCGAGCGATGCGCCACCACGCAATGGTCCAGCGCGCGCTTGTCGGCGGCGTAGAGGACGGCCGCCGCCGCCGTGCAGACGAAGCCGTCGAGCACGACCGGCACACGGGCGAGACGGGCCGCCAGGATAGCGCCGACGATCGCCGCGAGTTCCAGGCCACCGAGGCATCGCAGTGTCTCGAACGGGTCGGTCAGAATCGGCCGGTGGCGCTCGACCGCGGCGGCGACGACGGCGGTCTTATGGAGCAGCCGCTCGCCGCTGACGCCGGTGCCGGGGCCGACCCAATCGGCGGCGCTGCCTCCGAACAGGGCGAGGCACAGGGCGGCGGCGGCCGTCGTATTGGCGATGCCCATCTCGCCCAGGGCCAGCACGTCGATGCCCGGTTCGACGGTCATCATCCCGTAGGCCATCGCCTTGGCGCAATCGGCCTCGGTCATGGCGGGTTCCACGGTGAAATCCGCCGTCGGCTCGTCCAGCGCCAGCTCATAGACGCGCAGGTCGCTGTCGACCATCTGGCACAACTGGTTCACCGCGGCTCCCCCGGCGACGAAGTTTTGTACCATCTGGGCGGTGACCTCGGCCGGATAAGCCGACACGCCACGTCCGGCCACGCCGTGATTGCCGGCGAAGACCGAGGTTCGCGGATGGCCGGCCGAGGGTGGATGCTTTGCCTGCCAGGTCGCCAGCCAGACGCTTAACTCTTCCAGCCGGCCCAGGGACCCCGCCGGTTTGGTCAATTGCGTCTCGCGCATCGCGGTGGCGGTACCCGCCTCCAGATCAGGGCCCGGCAGCGTGCGCAGCAGCGCGCGCATTTCGTCGAGGGTCGTGGTCGGCTCGGCCGTAGCCATAGGGCGCGGTTCCTTGATAAGGGTTTCCCCAGACACTGGGCGTCGACTGGGGGCACCAGACGCTTCGCGTCGATCGGGGGCCGCCAGACGTTTCGCGTCAACGGGAAAGGTTCGATGTTGCCCATAGCATATTGGTGTTGGCTTTTCACGCCGCGGCCGAGTATGGCACCGCGATGACCGAGCCCGCTGAAAACCCTGCCGGCCCTTCCGGATCCAGTCCCCCGGGGTTTGGCCCGATGGAGTCTGGCCCCTCCGGTCCTGATTCCAGCCCGCCTCCACCCTTCGGCATCATCGACCAGATCAAGGTAGGGCTGATCTTCCTGACGCGTCTGCCGGTCCTCTATCAGCGCCCGATGCCGGCCGATGCCCTGGCGCGGGCGACCTGGACGTTTCCGCTGGTCGGCGCGCTGGTCGGCTCGATCGGTGCCGCGGTCTCGGCCCTGGGCATCGTGGCGGGGCTGGGCGATGTTCCGGTTGCCTTGCTGGTGCTGGCGGCGACCGTGCTGCTGACCGGTGCCATGCATGAGGATGGCTTGGCGGACAGCGCCGACGGGCTGGGTGGCGGCGCCACCGTCGAACGCAAGCTCGCGGTCATGCGCGACAGCCGGATCGGCACCTATGGCGTGCTGGCGCTCTTGTTTTCCGTGTCGCTGCGCGCCGCCTTGATCGCCGCCTTGGCGCAGGCGCCGGCGGGTCACTTGCCGGCGGCGCTGATCGCCGCCCATGCGGCCTCGCGCGCCGGTTTGCCGCTGGTCATGCGCCTGCTGTCGCCGTCGAGGCCGGGCGGCCTCGGGGCGGCGGCCGGGCGACCGACAACGATGGTGGCCGCCATCGCCGCGCTGTTCGGCTGCGCGCTGGCGGTGGTCGCCTATGGCGGGTTGCCGGGGTTGATCCCGGCCGCCGCGGCGGCACTCGGCATTGCCTTCGTGGCATGGCTTGCCCGGCGCCAGATCGGCGGCTACACCGGGGATGTGCTGGGAGCGGCGCAGCAGGTCGGCGAAGTCGCGGGTTTGCTGGCGGCCAACTTGTGGATGGTCCAGAGCATGGAGAATTTTTTATGAGCCTCGCCCCGCGTAGCCTCGAACGACCGACGCGCTGGTGGTGGGTGCGCCATGCCCCGGTGACGGTGAATAATGGCTGCGTCTATGGCCAGAATGATCTGACATGCGATTGCACGGCGCTACCGGCCTTCAAATCGCTCGCGGCGGCCCTGCCGAATGATGCGGTCTGGGTTACCAGCACGCTGCGGCGTACCCATGAGACCGCCGCGGCGATCATCGCCGCGGGCTTGCCGGGCCCGGCGGCGATCCCAGGTCCGGACGTCATCATGGAAGCCGATCTCGCCGAGCAGCATTTCGGCGAATGGCAGGGCAAGAGCTACACCACCCTCGCGCATGAGCGTGCCGCGGAATATCACCGCTTCTGGCTGGCACCCGCCCATGAGGCCCCGCCAGGCGGCGAAAGCTTCGACCAACTGGTCGAACGGACACACCGGGCGGTCCTGCGGCTGACAGCCGAGCATGCCGGCCGCGACATCATCGCGGTCACCCACGGCGGCACGATCCGTGCCGCCCTCTGCGTCGCCCTCGGCCTGCCGACCGAGGCCGCGCTGGCGTTCAGCGTGGACAATCTCTCGCTGACCCGGCTGGAGCATTTCGGGACCGACGAGCCGGGCCATGGCCATGGTTGGCGCGTCGCCGCGGTTAACCTGCCCGCGCGCTGAATGGCGCCCGCACGCCCGCCGATTCCGGCGCTTGTCACCTTGGTTCTGGGGGGCGCACGCTCCGGTAAAAGCGCCTATGCGGAGCGGCTGGTTCTCGAAATCGGGCGACCGGCGCTGTATCTCGCAACCGCCGAGCCCGGTCTGGATGCCGAGATGGGCCACCGGATCGCGGCGCATCGCGACCGGCGCGGTCCCGCCTGGACGACCATCGAGGAACCGCTCGAACTCGCCGCTGTCCTGCGGCGCGAGGCACGGGCGGATCGGCCTATCCTGGTCGATTGCCTGACCTTGTGGCTCTCCAACCTCATGCATGCCGGGCGGGACGTCGATGCCGCGGCGGCCGAGCTTGCTTCGGTATTGGGTGCTATGGCCGGTCCGGTCGTTCTGGTCTCCAACGAGGTCGGCCTCGGCATCGTGCCGGACAACGCGCTGGCCCGTGCGTTTCGCGACCATGCCGGCCGCCTCCATCAGGCGATCGCGGCCGTCGCGGCGCGGGTCGTGTTCATGATCGCCGGCCTGCCGATGATCGTAAAAGCCCCGCCGGAAGTGTAACCGCGGCCTCGCAAATCCCGAATTGTCGGCCGTTCGACGCAACCGTTAGGCGATGGCGTTGTTACCTAGTCGAACCGTGCTTATCGGCAGTCGTTCGAAAGGAATTTACAATGTTGACTAAATTCAAGCTCGGCGGCGCCGCACTGGCGCTCGTCGCGGTGATGGGCGCTACGCAGGCGCGGGCCGCGTCGGATCAGCAGGATCTCGTCGACCGCGCCCGCATGACGATCGAGCATCTGAAGACCGATAAGGAGTTCGGTAATTCGCCGGACCTCCTGAAGACCGCCAAGGCGGTCATGGTCGTGCCGTCTCTGGTGAAGGGCGGTTTCTTCGTCGGCGGTGAAGGTGGCCAGGCCGTCTTGCTGACCAAGAACAGTGCGGGAACCTGGAGCTATCCGGCGTTCTACACCCTGGCTTCGGCGTCGTTCGGCCTGCAGATCGGCATGGAAACCGCCGAACTCGTCCTGTTCTTGCAAAGCGACAAGGCCGTTAAGGCGTTCATGGAGAATCAGGTGACCCTGGGTGGTCAGGCCGGCCTCGCCGTGGTGACCTTGGGCTCGACCGCGTCGGCGGGGACCACGACCAACGCGAGCGCCGATATCATCGCCTGGTCGTCGGCGACCGGCGCCTATGCCGGGTTGACGCTGAACGGCACGGTGATCAAGCCGCGCGACAGCTACAACCAAGCCTATTACGGCAAGCCGGAAACGCCGAGCCAGATCGTCATGGGCCACGCGGTCAAGAAGCCGGCGGCGGATCCGCTGCGCAACGTCCTGTCCCTGCGCTAATCCAACGGCGGTTATGGCGCGCGTAGCTGTCCGATAGCCGCGACCAGGAAAAGTTCGATAAGACAGGCCATCACGAACACGGCGAGCGCCCGGCGAATATCGCCGGGCGTTGCGCGTGCTCGACCGGTGCCGATCCAGGGATCGTCGACCACGTGATCGCCGTAACGGCGCGGGCCGGCCAGCGCCAGATCCAGGGCGCCGGCCATCGCCGCTTCGGGCCAGCCCGCATTGGGCGAGCGATGCTTGCGCGCTTCGCTCAGCATCGTGGTGATCGCTCGGATCGGCCGACCGCGCGGCAGGATGGCCGCGGCCAGCGCCAACAGCAGCCCGGCCAGCCGCGCCGGCGCCAGATTGACCAGGTCGTCGAAGCGCGCCGATGCCCAGCCGAACGCGCGATAGCGCGGGCCGAGATGGCCGATCATGCTGTCCAGGGTATTGACGGTCTTATACGCGATGATGCCGGGCAGGCCGGCGATCAGGTACCAGAACACCGGGCCGACCACGCCGTCTCCGAAATTCTCGGCGAGCGATTCGATCGCCGCCCGGGCCACGCCATGGGTGTCCAGGCTGGCCGGGTCACGCCCGACGATGCGCGAGACGGCCTCGCGACCGGCCGCCAGGCCATGATCCGGGCCACCGCTCTCCAGCGCCGCCGCGACCGCGGCGACATGCTGGTAGAGGCTGCGCTGCGCCACCAGGGCGGCGACCAGCGCCAGTTCCAGCCCCCAGCCCCAGCCGGTCATGCGCGCCAGCCGATGGATCGCCCAGCCGATGCCGGCGCCGATCGACACCAGTGCCACCAGCACCGCGAGGCCGCGCAGCCGCCGCGTCCGATCGGTACGGTGCTCCCGGTTCAATCGGCGATCCAGGAATCCGATGGCGCCCCCGATCAGCACGACTGGATGCGGCAGATAGCGGAACGGCGCTTCGCCGATCAGCCCGTCCAAGATCAACGCCAGCGGCAACAGCACCCCGCCATCGAACAACAGCGGTGGCGGAAACGGGCCGAGCGTGGCGATGATCTCCGGGAGCGACATGGGGCGAGACCATGGTCGGTCGATGGGCGGCCGGTCAATCGATCCCCACCCGATCATCGCCATTTAATTTCGGGTTTCGGAAGGAGCCTCGCTAGGGCTGGCGGCGACACACCGGCTGTGCTACCGCCTCCGCCGTGCCAACCATGCAAGACCCTCCAATTCCCAGCACCCCGATTCCCAGCATCACCCTTCAGGCCAATTCCAGCCCGGATCATCGCCGATGACGGTTTCCGATCGTCTCGATTTTCTGGTCGAGAGCTGGCGGCCCTGGGTGCTGCTGGTGTTGCTGTCGCTCGCCCTGTTCACCCCGGGCATCGCGACGATCCCGCCGGTCGACCGGGACGAGGCGCGCTACATCCAGGCGACCCGGCAGATGCTGGAGACCCACGACTTCGTCCAGATCCGCTTTCAGGACGAGGCCCGTAACAAAAAGCCGGTCGGGGTGTATTGGCTGCAGGCCGCCCTGGTCAGCGTGTTCGGCGGTCCGGAGGCGACGGCGGTATGGCCGTATCGCCTCGCCTCGACCCTAGGCGCCATCGCGGCCGTGCTGCTGACGTTCCGCCTGGGGGCGGCGATCCTGGACCGGCGTAGCGCGCTGATCGGTGCCGGCTTGCTGGCGTGCAGTCTGCTGCTGGTGACGGAAGCGCATCTGGCGACCACCGATGCGGTGCTGTTGGCGACCGCGGTCGCCGGCCAAGGCGCTTTGGCGGCGATCTATGTGATGGCGCGGCGCGGCGAGCCGACCGGCTTCGGCCTCGCCGCCGCGTTCTGGATCGCGGAGGCCGCCGCCATCCTGGTCAAGGGACCGGTCGTGCCGATGGTCGCGGTGACGACGATCCTCGCTCTGGTGATCGCCGATCGGCAGGTGGCCTGGTTGACGCGGCTCAGGCCGGTCCTCGGCATCCCGCTGCTGCTGGTCCTGGTGCTGCCCTGGTTCGTCGCCGTGCAAAAAGCGACCAACGGTTCGTTCCTGAGCGACGCGATCGGCAATGATCTGCTGCCTAAGCTGTTGCAGGGGCAGGAGGCGCATGGCGCCTGGCCGGGATACTACCTGACGCTGGTGATCGCCAGTTTCTGGCCCGGTTCCCTGTTTCTGGCGGCGGGCATCAGCTGGGCCTGGCGGCACCGGCGGATCCCGGCGGCCCGGGTATTGGCCGCCTGGGTGGTGCCCGCTTGGCTGATCTTCGAACTGGTCCCGACCAAGCTGCCGCACTACGTGCTGCCCCTGTATCCGGCCCTGGCGCTGGTGTGCGGTCGCGCGCTCGTTTCGGTCGCGGAGGACGCCTTGCCGGCGGTCCGCGCCTGGATTTCGTGGAGCTTGTTCGGCTTATGGGCGCTCGTCGGGATCGCGGTCGGCGTGCTGGCCGTGGCGTTGCCGTTCGAGCTCGAAGGCTTGATTGGTCCGGCCGGTGCCATCGCCCTCGCCGGCAGTTTCGCCACCGTGCTGCATATGGCCCGCGGCCCGCGCCGGCATGGTCCCGGCAGCGCCGTCGTCGTCGTTTGCGGCGCTCTGGTCGTCATCATGCCGATCTTCGCGGTGGTGTTGCCGCGCCTCGAGCCGGCGTGGCTCAGCCGCCGGGCGGCGGCGGCGGTCGCCGATGTCGGTCATCTGGCGACGCGGCCGGTCGTTTCGGTGGGGTATGCCGAGCCCAGCCTGGTATTCCTGCTCGGTACCGGCACCCGTTTGTTGACGCCCCCGGCGGCGGCGGCGGCCCTCGCGCATCACGATGCCACCTTGGCGTTGGTCGCCGATCGGGAAAACGCCGCCTTTCGCGCGGATCTCTCGGCGTTGCATCTGGTGCCGCACGCGGTGTCGGTGGTGAGCGGGTTCGATTATTCGAACGGGCGGTGGCTGACGCTGACGCTCTATTCGCTGCCCCAGGACTGACGGCGCTATGAGGCGCCGGGTCCGCGCAGCAGGCGGGCTGCCCCAGTTTGTTTCGCCTGGACAGCCCAATCCAGCGCCGTGCGGCCGGTGAAATCATGTTTGCCGGGATCAGGGTGGTGCGCCAGTATTACCTTGATCACTTCGAGATTGCCCTTGCCGGCGGCCAGCATCAGCGGTGTGATGCCCTGTGAATCCTGCGCGTCGATCACGGCACCTCGGTCCAGCAGCAAGGCCGCCGTTAGGTCCTGATTGTTGACGGCGGCCAAATGCAGCGGCGTTTTGGCGCTGGCATCCTTCAGCGAGGGACGGGCGCCGTTGTCCAGTAGCAATTTCACGATGTCGACATTGCCATTGCCGGCGGCGACGCTCAGCGGCGTGCGGCCGGCGTCGTCCGCGCGGTCGGGGCTGGTCCGTCGCAACATGAACTGGCGCACCGCGTCGACATCGTTGGCATCGACCGCGTCCAGTAGCGAATAAGAGTGTTTCAACATGTCGGTATAGGCATGGGCCGGCATGCCGGACCACAGCAACAGGATGAACACGGATAGCCCGGTGAAGCGGAACCATTCGCGCCGGCTCGCGCCGGTGGATCGATGGGCCAGCGGTCGCTGTGTCAGCCGTCGTTTCATTGCGTACTCCTAAGGCGAATGGCGGAGCCATCCAAGGTATGATCGATCCAGCCAAGTGCCGCATCGGCCGTGGCCACCTCGGCCGCTTCGGGGGTACTGCCCAGGATCAACAAATGGCTCGGCATCGGGCGCATGACAAAAGCCCATACATGATGGCCGGCATCCTAGGCGGAAAACCCGGCCTGAGAAAGTCGGCACAGCTTGCGGCCTGGTTACGTGCGATACGCGGCTCATCCGTTGTCGCGCGTACCGCGTATCGCGGCGTTGCTAATTCTCTCGCCGCGTACCGCGGCCTTGCAAATAACCGCTCCGACGCGGCAGTGTTGCGGGATGGATCGGTTGCCGTTCGAACTTCCGGAGTTTCTGCCGGGCTGGGTATGGTTGGCGGGTGCGGGGCCGGGGGATCCGGCGCTGTTGACGCTGGGCGTCCTGCACGCCCTGCGCTCGGCCGACGCGGTGGTCTACGACGCGCTGGTCGACGAGCGGATTCTGGCGCTCGCCCGGCCTGGCGTGATGCTCGACTATGCCGGTAAGCGGGGCGGCAAGCCGTCGCCTAAGCAGCCGGACATCTCCAACCGCCTGGTGCGTCTAGCCCGTGCCGGCCGCCGGGTATTGCGGCTCAAGGGTGGCGACCCCTTGGTGTTCGGTCGCGGCGGCGAGGAAGCGCTGACCTTGGTCGGAGCGGGTATTCCGTTCCGCATCCTGCCGGGGGTCAGCGCCGGGATTGGCGGTCTCGCGTATGCCGGCATCCCGGCGACCCATCGCGACATCAATTCGGCGGTCACCTTCATCACCGGTCATAACACCAAGGGTGATCTGCCGGATGGCCTCGACTGGAAGGGCATCGCCCAGGGTTCGCCGGTGATCGTGCTGTACATGGCACTGAAGCATTTGGCGGGCATCGCCGATCGCTTGATGAGCCATGGCCGTGATCCAAACCAGCCGGTCGCCTTGATCAGCCGGGCAACCACCCCCGACCAGGTCGTGGTCGAAACCACGTTGGGTGCCGCGGGTGCCGCGGCCGAGGGTGTCGATCCGCCGGCGATCGTGGTGATCGGCGATGTGGTGCGGCTGCGCGCGGGCCTCGATTGGGTGGGTGCCTTGAGTGGCCGGGTGCTCGCCGCCGATCCGATGGGTACGCGCCGGACCCTCGCTGCGGGATAATTCAGCGTGCACGCCCTAAGAGACCGTTTGAGAATGCGGCGGCGGAGGGCCGGCGCGGAAAAGACCTGCTGGGCCGACCCGACCGCGTTCTCAAACGGTCTCTAAGCCGTGGCTGAACCGCGCCCGTTCCTGTCTCGCGTTTGTAAACGGATCAGAGTGGGATGGCGTAGGCGTGGACGGTCTTGGCGATGGTGATGGCGACCGCGAGACAAACCAGCCAGCTCGTCGACCAAAGGCCGATGATCACGAGCAATTTGTGCCGAGAACGTGTCATGGGAGCGTCCGAGGGGAAGGTGCTGCGGTGTCTTAAAAGTCCAAGCCCTTCCAGAGGAAAGGCTTGGCTATGGATGTGCTTGCGCAGTCAAAGGTGCTTATCGAAAGGTGCTTGTCGATGCGTCTCAACGATGCCCGAACCCCCAACGCTCCTGCTGCCAGATCGGTGCAACAGCGCATGAGTGAAGTGTTACACTCTGTTACACGTAATTACAAGCGATTTACACGCTCTGTTACAAAATAATTTGCCCGACCCGGGGCGGGGCCACGGTTCACGGTTTCGCCGTCAGGCGATCAATCTCGGCGAGTTCCTCCGGGGTCAACGACCAGTCCACCGCTTGAATATTCTGTTCGATTTGCTCGGGTTTGGTGGCGCCTGCGATGACGCTGGAAACGGTCGGTCGCGCCGCCAGCCAGGAAAACGCGAGGGTCAGCAGATCGCGGCCTCGCGCCTGAGCGAAATCCTCCAGCCGTTCCACGATCTGCCAATTGGCATCGACCATATAGCGGTCCGACAGGCGCTGCGTGGTGGTCAGCCGGGCACCGTCCGGCATCGGCGCGTTGCGCTTGTATTTGCCGGTCAACAACCCGCTGGCCAGCGGGAAATACGGCAGCAGGCCCAAGCCATAGGCTTGCATGGCCGGGATCAAGTCGCGATCGGGATCGCGGACCAGCAGGCTGTATTCATCCTGGCAGGACGCGAAGGCGTTGAGGCCCAGCTCGCGCGCCGTCCATTGGGCCTCGACGACCTGCCAGGCCGGCAGGTTGGAACAGCCGATGTACCGGACCTTGCCCTGCCGGATCAGGTCGTTCAGCGTCTGCAGCGTCTCTTCGATCGGTGTCAACGGATCGGGGCGATGCAGTTGGTAGAGGTCGATCCAGTCGGTCTTCAAACGGCGTAAGCTCGCCTCGACGGCCGCCATGATATAGCGGCGCGAGGCGCCCTTGGCGGTCTCCGCCGCGTCCATCGGCATGCCAAACTTGGTGGCCAGCACGATATCCTTGCGCCGGTCGCCCAGGATCTGCCCCAGGCATTCCTCCGAGCCGCCCTGATTGCCGTACATATCCGCCGTGTCGAACAGCGTGATGCCGAGATCCAGTGCCTTGTGGACGACCTTGCGCGAGGCTTCCAGGTCGATGCGACCACCGAAATTATTGCAGCCCAATCCGACGATCGAGACTTCCATGCCGGATTTACCGAGTGTGCGACGCTTCATCTCCGGTCCTTTCCATTGCGACCCATCACGCGACTGCGCCTGGCGGGTCATTCAGAAACAGCGCTGATCGAAAACAGTCAAAAAACTGCTGGCGGTTTGGCTTGCCGCCGAAGCTTTGCGGCCGTCGGTCGGCCATGCTTTATTACGAGGTGGCGCCTGGTCTGGCGCTGGAATTTCCGTGGAATGTTCGGGGGACGGCCGACTGCTCTGATCGGGTGGCCAGCCTAGCCAAGCCACCGCCAAAGGGGAAGACGACGCATGGCGATCGCCGCGCTGAAACCGGCCGAAGACGACGTGATCGGGCTGATCGATACCGACCGCTACCCGATCCATGATTTGGACAGCGCGGCCGGCCAGGCTTTGCTGGCGCAGTGCCGCGAGCAGATGAAGGCGACCGGTTCGTGCCTGCTGCCGGGCTTCCTCACCCCCGCCGCGGTTGCCCGCATGGCGGCGGAGGCGGCCGCGGTAGCACCCAGTGCCCATCACCGCCCAGATAGCGGGACGAGCTATCTGGAAGCCCCGGACGAGAGCTTCCCCGAGGGCCATCCGAAGCGCCGCCTGCAGACGACCTCGCTGGGTGCGGTCGCCTATGATCTTATCCCGCGCAGCCATGCCTTGCGGCATTTCTACGAATGGGATGGCGTTCTGACGTTCCTGGCTCGCGCCCTCGGCCGCGAGGAGATCCATCGCTATGGCGATCCGATGGGCGCGCTGAACGTCGCCGTGATGCGCGATGGCGATCACCTGCATTGGCATTTCGACCAGACCGATTTCGTGGTTTCCATCCTGCTGCAGGCGCCCGAACGCGGTGGCGAGTTCGAATATGTTCCCTATATCCGGACCCCTGGCGAGGCGAATTACGGTAAGGTCGGCCGGTTGCTGGATGGCGACCTGGAAGGGGTCATCCGCCTCGATATCGAACCGGGTACGATGGCCTTGTTCGAGGGCCGCTATTCGATCCATCGGGTCACGCGGATCGACGGTCCGAAGGATCGGCTGATGGCCCTGCTGGGCTACGACACCAAACCGGGCACGATGAGTACCGACCGCCTCCGGCAACGCCGCTATGGCCGCCTCACCGCCCAGGAACCACCCCTCTAAGCGCGACTATCGCTTGGGCTTTAGCCGTCGATGATCGCATAGGCCTCGATTTCGACACGCATCGCCGGGTCGAGCAGGGCCGATACCTGGACCAGCGTGCTGACCGGCAGGATATGGCCGAACGCCTCGCGATGCGCGCGGGCGACGAGGGTCGCATCGGCGATGTCGGTGACATAGACCACTGTCCGCACCACATCCTCCAGCCGGGCGCCGACCTCGGTCAGGGCGTCGCCGATGATCGCCAAGGCCGCGCATGCCTGTTCATAGCTATCGCAGCCGGCCAGGTGCGGCGGTCGCGCCGTCGTCCCGGCGATGTGGATGTGGTTGCCGACCCGCACCGCGCGGGAATAGCCATAGACTGGCTCGAAAGCCCCGCCGGAGGAGAAGGTTTGTCGCGCCATATCGATCTCCCGGAAGGGTTGTTGTGCGGCAGGTCGCCTATTCGGCGGCCGCCGCGGAGGGATTGGCCGGCTGCTCGGCATGCCGAACGAGCTCGGCGTAATGCCGCTGGAAGCTATGCGTGGAGGTTTCGAAGAACGGCGAGAAGCGGGCGCCGTCGAAACCCGGCGAGATCGAGCCGCGATGCAGCCGCTGCACGATGTCGACATCCTCGGAATTGGTGATCTGCCGCCGCTCCATCAGTGCCTTGCGGGTCGGTTCGGTTTCCGGATCGTCGAGCGTGTCGGCGCGGAAGAAGAACTCGAACCGTTCCGACGTCCGGTCGACATCGGTCGGCAGCAGGATCAGCGCGTAGAAATGATCCCGCTGCAGGCCGAGCAGCACGTTCGGGAACAAGGCGACGTAATCGCCCATCTGCTGCCGGTCTTCGCCGATCCCGGTGAAGGTCGGCAGCGGTTTGCCGCCGACATCCGGGTAGGTGTACTCCTTTGACCCGACGCCGACGAACAGCCCGACGCCGCTATCGATCAGGAAGGTGTTGGCGTAGCTCGAATGGCTGTTGAGCAGCTGATGCACCGTCGGGATGTGATACCGCTCGATGAAATTCTCGACCGCCAGCTTCCAATTCGCCTGCAACTCGAACCGCATGCCCGCGGCATGGCCCAGCACGCCCGGATCGAAGCCTTTCCAGCGGTCCAGCAGCGGCTTCAGATAGACGTCGAGCGGCGGCGCCTTGCCATCCAGATTGATGAACACGAGCGAGCCCCAGACGGCGCAATTGACCCGCTTCAGGCCAAGCTCCGACAGCTTGAAACCATCGGCCTCATGGATCTGGATGCCGCCGATATTCGGGGTCTTGAGACAGCCGCCCGCCAGATCATAGCTCCAGGCATGATACGGGCAGGTGATCGTCGGACGGCCCTGCATCGGCTCGTCGACCAGCACCACGCCGCGATGGCGGCAGAGATTGTGGAACGCATGCACGGCACCGGCACGATCGCGCGTCAGCAGGATCGGCAGGCCCGGCAGGTTGATCGGGAACAGATCGCCGGGCTGCGCCACGTCGGTGGTAAGCCCGACGCACATCCAGGTCTTGCCGAGCACGTTCTCCAGTTCCCACCGGAAGAAATTGGGATCGGAATAGACATGGCCGGGCAGGCCGACAGCGTCTTCCGGCTTCCGCCGCAGGCGATCGACATGGTCCGCGGACATCCAGGTTGTGCTCATCTCGACACCCGTGTTCGATTGCGACTGATCGAGCGGAAGGGTGTCACGACAGCCCGGCCGTGACAATGAACTGCCGCGGCCCGGCAGAGCCCGCCCGCAGCCCGGGAGCAGCACGGTATCGGATAAAAAAATCTATTCTGAACAGTGTGTTAGGTTCTCTTTGTAAAACCCTCGCCGCGCCGCTCGGTGCCTAATGCCCGGCAGTAAAGTCGCTTATGCCCGCCGCGCGATGGCTCTCATGCCGACGATCACGTCTATAGTGCCGCCTAGGATAAAACGACGACGTCTTAACGGATGGGGACGCAAGATGCGCGCAGAAGCCTCGCTTGTGGTGATCGGAGCCGGCATCGCCGGTTGCAGTGCCGCCTATCACCTGGCGCAGCTGGGGTGGCGCGACATCGTCGTCCTCGATCAGGGGCCGCTGTTCCACACCGGCGGCTCGACCAGCCATGCGCCGGGTGGTCTGAGCCAGATCAACGGCTCGCGGATGCTGACGCAATTCGCCAATTACGGCTTGCCGCTGTATCAGAGCCTGTCGATCGATGGGCGGCCTGGCGCCTATCTGAACGGCGGGCTGGAAGTCGCCCAGACGCCGGAGCGCTTCGCCGAGCTGAAGCGCCGCGCCGGTCTGGGCAAGAGCTATGGCGTCGAATGTTCGATGCTATCGCCGGCCGAATGCGCCGAGTTGGTCGGCATTATCGATCCGTCGAAGCTGCTGGGCGGGTTGTTCAGCCCGAAAAGCGGCGTCGGCGTGCCGACGGTGATTTCCGAGGCCTTGGCGCGCAAGGCGATCGAGGCAGGGGCCGCCGAGTTCCACGGCAATACCTCGGTTACCGGCTTCGAGATCACCGATGGGCGGGTCCGCGCGGTGCTGACCGATCAGGGGCGGATCGCCTGCGACAAGGTGCTGCTCTGCGCCGGAATCTGGGGGCCGCTGATCGGCAAGATGGCCGGGATCACGATCCCGCTGCAGCCGATGCAGCATCAATACGCGATCACCGAACCGGTGGCCGAACTCGCCGCTCTCGGCCACGAGGTGGCGCTGCCGATCGTGCGCGCTCATGATCACGACCTCTATTGTCGGCAGCATGGCTCCGCCCTGGGTATCGGCAATTATCAGCACAGCCCGCTGCCGGTCGATCCTGAGAAGCTGCTCGATCATCGCCGTGCCATGGCTGGCGGTTCGCCCGATGGCGAGCCCTCCAAGATGGCCTTCACGCCCGCGGATTTCGCCGCCGCCCGCAAGGCGGTCGACGCGCTGTTCCCCTGCGTCGCGGGCAAGGGGCTGGCGAAGTCGTTCAACGGCATGTTCTCGTTCACGCCCGACGGCTATCCGTTATTGGGCGAGACGATCGATGTGCGCGGTTTCTGGGTCGCCGAGGGTGTCTGGATCACCCATGCGGGCGGCATCGGCAAGGCGATCGCCGAATGGATGACCGAAGGCGTGCCGTCGATGGATCTGCGCGAGGCGGACATCAACCGCTTCCACCGCCATGTCTTCTCGCGCGCCTATCTTCGCAAGCGTGGCGAGGAGACCTATAAATACGTGCATGCGGTGATCCACCCGTCGGAGCCGATGAGCCAGCCTCGTTTGCTGCGCCGGACCCCGCTCTTCGCCCGCTACGAGGCGCTGGGTGCCCGGTTCTTCGAGGCCGGCGGCTGGGAACGCCCACAATGGTGCGAGGCCAATGCGCCGCTGCTGCAAGGCGCCAATTTTCCGAACCGCGAGGGTTGGGCCGCGAAATACTGGTCGCCGATTCAGGCGGTGGAGCATCTGGCGGTGCGGCGCAGCGCCGGCATGTTCGACATGAGTGCCTTCACCAAGCTCGAAGTCGGCGGGAAAGGGGCATTGGCCCTGTTGCAGCATCTGGCGACCAACCAGATCGACGTGCCGGTCGGCCGCGCCGTCTATACCTCGATGCTGACGCCCAAGGCCGGTATCCTCTGCGACCTCACCGTGGTGCGCCATGCGGCCGATCGGTTCTGGGTACTGACCGGCGGCGCCTCCGGGCCGCGCGACATCGCCTGGATCCGCAGCCAGGCGCGCGCCGGCAACTACGATGTGACGCTGACCGATCTATCGAACCAATACGCCACCATCGGGCTCTGGGGGCCGAATTCGCGCGCGATCCTGGCGGCGACCACCGAGGATGATGTGTCGTCGTCGGCGATCCCGTATTTCTCGATCCGGCCGATCACTATCGGCTATGCGCCGGTCCAGGCGTTGCGCGTCTCCTATGTCGGCGAATTGGGCTGGGAGCTCTATGTCCCCGCCGAATTCGGCCTGGCGGTATGGGACGACCTCTGGGCGGCGGGTCAGGAACATGGCGTGGTCGCCGCCGGCTTCGGCGCCATGGATTCGCTGCGCCTCGAAAAGGGCTATCGCCGGCTCTATACCGACATGGATACCGAGACGACGCCGGATGAGGCCGGGCTGGATTTTCTGGTGAAGCCGCGGAAAGGCGACTTCATCGGCCGCGACGCGCTGGAGGCATCGCGCCGGGCCGGCCTCAAGAAGCGCCTGGCCTGCCTGACGTTGGACGATCCTGCCGCGGTCGTGCTGGGCCGTGAGCCGATCCTGCATGACGGCAAGCCGGTCGGTTACGTCACCAGCGCCAATTTCGGCTACAGCGTGGGCAAGTTCATAGCCTATGGCTATCTGCCGACCCATCTCGCGGTCGAGGGGCAGCGTCTGGAACTGGAATATTTCGGCGAGCGGTTCGGCGCGGTGGTGTCGTCGGATCCGCAATTCGATCCGACGGGGACGCGGCTCAGGGGGTGATCGGGGGAGATGGTTTCGCTTCGGTGATCTTTCCTTCGAGGTTCTCCTGCTGGTCAGGGAAAATCGGCCAAACACCGCTTTTCCGAGGCTCATGCGTTACTTGGTTTCCTGCGTCAAATGACGCCTGATCGAATTCGGTCGGTTTTCCCGATCGGTCGAGAAAAAGCTTGCCGTAATGCTTAATGGGCCAGCGCTCGAACAGCATAAGCGCCCTCTCGGCCGATTGTTGGATCCTATCGAAGATCACCGCGCCGTCGATCGGGCGGATCACCCGAACGGAGGCATATTCCTGCCGAGAATGGGATGTTGCGTTCCGTACGATGTTTTCGACGATCCGGTTTGGCGAAAGTGGGCTCTTACCGGCGGCCGCCCATGCCAACGCGGCTATGGAAAGATAGGATTCATCGAGAAAAGCTACGTCAACACAATCTCTAACCTTGGTCCGCGAAGCGGCGGCAAGGGCTTTATTGATCGCAAGATCAGCATCATGCAACCTGCGGCCAAATTGCGAATCCCCAACCAATGGGAAAAAACGATAATTCGTCTCGCTCATCCGCTGAACGAGGGTCGTTTCGCGCCCATCGGATACGCAGTATTCGGAGAACCCGAACTGATGAAGAACTTCGGTCGCGGTCAGCCCCGACGCTCGGAGCGCTGCGACGTCAATTTCCGCTTGCGGCGTCACGCCTTCGTCACTCGAGTGAAAGATATACTATTTCGGCTTCCGCTCAGCCGAGCTTGCTCAAGATCGGCGTCGAGGTCTGGTTATCGCGCCCAGAGTTGCGCTATCCCGGCATAGTCCCGAATGATGCTATCGGCATGAACGAGCGTCATCGATTGCGCTTGCGCCTGAGCGACGAGCACTCGATCGAAGGGGTCCGTGTGATCCCATATAAGAGCTCCCGCGATTTCCCCATGGATGGGGAGGATCGCCAGTTCCGAGAAACCGTTTTGGCTGATCGCCCGGGTCGGTGACCCGGAGAAACCGAGCTTCCCTTTCCGGCTTTTGATAGCAATCTCCCAGGTGGAGGCGGCACTGACGAAAACTCGGTTGGTCGGGTTGGTGATCGCCGCGCGTGCCGATGGGCCGAGATCGGGGGCCAGCATGTCCCACCATAGGAAGACATGCGTATCCAACAGCAGGTCCACTCACTCACCCTCGAACAGGGCCGCGATCTCCGGATCAGGCGCGTCGAAGTCGGGAGCGATATAGGTGACACCCAGCGCGTTCGCCGGCCGGCGTGGCTCGCCGCGAAAGGGCAACGGCGTCAATCGGGCAAACGGGATACCGTTCTTCGAGATGATGATTTCTTCGCCGGCGGCGGCACGATCGACCAGGGCGGACAGGTGGGTTTTTGCCTCGTAAAGGCTTACGGAGGTGGTCACCCGACGCTCCTTTGACTAACTTGACCAGTAGGTAGGTTGCCTGTCCTTGACTAGCTTGGTCAAGCGTATTGATTTCGGCCAGCCGTTCGGCAAACCATCGCGGCGTGTCACGAAGCGGCCACTCGGCCTTTCATCGTCCAATTGAACAGCGCGCCCACGACCATCAGGACCATCGTCGCCAGGAAGACCGGTCGCATGCCGAAATGGCCGCCGACGAAGCCGCCGACCACCGGCCCCACGACCTGGCCGGCATATTGGGCCGAGACCGCGTAGCCCAGCATCGTGCCGGTGACGGCATCCGGGACGGAGTGCCGGATCAGCGCGTTGATCGACGGCAACAGCCCAGCCAGCGACATTCCCATGAGGAAGCGCAGGGCGACGAGCTGCCAGGCGTTGGTAACGACGGCCTGCGGGATCAGCAGCGCCGCGGACACGGCGAGGCAGCCGATGATGACGTTCCAGGCGCCGAACCGGTCGGCGAGTCTGCCCAGACGGGGGGCGGCGAGGACGCTGCCGAGCGCGGATGCCGCCATGACGAAGCCTGCGATCAGCGCCACGTTCTGGCCCGGGGCGAGCTGTCCGACATAAACCGTGATGATCGGCTCGATCGACATGTTGGCGAGCGTGAGCAGCGTCGCGGTGCCCAGCATCGCGAGCACCGGTCGCCGATCGGGGATCATCGACCAGGCGCCGCGGCGTGCTCCGCCCCTGTCCCCGCCCTCGCGCTTGAGCGGGTCACGCTTGGGCGCTACAACCCGGACATCCTCGCGGATCAGCAGGCAGGTCGCCAAAAACGCCACGAAGATCACCGCACCGGATAGGAAGAAGGTCGTCCGCAGCCCGATGAGGGAAGGCAGCGCGCCGCCGATCAGCGGGCCGAGCAGGCTGCCGGCGAGCGTACCGGTCGACAGCGTGCCGAGCGCCCAGCCCACCCGGTCCTTCGGCGTCTGCGTCGCGATTAGCACGACGGCACCGGAGGCATAACCGCCCAGCAAGCCGACCAGCAGGCGCAACGCCACAAGCTGCCAGACATCCTGCACCAAGCCCATGGCCGCCATCATCACGGCCATGCAAAAGCTCGCCCTCATCAGGATCAGTTTGCGGCCGTAACGATCCGCGAACTTGCCCCAGATCGGCGCCATGACCCCGGCGCCGAGAAAGGTGATGCCAAACGCGATGCCCGACCACTGCACGACTCCCGCCTGCGTTTCGACACCGAGCTGCGCCACATAGAGCGGCAGGAACGGCAGGAGCAATGTCATCGCGACCAGGGTCGTGAACGACCCGAATAGGCAGACATAGAGGTTCCGGCGCCAGTAAGCCGCCCCGCCGGATGCGCTCGGGATCGCGTGCGGCTGCGCTGCCTGCGCTTCGGCATTCGTCATTGATTGGACCTGCCCCTCATGATGGGCTGTGAGATGTGAGAAGTCGTCGGCGCGTGCATGACTTATGCATATCATGCGCGTCGCCGACCGCTCATGAGATCGGCGCATATCAATCAGTCGCGCGAGACAGAGGCAGCCGAGTGAGCGTTCCCAATGGTTTCGATCTTCATTCGCTGACGATTTTCCTGGAGGTGGTCGCAACCGGCAGCATGACCGCCGCCGGGACCCGGCTGCGCCTCACCCAATCGGCGGTATCGCAGGTCGTCCGCCAATTGGAGGAGGGGCTTGGCCAAACCCTGTTCGACCGCACCTTGCGGCCGCTGGCGCTCACCACCGCCGGCCGGCTGCTGCAGGATCATGCCCAGCGCCTGGTTCGCGACGCCGAGCGGGCGGTCAGCCAGTTGCGCGCCAGCGGGGCCACGGGACTGCCCTCGCTGCGCCTCGGGATGATCGATTCGACGGCGGCCATGCTGGGCCCGGCCGTCATCGAGGCCCTGCTGTCGACCCAGCAATTGCTGCTTTGGGCGGGGCTCGCCCCCAACCTGTCGGAGGCGCTGCTGCAGCGGCGCCTCGATCTCATCATCACCGCGGAGCGGCTGGACGAGGTCGACGGGTTGGATCGCTACAGCATCTGCCGCGAACCCTTCGTCCTGGTGCTGCCGGACGGCTTCTACCCCGGCGTGCCCGAGGACCTCAAGACCGCCGTGCGCAGCTTGCCGCTGGCCCGCTACAGCGCGCGCTCGGTCATGGGGACGCAGGTCGATTTGCATCTGCGCCGGCTCAACCTCGATTTTCCGCGCACCTTCGAATTTGATGGCTCGGCGACGGTGCTGGCGATCGTCGCCGCCGGCCGGGCTTGGACGATCACCACGCCGCTCTGCCTGCTGCAATCGCGCGATCTCTGGCCACGGCTGCAGATCTCGCCGCTGCCGCGTCCCGGCTTCTCGCGCCAATTGGTGCTGGTGTCGCGCAGCGGCGAACTGGGCGAGGCACCGCGGCTGGTGACCGAGGCGGCGCGGGCGGCCCTGCGCGACACGCTGATCCCCAGCCTGCTGCCGGATCTGCCGTGGCTCGGCCCGCGCATGGTGCTGGACGGCGATGCGTTGGACTGAGCTATCGCCCCTCCAACCTGGGCATCACGAAAACTAATGCCGGAACCAAGCCCTTGGCATCTTCGAGCGTGCTAAGTTTTCGCGTGATCTTCGGGAAACGGATTCTCCGCCTTGAAATACTCAGCTTTCAACCTGGCCCGAAACGCCCTCGCCCAGCACAAGCTATGGCCGCTGGCCTGGCGCGATCCGGAGCCTAAAGCCGCCTATGACGTCATTATCATCGGCGGCGGTGGTCACGGCCTCGCGACCGCCTATTATTTGGCGTCGGAGCACGGCATCACCAACGTCGCGGTGCTGGAAAAGGGCTGGATCGGCGGCGGCAATACCGGGCGGAACACGACCATCGTCCGATCCAACTACCTGCTGGGCCCGAACGCGCAGCTCTATGAGAAGGCGCTGCAGCTCTGGGAAGGCCTAAGCGCCGACCTCAACTACAATGTGATGTTCAGCCAGCGCGGCGTGCTCAATCTCTGCCATTCCGATGCTCAGCGCGACGCTTATGCGCGACGCGGCAATGCCATGCGCCTGAACGGCATCGATTCCGAATGGCTGGAGCGCGATCGGATATCCCAGATGGTGCCGCTGCTCGATTGCTCGGAGGATGCGCGGTTTCCGGTCGTCGGCGGATTGATGCAGCGGCGCGGCGGTACCGCCCGGCATGACGCGGTCGCCTGGGGCTTCGCTCGCGCCGCCAATGCCCGTGGCGTCGATATCATCCAGAATTGCGAGGTCACCGGTTTTCGCCGGGAGGGCAACCGGGTGGTCGGTGTCGAGACCACGCGCGGCACCATCGCAGCACCCAAGATCGGCATGGCGGTCGCCGGCCATACGGGCCAGGTCGCGGCCATGGCCGGGCTGCGCATGCCGATCGAAAGCCATGTGCTGCAGGCCATGGTGTCGGAGCCGTTGAAGCCGGTGCTGGACACGGTCGTGACCTTCGGTGCCGGGCATTTCTATGTCAGCCAGTCCGATAAAGGCGAGCTGGTGCTGGGGGGCGATCTCGATTTCTATCCAAGCTATGCCCAGCGCGGCAATCTGCCGATCGTCGAGGAAGTGCTCGCCTGCTTGCTGCAGCTGTTCCCGTGCTTCTCGCGCGTCCGTATGCTGCGCCATTGGGGCGGCGTCATGGACATGACCATGGATGGCAGCCCGATCATCGGCAAGACGCCGCTCGACGGTCTCTACCTCAATGGCGGCTGGTGCTATGGCGGGTTCAAGGCGACGCCGGGCTCCGGTTGGGTATTCGCCCATACCATCGCCCAGGATCGGCCGCATGCCTTGAACGAGGCGCTTGCCCTCGATCGCTTCGATCGCGGCTGTTCGCTTGACGAGAAGGGGGCGGGTCCGGTCCCGAAACTCCATTGATCCATTCCGTATCGTCTCCCGTATCGAAAGCCGCCCGATGCTGATCCGCTGTCCCTGGTGCGGCGACCGTGACATCGCCGAATTCACCTATGGGCGCGACGCCGCCGCCCGCCCGGCCGACACCGCCGAGGTGCCCGATCAGGTTTTCGTCGATTACGTCTTCCTGCGCGACAACCCGCGTGGCCGGACCGCGGAGCATTGGCAGCATACCGGCGGCTGCCGTGCCTGGATCCGGGTCGAGCGCGATACCCTCACCCATGAGGTGTATGCGACCGCGCTGGCCCAGACGGCAGGAGAGACGTCATGACGGCGGATACCGTCGGTGGCACCGCCGTCGCTTTCGACCGACCCGCCCGCACGCCCGCTTCCGGCGCGGCGGTACAGCCATACAGGGTGGCGAGCGGCGGGCTGATCGATCGATCGACGGACCTGGCTTTCAGCTTCGACGGTGTCTCCTATGCCGGCTGCCAGGGTGATACCCTGGCCTCGGCGCTGCTCGCCAATGGCGTGCGGCTGGTCGGCCGCAGCTTCAAGTATCACCGGCCGCGCGGCATCTACAGTGCCGGGCCGGAGGAGCCGAACGCCCTGGTTCGCCTGGGCAAGGGCGACCGGGCCGAACCGAACACGCGGGCGACCATGGTCGAGCTGTTCGATGGCCTCACCGCCGATAGCCAGAACCGTTGGCCGTCGTTGAAATTCGACGTGATGGCGACGACAGGGCTGCTATCGCCGTTCTTCCCGGCTGGGTTCTACTACAAGACCTTCATGTGGCCGCCGCGGCTCTGGATGACCTATGAGAAGGTGATTCGCCGGGCGGCGGGTCTCGGCATCTCGCCCGATTTGCCGGATCCGGACCGGTACGAGCGGCGGTCGGCGCATTGCGATGTGCTGGTGGTCGGCGGCGGTCCCGCCGGCATCGCCGCCGCCCTCGCCGCCGCCGAGACCGGCGCCCGGGTCATGCTGGTCGACGAGCGCGCGGATTTCGGCGGCTCGCTGTGCCGCGAGCGTCGGTCGATCGATGGCGCGCCGGCACTGACCTGGGTCGATGCAGCGATGCGCGGCCTGGCGGCGTTGCCTGAGGTGACGATTCTTTCTCGCACCACCGCCTTCGGCTATTACGACCACAACAATATCGGCTTGGTCGAACGGGTGATCGATCATGCGCCCACCCCGGGGGGCAACCTGCCCCGCCAGCGGCTCTGGACCGTGCAGGCCCGCGAGGTCGTGCTGGCCCAGGGTGCCATCGAGCGGCCGCTGGTCTTCGCCGGCAACGACCTGCCGGGTGTCATGCTGGCCTCGGCGGCGCGCGCCTATGTCAATCAATACGCGGTCAAGCCCGGCGAGCGGGCGGTCGTGTTCACCAACAACGACGATGCCTATCGCACGGCCCTAGATCTCAGCGATGCCGGTGCCACCGTCGCCGCGGTCGTCGATATCCGTCCGGGCGGCGGCGGTCCGCTCGCGAGCCTGGTTCGCGCCAAGGGCATCGAGATCCTGACCGGCCAGGCGGTGGCCGCCGTCAAGGGCAAGCTCGCGGTCACCGGGGTCGAGATCCGCCCGGTTGGCGATCTCGACCGGCCGGGCCGGCGGATCGCCTGCGACCTGGTCGCGTCCTCCGGCGGCTGGACGCCGTCGGTGCATCTGTTCTCGCAATCCGGCGGCAAGCTCAAATTCGACGAGGCGGTACACGCTTTCGTCCCCGGCCAGGGCAAGCAGCGGCTGCATTCCGCCGGCTCGACCACCGGCGCCTTCGCGCTCGATGCTTGCATCTCACAGGGCTTCGCGGCGGGTGCCGCCGCGGCCGGCGCCGCCGGGTTCACGACCGGCCGCCGCCCGGCGGTGCCGGCGATCGAGCCCGACATCGAAACGCCGCTGGTACCGCTCTGGGAAGTGCCGGCCGCCAAGGGTGCCCATGGCAAGCGCTTCGTCGATATCCAGGACGACGTGACCGCGAATGACATCGGCCTCGCGGCGCGAGAAGGCTACCGCTCGGTCGAGCATCTGAAACGCTACACCACGCTCGGCATGGGCACCGACCAGGGCAAGACCAGCAACATGAACGGCCTGGCGCTGATGGCGGGGCTGCGCGGCAAGTCGATACCCGAGGTCGGCACCACCACATTCCGGCCGCCCTATACGCCGATCGCCTTCGGCACCGTCACCGGCCGCGAGCTCGGCAAGCATTTCCAGCCGGTCCGCCGGACCCCGATGCATGCCTGGCACGAGCGGCAGGGGGCGGCGTTCACCGAGGCCGGGCTCTGGTTGCGGCCCAAATATTACGTCCGGCCGGGCGAGACGCCAGCTGTCGCGATCACGCGCGAGACGCTTAACGTTCGGCAAGCGGTCGGCCTGGTCGATGTCTCGACCCTGGGCAAGATCGATGTCCAGGGGCCGGATGCCGCCGAATTCCTCGACCGGCTCTGCGCCAATACGATCGGCAACCTGCCGGTCGGCAAGGCGCGCTATCACCTGATGCTGCGCGAGGACGGGATCGTCGCCGATGACGGCACGACCTCTCGGATCGGTGAGACCCAATTCTATGTCACCACCACCACCGCCAAGGCCGGCGCGGTGATGGCCGATATGGAATATTACCTCCAGGTTGTTTGGCCGGAGCTGCGTGTGCAGGTCGCTTCGATCACCGAGCAATGGGCGGTGATGGCCCTGGCAGGGCCGAATAGTCGGGCCGTGCTGGAGACGGTGCTGTCCGGCTTCGCGGCGGCGGACCTGCCGCATATGGGTGTGTGCGAGGGCCGCGTCGCCGGGGTGCCGGCGCGGGTCTTCCGGATGAGCTTCTCCGGCGAATTGGCCTATGAGATCGCCGTGCCCGCCGATTGGGGCGAGGCGGTCTGGGAGGCGGTGCTGGCCGCCGGCGCGGCGCAGGGCATCATGCCCTATGGCACCGAGGCGATGGGCATCATGCGCATCGAAAAGGGCCATGTCGCCGGACCCGAACTCAATGGCACCACCACCGCGGCCGATCTCGGTCTCGGCCGGATGGTCAGCAAGAAAAAGCGCTTCATCGGCGGCCGTCTCCTGGGTCGGCCTTGCCTCGCCGATCCCAATCGGCAACGTCTCGTCGGGTTGGTGCCGGTCGATGGTGTGACACCGTTGCGCGGCGGGGCGCAACTTGTGGCCGACCCCTACGCACCGCCGCCGGTCGCCTTGCAAGGCCATGTCGCCTCGGTGGCGGTCAGCCCGACCTTGGGCCATCCGATCGCGCTCGCCTTCTTGGAACGCGGCGCCGAGCGGCTGGGCGAGACTCTGTTCGCGGCCTTCCCGTTGAACGACAGCGCCGTCGAGGTGCGCGTGGTCTCGCCGTTCTTCTATGATCCGGAGGGGACGAGACTTCATGGCTGAGCTTGCCGAGATCGAGCCACCGACGCGCCGCGGCGCGTTGGCGACGGCCCAGGCCGCGCCGCTTTCCGATCGCATCGCCATCGTCGAGCGCGCGGGTCTCGCCTTGCTCCAGGTCGCGGCGCTGCCCGGCGGTGACGCGGCGCTGGGCAATCGTCTGGCGGAGGCTCTGGGTCTCGAAACAGCGGCGGCCAACCGGGCGACCGGGGCTGATGGCTTGGGGTTGCATGCCGCAGGCCCAGGCCGCTGGCTGGTCGTCGCGGCCGAGCCGATCGAGGCGCTCAGCGCCCGCGTCGCGTCGCGCATCGGCGGGAATGATGCCGCCTTGGTCGATCTCAGCCAGGCGCGCAGCGTGGTGCGCCTGACCGGGCCGGCCTGGCGGGATCTCCTCGCCAAGGGCGTGCGCATCGACCTGCATCCGAAGACCTTGCCGCCGGGAAGCTCGGTGCAGACGATGTTCGGCCGGATCGCCGTGACGCTGCATGTCCTGCCGAGCGGCGAGGGTGCCGATCTGCTGGTCTATCGGGGCTTCGCCCTGACGCTTTGGGAGATGCTGACTGACGGGATGCGGGAATTCGCGGCGACCTAGGCCCCCGGCGGCCGCAGCTTGTTCGCGATCGGGCTGGTCGTCGGCGCATAGGCGTAGGGCGCGCGTTGCTCGGCCGGCACGGCCGCCCGGCGGGTCCGGCGCCAGAGCACGAAACCGGCCAGGATCAGGCTGACGATGGCGGAGTACAGAAACAACCCCGCGGGCCCGACCTGCGCCATGACCGACGTCGCCAACAGCGGGCCGATCACCGAGCCCAATGCCCAGATCATCAACAGGGTGCTGGCCAGCGAGACGGTCTGGTCTTTATCGGCGAAGTCGTTGGCATGGGCGATGGCGAGCGCGTAGAGCGACAGGGCGAAACCGCCCCACAACGCCAGCAGCAGGGCCAAGATCCAGGTGGACCAGCCGGTATTGGTGGCGACCACCAACGAGACCAGGGCGACGGCACCCGACGCGCCGGCCATCACCCAGCGCCGATCGATGCGGTCGGACAAGGCGCCCAGCGGCCATTGCATCACCAACCCGCCGATCTGCATCGCCGCCATCAGGATGGCGATGTCGCCGGTCGCGATGTTGATCTCTGTGCCATAGGCCGGGCCGATATTGACCACCGCCGAGGTGACCAGCCCTGCGGCGAAGCAGCCGATCGCCGCCGCCGGTGTCGTCCGATAGACCTCGGCGATACCCATCCGCTTGGTGCCGACCATCATCGGACTGCTGGCGCGGGTGGCGCTGACCGGGATCAGGCAGACGGAATACGCGGCACTGGCGATCATGAAGAACGCGAAGCTATGCGGATCGCCGGTCGTCAGCAGCAATTGGCCGGCGGCATAGGACAGCTTCACGCTCACCATGTAGATGCTGAGGATTCGGCCGCGCTCGCGGGTCGATGCTCCATCGTTCAGCCAGCTTTCGATCACCGTGAACACGCCGCCCGAGCAAAATCCGGTGACCAGCCGCAGAATGACCCACGGCACCGGGTCGACCCAGCCGGCGAAGGCCAGGGCGATCGCCGCCATGGCCCCGCTGAACGCGGCGAACGCCCGGATATGGCCGATCGAATGGATGATGCGCGGCGCGATCAGGCAACAGACCAGAAAGCCGATCGAATGGGTCGTCGCCATCAAGCCGACGGCGATATCCGGGTAGTGCTCGACGATCAGCCGGATCGGCAGATAGGTTTGCAGCACGCCATTGCCGAGCTGGAAGACCGTGATGCCCAGGATGACGGCGCTCAGCCGCAGATAGGGTGCGGCCGTCGTTGCCGGCTTGGCCGCCGCGTCGCCGAAAATTCCGCTCACCCGAATGGTCCCCTGAACCGGTTGATCTGCCTCATTCAGGGCACCCTAGAGGCTGGGTCGCGCGATGGCCAGCCGACGCGCGGCTTCCCCCTTTTTTGACCAACACCCTATGACCAAAAGGTGACGCATGGCGCATGAACGGCAATTTTACATCGATGGCGCTTGGGTCGATCCGCTGACGCCGGCCCGGCTCGACGTGATCGATCCCTCGACCGAGGAGGCCTTCGCCACGATCGCAATGGGCGGTGCGGCGGATGTCGACCGAGCCGTGGCGGCGGCGAAGGCCGCGTTCCCCGCCTTCGCCCGCACCAGCCGGGTGGAGCGGGTGGCGCTGCTGCGCAGGGTGATCGACGCGTTCAAGGCGCAGTATGACGAGATCGCCCGGACGCTGTCGCGCGAGATGGGCGCACCCCTCGGATTCGCCCATGACGAGCAGGCCGCGACCGGCGTGGCGCATCTCGAAAAGATGGTCGAGGTGCTGGAACAGTTCGAGTTCGAAAGCCTGCGCGGGAGCACCTTGATCGCCTATGAGCCGATCGGCGTTTGTGGCTTGATCACGCCCTGGAACTGGCCGATCAACCAGATTGTCTGCAAGGTCGGCCCGGCGCTCGCCGCCGGCTGCACCATGGTGTTGAAGCCGAGCGAGGTGGCGCCGCTGAACGCGATCCGCTTCGCCGAGGTGCTGCACGAGGCGGGCGTGCCGAAGGGTGTGTTCAACCTGGTGAATGGCGACGGCCCGACCGTCGGCGAGGCGCTCTCCCGCCATCCGGATGTCGATATGGTGTCGTTCACCGGCTCGACCCGCGCCGGTATCCTGGTGGCCAAGGCCGGTGCCGAGACGGTGAAGCGGGTGCATCAGGAGTTGGGCGGCAAATCGGCCAATATCCTGCTGCCGGATGTCGATCTGCGCCAAGCCGTGACCAAGGGCATCCGCGGCTGCTTTTCCAACAGCGGACAATCCTGCAGCGCACCGACCCGGATGTACGTCCATGCGAGCCAGATCGACGAGGCCATCGGCATCGCCCGCACGGTGGCGGAACGCTACAAGGTCGGGCCCGCCGATGCCGAGGATACGGTGCTGGGGCCGGTCGTCAGCCGGGTGCAATACGACAAGATCCAGCGGTTGATCGAGAGCGGCCTCGCCGAGGGGGCCGAACTGGTCGCCGGCGGCCCCGGCCGGCCGGATGGCCTCGACCGGGGCTATTACGTCCGGCCGACCATCTTCGCCCGGGTGCGACCGGACATGACCATCGCGCGCGAGGAAATCTTTGGCCCCGTATTGTCGATCCTGATCTACGAGACCGAGGCGGAGGTGATCGAACTGGCCAATGACACGGTCTATGGTCTGGCCGCCTATGTGCAGTCCAGCGATATCGAGAACGCAAGGCGGGTCGCGCGGGAGATGCGCGCCGGCAATGTGCATCTGAACTATCCCGGCTGGGATACCGCGGCACCGTTCGGCGGCTACAAGCAGTCGGGCAATGGCCGGGAATACGGTGCGTTCGGCCTCGCCGAATTCCTGGAGACCAAGGCGGTCCTGGGTTACGCGCCGATGGTGCGATAGGCGCGGCTCAGTCCGGGCTGCTTAGAGACCGTTTGAGAATGCGGCGGCGGAGGGCCGGCGAGGGATTTTTCGGGTCGGGAAGGAGGTCGCGCAGCCACGATGCTGGGACATCGTGGCAAGCGGCTGACGCTCCCGACCCGAAAAAGACCCGCTGGACCGACCCGACCGTGTTCTCAAACGGTCTCTTAGGGGCTTTTGCTCATCCCGCTCATGTCGTGGCCGCCCATCGATGGGGGTGTGGCGGCCCCGGCGCCTTGCACGATCGCGGTGACCTGGATGGTGCCCGCCTTCTCGAAGGTCAGCGTCACCGGGAAGCTCTGCCCGGCCTGAAGCGGCGCCTTGAGGCCCTCCAGCATGACGTGCAGCCCACCCGGCTTCAGGGTGGTGCTGCCACCGGTCTTGACCTCGATGCCGTCGATCTGCCGCATCTTCATGACGTTGTTCGCATCGACGGTCATCTCGTGCAGCCCGGCGCTACCCGCCACCGGCGTCGCCGCGGCGATCAGCCGATCATCCGCCGGGCCTTTATTCGTCAGCGTCATGTAGATGGCGGCCGTGCTGGCGCTTTTCGGCGTCGCGCGCGACCATACTTGATCGACGGCGACGGTCGGTGACATCGCGGTTTGCGCCCAAGCCGGACTCGACAGGGCTGTTGGAAGTGACAGGGCGGTTAGGATCGTTAGGGCGAGGGCCCGGAATACACGGCACATCATCGAGGCTTCCTCATCTGTGGGACGGAAAAAAAGGGATAGTCATGATGCTGGTCCATAGCCGGCGGGCGCCCAGGTGCCCAGCACGCTGATCACGGCCAGAATCAACAGGCCCAGCATCAGTTCGGCGGCGATGGTTCGGCGGAAGTCTACGAGGGTATCGACCCTTGGAGTCGTCAGCCGGGGCAGCAGGCGAAAGCGGTTGACGGTCGCCAGGACTACCATCGCCGTGAACAGGGCGAGTTTGACCAGCAGCAAGCGGCCGTAATCGGTCGCCGACAGGTTCCGCCAGGTGCCGACCAGGAACCAGCTATTGACGGCGCCGGTCAGGATCAGCAACGCCACCGCACCATAGCCGACGCGCGAGAACCGCCGCAGCGCGATGGTGGCGAGCTCTGTCCTGCCGGTGGCAAGCGATCGGCCGACCAACCCGGCCAGGGGCAGTAGTCCACCCAGCCAGATGCCGGCCGCCAGCAGATGCGTGACTTGATTGGCTCGGTGCGCCAGGCCCGGTATCCCGTCGTCCATCGCCGCATGCCCGGTACCGGCGAGGCTGGCCAGCAGCAGGCCGGACAGCATCATCGATGGCAACTGGCTCGTCCCAGGCCACCAGAGGCCCGCCAGCAATCCGGCACAGAGCGCCAGCCGTACCAGCCAGACATGGCCGAATTCGGTGTCCAGCAACACGGTGCGGATGATCTCTCCATCGATCACCGCCGCCCAGCCATCGCCCATGCTGGCCGCCTCGCACAACAGCCAGGCCAGCGCCGAGAGCAGGGCGAGGCCGGCCAGCCACCGCGACGGTATCCGGCCAAACCCGGTGGGCGACCGCCCTGTTCCCGCGTAGTACGGGAACAGGGCGGTGCCGAACAGAGCCATCACCGTGACGAACTGCACCAGGCGCGAGGCGATCAGAGCCTCAGCCATGGGGCGTCCTCGATACCTGGTTCGATGTCATGGTTTGATGGTGAAGGTGAACGCTCCTTGGGTCTTGTGGGTGTCGACCGAGACGACATGCCAGGCGACCTTGTAGGTGCCGGGGGCGAGGGGGCTCGGCAGGGCGACGACAACCTGCTTGCGATCGGCCGGATCGAGTGCCAAGGGGGCCGCGTCGACGGTTTTCCCATCGGCGTCGGTGATCGCGACGCCGGAGAATTTCGGCTCGATGCCCTCGCTGAAGACCAGCCGGATTTGCGCGGGCGAGGCGCTGACCGTGCTGCCGACCGCTGGGTCGGACGCCCGCAACTGGGCATGTGCTTCGGCGTCGCGGGAGACGAGTCCGACCAGGAGGCCGAACAGCAGGACGAGGAGTGGTTTGCGCATGGGTCAGCCTCCAAAGATCGGCTTGCCGATCGTGTTGGGGAAAATGTCGTCGAGGAACAGATGCAGCTGGATGATGGCGCCGACATTGGTGCCGGACCCGTGGGTCGCCGGGATCAATGCCTCGACGCCAACCTGATAGCTATCCGCGTCGTAGAGTAGCCCTGGGGCGATGGTGCCCTGGGTGGATTGGCCGTAGCCGCGGGTCGCCGGGGTGGTGTAGGCGAATTCGACCAGCGGCGTGACGCGGCCGAGAAATTCCGGCAGGCCGATGTCTTTCACCTGGGACTGCAGATAGGGCAGGCTGTACTGCACCGATGCGCCCATCACCAACTGGTTGGGGCTGTGATTGTATTGCAGGCTGGCCGACCCGGTGGTGGGATCGACCACGGTGACCGACTGGGTCGGTACGTCGGCGAATTGATAGCCCAGCGTACCGGTGATCGCGAAGGGACGCAGATAGGCGACGCTGTTCGGCAGGTCGCCCAACCCCTTGCCGAAATAGAGAGTCGGGGTGGTCGAACCATAGGGATCGGCGCCGACCCGCTGCGCGCCGGTGCCCCCAAACTGCCGGATCACGCCGGCGGACATCAGCAGTTCATGCTCGGCGTCCTGTAGGAACTGATATTTGAGCGTCCCCGAGAAGTTCTGGAAGCCGTAAAGGCTACCCTGACCGACCTGATCGGTGATCGTGTACCCGCCATTCAAGGCGACGCCGAGATGCTCGGTGATGCGCTTGTCGTATTCGACGCTGAAATTGGCTTGCCGTGTGGCTGGGTTATCAGCCGTGGCGCCGGAGCGCTGATAGGTGATGGTCGGCAGGGAAGCCTCATCCGATACGGCGGGATCGTCAATCGTCAAGGTTGTGGGAAAGACGCGGTTGCCCGCGATCCCATGCGCGGCGGCTCCGGGGGCCAGGGCAAACACAAGGATCCAGGCGCCGCTGATGGCGCCCATGAGACATGATGTGCGGTTCATCGAACCGGCTCCTCAAACATAAAGCAGCACAGCGCCGTCGTGGTGGCGATCCGAAGATCACCGGCCGGGCGGCTGTTTAACGTAAGAGACCGTTTGAGAATGCGGCGGCGGAGGGCCGGCGAGGGATTTTTCGGGTCGGAAAGGGGGTCGTGCAGCCACGATGCTGGGACATCGTGGCAAGCGGCTGACGCTCCCGATCCGAAAAAGACCCGCTGGGCCGACCCGACCGCATTCTCAAACGGTCTCTAAGGACGTCAGGCCGTTTGAGGTGGCGCGCGCGGTTGGGCGGCGGAACTATATCGGCGGTTCGATGGGGCCGCCGTCGCAATGATAGGCAGGTGACCGAGAGGGGTCGGTAAATAGGTTAATTGAGCATGGGGCGGCG
>Ga0179596_10000069_pt1 | contig 100704 bp, 83 predicted proteins | sample CZODoug1_1_08_16_FD_155494 | JGI IMG/M metagenome (GOLD analysis project Ga0179596, IMG submission 155494) | Vadose zone soil fungal communities from Angelo Coast Range Reserve, California, USA - CZODoug1_1_08_16fungal (Illumina Assembly) | ecosystem: Environmental > Terrestrial > Soil >... | reverse complement strand
GCCTTATCACCCTCGGTAAGGAATCGGACGATGTTACGCAGTTTGACCTGGTAATCCGCCTCTTCCGTGCCGGGACGAAACTTCACTTCCTTAACCTGAATCTGCTTCTGCTTTCGCTTCGCCGCGTGCGCTTTCTTGTTCTGTTCGAACAAGAATTTGCCGAAATCCATTACTCTAACCACCGGCGGCTCCGCCATCGGCGAGACCTCTACCAGGTCCAGAGTCTGCGAGGTGGCCAGTTGTAGCGCTTCTGCGCGCGTCATGACCCCTGCTTGGCTTCCATCCGCTGCGATCACGCGCACCGAGGGTGCGGAGATCTCCTCATTGCGCCTTACGCGCTTCGACGTTGCGATAAGCGATCCTCCAAAACAAGACGGCCGCGGCTCGCGACTTCGTCGCAAAGCAAGGCGGTGAGTTCGTTGAACTCCAAGCTGCCTAGGTCTTTGCCACTGCGCGTGCGTACGGCCAGGGTGTGTGCCTCGACTTCCCGTTCGCCGGCAACCAGGAGGAAAGGCACACGCTTAATTGTATGCTCGCGGATTTTAAAGCCAACCTTCTCATACCTCAAGTCCGTTTCTACCCGAAGCCCCTGATTTCTCAGGTTTTCCGCAACTTCCAAGCAGTATTTGTCCTGAGTGTTGGTAATTCCCATGACCACCGCCTGCACCGGGCTGAGCCAAGTGGGCAGTTTTCCCGCGTGATGTTCCAGCAAAATTCCGATAAACCGCTCCAACGAGCCGAACATGGCTCGGTGCAGCATGACCGGGGTGTGTTTCTGGCTGTCTTCGCCGATATAGGTCGCGCCGAGGCGCCCTGGGAGGTTGAAGTCCACCTGCAGGGTGCCGCATTGCCAATCGCGCCCGATGGCGTCTCTCAGCACGAATTCCAGCTTGGGACCGTAAAACGCCCCTTCGCCGGGGTTCAACGTGGTTTCAATGCCGGCGGCTTCGGACGCCTGGCGCAGCGCCGCTTCGGCTTTGTCCCAAATCTCGTCCGAGCCCACCCGCTTCGCCGGTCGATCCGAGAACTTGATGCGCACATCGTCGAAGCCAAAGTCGCGGTAAATGCTCAAAATGAGCTCGGTGACCTTGACCGCCTCCGTGGTGATCTGGTCCGGGGTGCAGAAAATATGGGCGTCATCTTGGGTGAAGGCGCGCACCCGCATGAGCCCGTGCAACGCACCCGAGGGCTCATAGCGATGCACCTTGCCGAATTCGGCCAAGCGCAACGGCAGTTCACGATAGCTGCGCATGCCCTGCTTGAATACTTGAATGTGACCCGGGCAGTTCATGGGCTTGATCGCGAAGGTGCGATCGTCCGGTGTCTGGGTCAAGAACATGTTCTCGCCGAAGGTCTCGATGTGCCCGGATTTGATCCAGAGCTCACGGTCCATGATTTCGGGCGTATTCACCTCGAGATAGCCCGCCGCGCTCTGGCGCTCGCGCATGTACGCGATGAGCTGCTGGAACAGCGCCCACCCTTTGGGATGCCAGAACACCGCGCCCGGTGCTTCTTCCTGCAAGTGGAACAAGTCCAGTTCCTTGCCGATGCGCCGGTGATCGCGCTTCTCGGCCTCTTCCAGCCGGGTGAGGTATTCCTTGAGCTGCTTCTCGTTGGCCCAGGCCGTGCCGTAGATCCGCTGCAACATTTCGTTGCGCGAATCGCCGCGCCAATACGCGCCCGCCACTTTCATGAGTTTGAAGGCCTTGAGCTTGCCGGTGCTGGGAACGTGCGGCCCGCGGCAAAGGTCCTCCCAGTCACCCTGGCCGTACAGGCTGATCGACTGGTCTGCCGGGATGGCGCCGATGATCTCGGCCTTGTAGTGCTCGCCGATTTTCTTGAAGTGCTCTACAGCGGCGTCGCGCGGCATGACGCGTCGATGTACCGGCAGATCCTTGGCGGAGATCTCGGCCATGCGCTTTTCGATCGCCGCCAGGTCGTCGGTGGAAAACGGCCGCTTGTAGGCAAAATCGTAGTAGAAGCCATCCTCGATGACGGGCCCGATGGTCACTTGTGCGTCCGGGTAGAGTTCCTGAACCGCGTTCGCCAACAGGTGAGCGGTGGAATGCCGGATGATCTCGAGGCCTTCCGGGTCCCGATCGGTCACGATGCTCAAGCGCGCGTCATGATCGATCAGCGACGAGGTATCCACCAGCACGCCGTCGACTTTACCCGCCAACGCCGCCTTGGCGAGGCCCGGACCAATCCCAGCCGCAATCTCCGCCACGGAAACGGCGTGATCGAAGGTCTTTTGGCTTCCGTCGGGAAGTGTAATTACGGGCATAAAACCATCTTACCAGGGGCGGTTGAGCGCCCGTGTCGAATTGGGTCCGGCACCCCGCAAGGAAGTGGTGCGCGCTAGTGGGATCGAACCACTGACCCCCACCATGTCAAGGTGATGCTCTACCGCTGAGCTAAGCGCGCTCGGAGGGCGCGAAAGATACCGGATTCGAGGGCGCCGATAAAGGGCAAGTCGCTGAAAAAGCGCAAAATCGCTCCGGCTGGCCCTCGCGCGCCGGTCCGGACCGGCGTACCCGCTTACGGCGGCGCCGGCGCCGGCGCTTCCGCCACCCGCGGCGCGAGTTTCAAGTTCAAGCGGAACTGCGCCTCGCCGATGGTCAATACGTCCCCGTCGTTCAGCGGTTGACGCGCAATCTTGCGGCCATTGACGAGCACGCCATTGGTGCTGTGAAGGTCTTCGATGATCACATCGCGCGAACTCACCAGCACCAGCGCATGGTGGCGGCTCACGGAAGACGACTCGATTTGCAATTCGCAGCCCGGTGCTCGGCCGATACGGGTACGCCGGGCCAATGTATGGCCGGCGCCGCCGGCGCTGTGCTCGCCGTCGATTCTGACCAGCTCGGCGCTGCATTCCAGCGGCGCCAAGGTACCGGCCGCGCCACTCGCCGCCCCCCCCTGTTCGATGCTCGCCTGAAGTCGCCCTGGCACGATGGCATTGTTGGTGTCGCTGCGCTCCAGGCGACGAATCATGAATTCGCGCTCCTCGAGAGCACCGCGCGCGCGCTCCAATGCCGCGCGCAAAGACCGGTTGTCTTCGTAGAGCTGCTCGGCCGTCAAGTTCGTGCGCGATTTCTCCAGCGCCGGGGGCTCCTGGCCGGACTGCGCTGTAGGGGTTGCAGCCGCCCGCACGTCGACGACCGCGCTATCCCGTAGGGTCAATTCGCCCGACAATCGACTGCGCTCACTTTCCAGAGCGGCGAGCTGATCCGTGACCTTGGCATGCACAGCCTCCAGCTGACGAAGCTTCAGTTCCTGCTTGACCCGCAGCGCCTCCTCATCCGTCGCAGCCGCCTTCAGCGTCGCGATAGCGCCGTCGCGCGTTGCCAGCTTGACCTCCATGGCATTCACTCGGGTGCGCAGCTGATCGCGCTCCGACTGCAGCGTCCCGCGCTCTTCCTGCGCCGCGCCGATCTTGGCATCCAGTTCCAGGAACAGAGTTTGATCGAATCCGCGCCGCCATTCCCGCGTCCGTAGATGCTCCAGATAGCCGGCCGCCCGCGCCTTCGTGACATTCAATTCGCGTCGAGTGGAGTTGAGTTCCTCCGCATCCGCCTTGAGCCGCCCGGTGAGCACCGCCAAGGTTTGCTGAGCGTTTTTTAGTTCGGCCGCCATCGATTCATGACGCGCCCGCGCGGCGCGCAAGTCGGTCTCGAGCTGCGTTCCCGCCCTGGAGCGCTCCTCGAGCGCGGGAACGACTTGGGCGTGCTCGCGCTGCAGCGCGCTGAGCTGCGCATCTCGCTCGCTCAGCGAATGCTGCACCTGGACGATGGTGGCATCGCGGGTGGCCAGGGTGTCGCGCAGCGTGCGCGACTCGCGTTGATGGCGCTCGGATTCGCGCAGGTTCGACTCGATTCGCGCCCGCGTCGCCTTATCGATTTCACGTGACCGGGCGCGTTCGGACTCCAACGTGACGCGAAGCTCCCCCAGGTCGGCGGCCAGTGCTTGAGCGCGGGCACCGGCCGCAGCCTCGGCCTCTCGAGACTTCTGGTACGCCTGCTTGAGCGCCTCGAACTCCGCGCTCTGTCGGGCGACGCCGTCTTCGCCCGCGCGCGCGCGCGCGGCTGGCAACGGCCCATCGGCGCCGGCGGGCCTCGCAGATTCGGACTTGATACTGGGTACCGCCGGGGCGAAGTCCATGCGGACCGCATCATCCTCGACATCCGCATCGATCAGCGTGCCGTCCAAAATCGGCAGCTTGTCGGTTCGGTCGAGATCCACTTCCTGTGGCTGGCTATTGTCTATGGCCATCCGCAGCAGCTCCCGTTGATTAGCCGGCCAATGCGCTCGGCATGCCCAGTGCGGCCTGGCGCAATTTTTGAATCTCGTCGCGCAATCGCGCGGCCTGCTCGAATTCGAGATTGCGCGCAAGCTTCATCATCTCGGCTTCCAATTTTTTGATGCGCTTCACCGCCTGTTCGGGCGGCAACAGCGCATAGTTCACGCCGGCATCCTTGGCATGGCTCTCGTTGACCGAGCGCGCCCCTTCCATTACGTCGCCCACCGCCTTCACGATGGAGCGCGGCGTGATTCCATGTTGCACGTTGAACTCGATCTGCTTGCTGCGTCGCCGGTCGGTCTCCGCGATGGCTCGTTCGATCGACCCGGTGCGTGTGTCCGCATACAGAATCGCCTTGCCGCGCACATTGCGCGCCGCCCGGCCGATGGTCTGAATCAACGAACCCTCCGAGCGAAGAAATCCTTCCTTGTCGGCGTCAAGAATGGCAACCAAGGACACCTCCGGCATGTCGAGTCCTTCGCGCAGCAGATTGATGCCGACGATGACATCGAACTTGCCCAAGCGAAGATCGCGGATGATCTCCGAGCGTTCGACGGTTTCGATGTCCGAATGCAAGTAGCGCACCTTCACGCCGTGTTCGTTGAGGTATTCGGTCAGATCCTCCGCCATGCGCTTGGTGAGCGTCGTCACCAACACGCGTTCGCCGGCCTGCGAGCGCAACCGAATCTCCGATAACAAGTCGTCCACCTGGGCGCGTACCGGACGCACCTCCACCACCGGGTCGATCAAGCCCGTCGGCCGCACCACCTGCTCGATGATCTGACCGGAGACGCGCTTTTCGTAGGCCGACGGTGTCGCCGATACGTAAATGGCTTGCGGCGACATATGCTCGAATTCCTCGAACCGCAAAGGCCGATTATCGAGCGCCGAAGGCAAACGAAATCCGTATTCGACCAGCGTTTCCTTGCGGGAACGATCGCCCTTGTACATGGCGCCCAGCTGCGGAATCGTCTGGTGGCTCTCGTCGATCACCAAGAGAGCATTCTTGGGCAAGTAGTCGAACAAGCAAGGCGGCGGCTCGCCGGGCGTCCGGCCCGACAGGTAGCGCGAGTAGTTCTCGATGCCGGCGCAATAACCCACCTCGTTCATCATTTCCAGATCGAACAGGGTGCGCTGTTGCAAGCGCTGCGCTTCGACCAGTTTACTGGCGCCATGCAGATCGAGAAGCCGCGCGCGCAATTCGCCGCGAATCTCCTCCACCGCCGACTGCACTCGCTCCTTGGGCGTCACGTAATGGGTGGAGGGATAGACCGTCAGGCGCGGCATCTTGCGCAGCACTTCGCCGGTGAGCGGATCGAACAGGCTCAACGCCTCGATTTGGTCATCGAACAGCTCGACGCGCACGGCTTCGCGCTCCGACTCTGCCGGGAAAATATCGATCACGTCGCCGCGTACGCGATAGGTTCCCTGCTGCAGATCGATTTCGTTGCGCGTGTACTGCATATCGGCCAGCCGGCGCAGCAGCTTGCGCTGCTCCAGGCGATCGCCGCGCGACATGTGCAACACCATGCTGAGGTACGCCTGGGGATCGCCCAAGCCGTAGATCGCCGACACCGTTGCCACAATGATGGAATCGGATCGCTCGAGCAGCGCCTTGGTGGCGGACAAGCGCATCTGTTCGATGTGCTCATTGATGGACGCGTCCTTCTCGATGAAGGTATCGGACGCGGGGACGTAGGCCTCGGGCTGGTAGTAGTCGTAGTACGAAACGAAGTACTCGACCGAGTTCTTGGGGAAGAACACCTTGAATTCGCCGTAGAGCTGCGCCGCAAGCGTCTTGTTGTGCGCGAGAACCAGGGTCGGACGCTGCACCTGCTGTATGACGTTGGCGATGGTGAAGGTCTTTCCCGACCCGGTCACGCCCAGCAGTGTCTGATGGGCAAGGCCGCTGGCGAGGCCGTCCACCAGCTTCTCAATGGCCTGCGGCTGATCGCCCGCCGGAGAATAGTCCGAGTAGAGCTCAAAGTTCATCGATGCATTCTCTCACGTTGGGAGTGGGTGCCGCACCGCGAACTGGCGCCCGCCGCGGTGGCGTCCGGAGGCTCCGAACTGGCGTCCGCCGGCTATTTTTCGTACACTTTCGGGCCCTTTTTTCACATAGGAGATCCCTTTGGCCGTATCCCTCTCGAAGCGCGTACAAAAGGTCAAGCCCTCGCCCACTTTGGCGGTCACTGCACGAGCCGCAAAGCTCAAAGCGGAAGGCAAGGACATCATCGGCCTGGGGGCCGGCGAACCCGATTTCGATACGCCAGTACATATCGCAGATGCGGGCGTGGACGCAATCCGCAAGGGGGTCACGCGCTACACGGCGGTCGACGGCACGGCCGAGCTCAAAGACGCCATCATCGCCAAATTCAAGCGCGACAACGAACTGACCTACGATCGCAGTCAAATCCTGGTCTCGTCGGGCGCCAAACAGACCTGCTTCAACCTCTGCGCCGCCCTCCTCGATCCGGGCGATGAATGCGTGATCCCGGCGCCCTACTGGGTATCGTACCCGGATATGGTGATGCTCGCCGACGGAGTTCCCGTGTGCATCTATGGCGGCGCCGAACAGGGCTACAAGATCACACCGGAACAATTGGCCGCGGCCATCACGCCGCGCACCCGGATGTTGTTTCTCAACAGCCCGAGCAATCCCACCGGTGCCGCCTATACGCGTGCGGAGCTCCAGGCCCTGGGTGCGGTTCTCGAGAAGCATCCGCAGATCGTCATCGCCGCGGACGAAATGTACGAGCACATCTATTGGGCGCCCGAGCCGTTCAGCAGTTTCGCGCAGGCGAATCCGCGCTTGTACGCCCGCACCGTCACCATCAACGGCGTCTCCAAAGCCTACGCAATGACCGGGTGGCGCATCGGTTATTGCGGTGGCCCGAAAGAGGTCGTAGGGGCGATGAGCACCATTCAGGGTCAGTCCACCTCGAACGCCTCCAGTATCTCGCAGCGAGCCGCCACCGTGGGTCTCAACAGCGATCAAGCCTGCGTGTCGGAGATGAACACGGCGTTCAAGCAGCGCCATGATTTCGTAGTCGCCGGCCTGAACGCCATTCCCGGCATCTCATGTCAACCCGGAGCCGGAACCTTCTATGCGTTTGCCGATGTCACCGGTGCGATGCGCGCGCTGGGCGTCAAGGACGACAACGCCTTCGCCGAGTATCTGTTGATCGAAGCCGGCGTGGCCGTTGTCCCCGGATCGGGATTCGGGGCCCCGGGGCATATGCGAATCTCCTTCGCCTGCAGTATGCAGATGCTGGAAGACGCGCTGCGGCGTATCGAGCGCGCACTGGCGTCGGCGGCGGTGGCGAAGCGCGCCTGATCGGCTGACTCGCGACGTTTCACAGCCGCCACCTCGCGCATCGTCGGAACCCCGTTGAGAACATCGGCGGGAGACCGGTACCCTAGTTGGACATCCGGACGTTTCCGCGGGAACGTCCGTTGTCCGAGTGGTGGATGGGCACGCCCTGGATCCTTTTGCGGCGCGCGCAGCGGCATGCGAGAGTGGCGTGCGCAGCTACGTCCGAGAAAAAACCTTCATTTATTGCAGCAATATCATGAAATATATCAATTTAGGGAGTACCGGTCTTCAGGTCTCGGAACTCTGCCTGGGCTGCATGACCTTTGGAATACCCGACCGCGGTGAGCACCCGTGGACCCTGCCGGAGGAGCAAAGCCGGACAGTAATCCGTCAAGCGGTAGACCTAGGCATCAATTTTTTCGACACGGCCAACGGCTATTCCGACGGCACCTCCGAGGAAATCGTCGGTCGGGCGTTGAAGGACTTCACGCGGCGCGACGAAGTGGTCATCGCCACCAAGGTGTTCTTCCCCCTGCGCAAGGGTCCGAACGTCGGCGGTCTGTCGCGCAAGGCCATCTTCACGGAAATCGACGCCAGCCTGCGACGCCTCGGCACCGACTATGTGGACCTGTACCAGATTCATCGCTGGGACTACGCCACTCCCATCGAGGAGACGCTGGAGGCGCTGCACGACGTCGTGAAGGCCGGCAAGGCGCGCTACCTGGGCGCCTCGTCGATGTATGCCTGGCAGTTCAGCAAGGCGTTGCACCTGGCCCGCGAGCACGGTTGGACCCGTTTCGTGACCATGCAGAACCACTACAACTTGCTGTACCGGGAAGAGGAGCGGGAAATGATGCCGCTCTGCGCCGATGCCGGCATTGGCGTGCTTCCCTGGAGCCCACTCGCCCGGGGGCGCCTGACTCGCGCCTGGGATGCCGAGACTCCGCGCACCCAGACCGACGCGTATGGCGGCACCTTGTATAGATCGTCGATTGACGCGGACCGGCGCATTGTCGGCGAGGTCGCTTCGATTGCCGCGGCGCGCGGAGTGCCGAAGGCGCAGGTTGCCCTCGCCTGGGTGGCGCAAAAGGCGGTCGTCACCGCCCCCATCGTGGGCGCCTCGAAGCCCCAGCATCTCGATGATGCCGTCGCCGCCCTGGCTCTCAATTTGACCGAAAGCGAAATTGCGCGCCTGGAAGCGCCGTACGTTCCGCATGCCGTTCTCGGTCACACCTGAGACCAACCGGCACGCGTTTTCTTGACTTAAGGGCTCGGCTTCCCGACAATCCGCGCCTCCTCAGCATTCCCCGGTAGCTCAGTGGTAGAGCGACGGACTGTTAATCCGTTGGTCGGGAGTTCGAATCTCTCCCGGGGAGCCAATTTCACAGTGCGCGAGAACCCTTTACGGGCACAAAACACTCGTCGCGTTAGTTCGAACTCCCGACAGACAAACAAGCCGAGTTCGACAACTTGGCCGCAGGCCAAGTTGGACGCTGCCGCGTAGCGGCGGCGGTCCGGAGCGTAGCGGAGGACGAGGCGCGCAGCGCCGAGCAATCTCTCCCGGGGAGCCATTTTCATACGGGTCCGAGAACCCTTCGCCGCGACCGGCAGCTCGACGCGTCAATTCGAACTCCCGACATAAAACAAGCCGAGTTCGACAACTTGGCCGCCAGGCCAAGTTGGACGCTGCCGCGCGTAGCGCGACGGCGGTCCGGAGCGCAGCGGAGGACGAGGCGCGCAGCCGCGAACAATCTCTCCCTTGGAGCCATTAAATCAATAGCTTACAGATGATTTTTAGAATCGTCACGAAGCGTTTGTCCGGTTTTTATCAGCCAATAAATACGATGTAGCGTTTCATCGCCGTCGCGAACTTCGCCCCCCCCCCAAAATTCGGTGAACCGCCCATCCGGGTGACGCTCGCCCTCACGAATGCCAATGGCAATCCCGTGTTGGCGTCTCTCCGCCCGGATATGGCTAAGTGGAAGTTACCCTTAGGTAAGGGCGTATAGCTACTTTTTCAGGGGGTATAGCTATTTTCTGCCGCCAAGTCACCTTACGAGATTCTGCCTAAACGCACCGGCACGCGAGCGTGGCATATCGGCCGCCTTACGACCCGGCAGGAGGTTGCTGTCAACTATGCAAAGGAAACTGATACCGCGCCCTGCCCTTTACGCTTAGACGTCGTTCGGACGACAATATCAATGTCTCGACCGAGGAGTGTCAGACAATCCATCAGCTTGCGCTCGGAGAAGCCACGGAATTGACCGCGTAGCATCTTCGACAGCTTGGGCTGCGGAATCCCGAGCAGCGCGGCCGCTTTAGTCTGGGTATAGCCGCGCTCGGCGAGAATCTCCGCAATGGTGGTGACGAGCTGCGCCTTGACGAGCATTTCATCAGCGGACTTGTAGCCAAGGTCGGCGTACACATTCGCGCTGCCGCGTTGATGGCTCACGCCTTTGTCGGTTCTGGTTTTCATGCCTTGCTCTCTTTCATCAATTCAGTAGCCTTCTTCAACCTGGCCTCGATCAGATCCATATCGGGTTTCGAAATCCTTCTTGCTGCTACCCATCCATATCAACGGCTTTGGCGGTGGTGCTTTGACTTTCACATTATACCCATTTAGGTCTAGGTAGCAATCAGCTTGAAATCCAAGGCGACATGGTTTGAAAATGCTGGTTCCAGAAACTGAAATTTGAATGGTTTTCGGGCTCGCCGTAAGCAAAAACATTTGTCCTGAATTTGTCCTGTCGCTGCGTCAATCTACGTCAACGACCGTCAGGCACCAGCGCGGCAACTTGTTGAATTTGTGAGAAATGAGTGCCGGTCGATTACCTTCGTTAAGTGCCGAAGCTCGTGATGAGACCGTGAGTCGCTCATACCAGCTGTCGGATCGCTACTGCAAGTTCGGCTATAAGTTTTGAATCGAGGGGCGGTCGGCTGGGACACGCGTGCTACGAACGGAGGCATCATTTCCAGCCCGTTCGGAATACACGAGCTGTGCCTGAAAGCTCAGCCGGTCCTTTCGCCCGCACGAACTTCGGTCAGTCACCGACACGAAGAAGGCGACCGACAAAGCGGCGCTCAGGGAAAATAGAGTGGGATATTCGTACGGGAACAAACTCTGATGATGTCCGAGAATGTCCATCCAGACTTTATTGCTGGCGATGAGAAGCACAATAGAGACTACCAGTCCGGCGAAACCCCCGGCCACCGCTCCGCGAGTGGTGAGGCCGTTCCAGTGCATCGCAAGGACCAATGTCGGAAAATTCACGCTCGCAGCGATGACGAGCGGCAACGTGGCAAGGAAGCCGATGTTTTCATGCTGAAAAACAATGGCCAAGCCAATCACTCCCCCGCCCAGAAGCACCGTTGCAATTCGGGATACACGGATTTCCGCTGCCTCGCCGGTCTGTCCGTGCTTCAATACATGTTTGTACAGATCGTGCGACACGGCCGACGCGCCGGCAAGCATCAGACCGGATACCACGGCCAAGATGGTAGCGAAGACAACCGCTGCCGTGACGCCCAGCAGTGCCTCCCCGCCCAATGCCCCTGCCAGATGGATTGCGGCCATATTGACGCCGCCTGGAAGAGGACCCCGGGGTAAGAGCGCCGCCGCGGCGTAGCCGAGTACCGCTACCATGAGCTGGAAAACGGCAATGATGGCGGTCGCATAGGACAGCGACCGGCGGGCGCTTCGAGCGTCTTTGACCGTGAAAAAGCGCATGAGGACGTGCGGCAGACCAGCCGGTCCAAGCGCAAACGCTATGCCGAGCGAGATTGCGCTGACGGGGTCCGATACGAGCTGTCCCGGCCGTAGATATCGAACCGGATCCGGCTGCACGGCAACCGCACCGCCCAGGATCGCGTCGAGGTCCAATCCGAATCGCCGCAGTGCGAGAACAACCATCGCCAACGTCGTGAGCAGCAGCAACGTCGCTTTGACCACTTGGATCCACGTCGTCGCCAGCATGCCGCCGAATATGACGTACCCCATCATCAGCGTCCCGACGAGCACGACCGCGTATGCATAGGGAATGTTAAACAAGACCTGCACGAGTGTTCCCGCACCCACCATTTGCGCGATCAAATAGCTAAAAGTGATGCAAAGAGTGCTGGCGGCAGCCAGAATTCGCACCGGCTTGTCGGCAAGACGGTAGGCAAGCGCATCCGAAAACGTATATCGACCGAGGTTGCGCAGTCGCTCGCCGATGAGGAACATCGCGATCGGCCAGCCGGCAACCCCACCGACCACATAAAGCAGTCCGCTGACGCCGACACTGAAGAACACGGCGATGGTACCGAGGAAGGATGCCGCAGACAGGTAATCGCCTGCGATTGCCAAACCGTTTTGTCGAGCGGTGATCATTCCGCCAGCGGCGTAGAAATCTTTCGTGCCCGCGCTGCGGCGGTTGGACCAATAGGTAATCACGAGCGTCACCAGCACGAACCCAGCGAAAATCGACGCGGCGACCGGATTCGACCTCATCACTCGCCCCGCTTTTGGCTATTCATCAGTTCGTCGATGCGGGTGGCACGCCGCCCAAAAAGCCCGATGGAGAGCAGAAACACCAGAATGATTGCTGCCGCCAACACGTTCGCGACAGTGACCGAGCGACCAAGCACGATGCGCGATAACACCGGTGCATTGAATCCCATCAGCGCGAAAAAGCCCACGGTCACTCCAAATGTCAGAATCGAGAGACGCCACGCGAGAACCCTTTGTCGTCGCCGCAACCGGTCCAGCCGTATCTCCAATTCCGTATCCGTCATAGCAAGTAACCGATGCCGAAGAGGGCCTCATCTGAATTGATCAGGCGCACGACCTTCCGTTCCAGCATCAATGCGGCCCGGGTGCGCACCAGTCGGTACGTCAGATCCGCGGCAAGTATTCGAGTGCGTTCATATTTATATTCGATGAGATGTTGCGCGCAACGGATGACAGAGCCCCCGTCGCGCTCGTCATGTGCGCGAAAGCGGGAAATCGTGCGTACGGTTCTTGCAGACGGCGAGGAGGACATCGAGACGCCGCCGGTCAGCCGCCCCACTCGCGCGGCACGCATTGCCTGGTCATCGTAGACAATATTGAGGTGCGCGGCATAGTCATCTGTATCTCTTTCGATTGGAATGACGTAATGACCGGTAGCGGTCCATAGCGCCAGCCAGTTGGTATAGTCCTGAGAATCAAGAAGGTCCGCTTCGCGCCATATGAACTCGACGGCCTCTTGAAGGCCAACGCCCGGAAGCGGCGCAATATCCGCCTTAGGATTCATTGCGTCATCATCCTCTTCCACATCTGATAGGCGGCGCGCATGCCGGTCTCTGCGCTGACGTCGCGGGCCGGGCGGCCATCACCCGCCTCCTTGCCGCGGTTCAATAAAACCCACAAGTTCTCCCCGGCGGCGGCGCCTCGTTGGACACGCTCCCAGCCTTCAGCATCGTCAGGAGAACCAAAGCCCATCGGACCTTGAAAATGTTCGTGCAGACGCAAGCGCTCGCGGTTTGCTGCCTCAGGACCGTGTTTCATCTTGATGGCGATGTGGGTAATCTCAGTCTCATCGACGGCAACCGGCCGTAGCACCCGAAAAAAGGCCATTGAGCAAGCCACATTCGGAAACAAATTCAGGTTGAATCCAGTACCGCCAACCGCCCGCACGATGCGTCGCACGGCCTCCGGCGCGTGCTCCTTCGCCAACTCCGCAGCAAGCGCCTGGAATCTCTCGGGAATGGGCGTATCGAGATTCTCCTCGAGATCCACCAAGTCCGGAATCATCACCATGACGCTATGTCCGTTACCCAAGTCCTCGACCCACCCGCCTTTGCCGAGAATATCGAATTGATCCTTGGTGGCCGGATCGAGCGACGAAATAAAGCTCTTGTGGACGATCGGGAAATGATACGCGTCGGTGGTGTTTTCGAGCTGGATTTTCCAATTGCCGCGAAATCGAAAGCGATGCTCACCGGCAGTTGCAACCCCAAAACCGGCGCCCTGTTTCATGAAAAGGTCGATCCATTTTTTTGCGCGTCCGAGATACTCATCGAGCGGCTGAATGTCATTGCGAAAGGTTGCAAAAACAAGCCCGGCATATTCCTCCACCCGCAAACTGACGAGCGGATAGTCTTTCTTGTCGAATCCCGCGTCGTAACCCGCCGGATGCGGTACGCCGCGCAACCGACCCGTAATGTCGTAGCTCCACCCGTGGTAACGGCACACAAAGACGCTGGTTTTGCCTTTGCGCTCCTCGCACACGCTGCCCGCCCGGTGGCGGCACCGATTGAGCAGGACGTGCACCCGGCCGTCGTTGCCGCGCGTGACGATGACCGGTTGCCGCCCGACGTACGACATTTTGAAATTACCGGCTGCCGGAATTTCACTCGCATGCGCGACCCACACCCAGGTGTTGTTGAAGATTTTGTCCATCTCGGTCTCGAAGATCGCGGGATCGACATACAGCGAGGTATGGACGCGGTCATCGAGTACAAGATGACCCATTTCATTCTCCATGAGCTGAACTCCCAGACGGGGACAGATCGGTCCCATCGTTCCATTGGTTAATCAGAGTTTGTAGTTCACGGAAACGCCGATGACGCGAGGCTCCGCATAGACCCGCTGCACGTAGTCGAGAGCGGTGAACAAGAAATTCTTCACGAGGTTCTGTTCATCCCCGACATTCTTGACGAAGACCTCGAACGTCCAATGTGCATTCAGGTCGACCGCCGCGTACAAGTTGTGCTTGCTGTAAGAGGGCAATACCGATGCCGGGTCGTTGAACAGGGTGTTGTAGCGTGCACCGACGTAGTTGAAATCCCATCCCGCGCGCAACTGATACCCATTCGGCAACGCTGTCGTGTAGTCAAGACCGCCGCTCACACTCAGGTGAGGAGAATTGGCCATTTCGCGATCGGAAGTATAGGTCCCGGTCGGTGTGGAATTCGTGATGTCAAAGATACGCGTATGCAGATAGCCGGCACTGACTCGCGCGGTCAGCGGCTGCGCGATCTTGACATCGAGTTCTCCTTCAGCACCGTATTCCTTTGCGGGACGGTTGACGACGACTCCGCCGAACCCCGTCCAGCCGTATGCCTGGAAATTCCGGTAATCGTAGCGGAACACATCGGCGTTCAAGCGTACCCGGCCGTCCGCCAGCGTACTCTTGACACCCCCCTCGTAGTCGTACAGGGCCTCGGCATCGTAGGGAATCTGTGAGGTTGGAAGCCCGCCGGAATAGAATCCGTTGTTGAATCCGCCGGCCTTGGTACCGCGAGAAACGCTGAGGTAGAGCAGAAGGTCCTTGACTGGTTTGACATCGACTTCAGCCTTGGCGTCGATCAAGGTCCCCGCATACCTCCCCGAGTACGGATGCGGGATGCCCGTGCCGACCGGCGGCAAAAAACAGCTGTTCGGCAATACAAACCCAGGGCAGCTTCTCAGCGCCGCATTGTCGTAATCCGTGAAGTCCTTGGTATCGCGGGTGACCCGCGCTCCCAACGACGCCGCCACGATGGGCGAGAAGTCGTAGTCGACTTGGCCGAAAACCGCGCCGGATTTTGTAATCTCGGCCCAATCCGCTGCAAGTGCGATCGGCAGGACGGCGCCGTTGTAAAGACCGGTGGTGGGGTCGACCGCCGCAGGTCCGCTGACGGGAATGTTGAATACCGCGTTCGGTTGGCTCTCGGCGTCGTGCTTGAGGAGGTACACGCCTGCCGACCAACGCAGCGGCCCGTGCTCGGTGCTCAGCCGCAATTCCTGACTCAAGGTCTGCGCTTGGTAAGGAAAAGAGGCACTGCAAATATCGTTCGGGCTCGCATCACAGTCCTGGATATCATTCTTGACGAAATGCATGAAGTTGGTCAAAGACTTGAAATTCACGGAACCGAAGGTATTTTCCGCACTGAACTGGGCTACGGTACCGGTGTCGGTATATTTCTGGGGATAATTGGTGTAAGCCGTCGTAAGACTGCCGGCGCCGGCCTTGATTTCGTTGTAACCCGCGCCATCCGTGCCTGACGGGTTCGCCGTCCAGAGGCCTGTCGTCGAATTCTCGACGATTGGCGTTTGCTTGTAGTAGAGGTTGGCGCTGTCTGTGCGGCTGCCCTCTACCTTTGCCCGCAAATTCCACCCACTCTGCAAGTTATCGGCCAATTGCAATCGCAGTGAATCCGTGCCCTCGGCGCCGCCGCGCGGCAAATCCTTGTTCAAATTGGTCTCATAGCCCTCGCTATGGGTAGAAAGGAAGGATACACGGCCCGTGACGCCGCCGGCGACAGGCCCGGACAGCGCACCTTCCACCTTAAATTTGCTGAACGAAGCACGCGTGGCAGTGAAATAGCCCTCATCCGCTTCAGTTGGCTTCGCGGTAATGTAGTTCACCAAGCCGCCGATCGAGTTGCTGCCGAAGATAGTGCCTTGCGGACCGCGCAGCACTTCGACGCGCTGCAAGTCATAGATCGACATGCCGGTCGCTGGAACCGCGACCGTGTAGGCCTCGTCGACATATGTCGTCACGGGGGCCTCGTGGCCGTCTCCGAAGTCGTTGAGGCCCACGCCGCGTATGACGATATTGGCGGACGACCCCGCTCCAAAAGTGGAGAACACGTCGACATTGGGAATCTTCACCAGCAGATCCGGTCCGGTACCGATCTGCGCATCCCTCACCTTCGAGCCTTCGTACGACGCAACCGAGATGCCGACGTCCTGCAAATTCTGCTGCCGCTTTTGAGCTGTAACGACGATTTCATCGAGTTGTGACGAAATGTCCGCCGCGTACGCGCCGGCCGAGAACAGGCCGACGACGAATACCACCCACCTTCTATCTTCGAGCATCCCTCATCTCCCGTTTATAGGGTCGCCACTTCAGAAGAAGCGGCGTACCGATCCCGTATACATCGCACTCTAGGAGAAGCGGCGGTAACTACTATCCCTTCGCTGCCCGGGGGATCCTGCTACTGCATTTTGCGCAGCCGCCGGAACTTCCACTTTGACTTGCACTGGCGGGCACAGGCGTTGAATACTGGCAGCGATAAGGGAGGAACGATGATGAGTGCCTTGCATAGCCTGTTCGCCGAAAGCATCCTATCGCCGGGAATGATAGCCTCGAATCTGCTGCGTCAAGCCGACCAAATCATCGAGGCTCGAGGGCTCGATGAGGCGCACGAGCGTTTCACGCGCCTATATTGTCCACATACTTTGATCCCTTCGGAGCGCCATGCACCATTTTCGGTCAGGCACGAGGCGCTCGTGATCCATTCATGCACACTCATTGCAGTTCAATACTCTCAGGATGTGGTGATCCACGCAGCAACGCTTCATGACTTCATCCTGATCGAATTCGCGGTCGATGAGGCCTTCACCGTTGAACAGGGCAACATTCGGACCCGTGTCGAGCCGGGACATTTTTATATCGTTGATCCTGACAAACCGTTGCGGCAGGAATTCGGCGCCCGCTTCCGCCAACTCAATCTACGGATTCCTCTCAGTACCGTTCGGCATTGCATGATGAGCGAAAGGTCGGGAAACGCTCGCGAGCCAATCCAGTTCCAAAAACGTGTGTGGCCCATCTCGGCTCTCGGCGAATTTTTCACCCGGTTCCTCGACTGTGTCAGCCGTAGCCGGGTCGGTCCGGCATCACCGGACTCACCGCGCGTTTCGGTGCATATCGAGAGGTTGCTCATATGTTTGATTCTCGACGCCCTGCCGAACAATTATACGTCCGCCCTGAGGGGTGGCTTGATGCAGATCGTTCCCGGTCATCTCAAGCGCGCCGAGGCTTGGATCGATCAGCACTATGCGCACAGTTTCTCGCCCGAGGACTTGGCTCGCGCGGCCGGGACGTGCCTGCGAACCTTGTTTGCGGCGTTCCGTACTTATCGCGGGACGACGCCGATGACCTATGTCAGAGACGTTCGCCTCGACAAAGCTCGGGAATTGTTGCTTGACCCACAGGAGGCCCGGCGGGGAGTCACGGATATCGCCTTGAGTTGCGGGTTGTTGCACCTGAGCCGTTTCGCGCACGATTACCGCGCCCGATTCGGCCAACTTCCCTCCCAAACCCGGCGTGCCAGTTGAAGACAGGCTGACCGCCCTGGTAACCCGGGTCTGAGGGGCGCTCGGCATTTCGCCATGGTGACCTAACGCCGCTCCCTCGGCATTCGGACAGTCCTTCGATTAATGCAGCGTCGGTAGAAACGCTGCAGCATACGGCTATCGCTCCGACCGAGACCGCAACATCATCCGATCAGCGAGCCGCTACCCGATTCTGCACAATAGAAGACTATTGTCTCTGGTTGACGGCTATCACTTGGGTGTACGTCCGCGTTGGGGGGTATCGATGGTGTTTGATGCGGAACTCGAAGATTCGACTTCGCCACGTCGCGAATTCTTGCGAAGGGCGGGTCAGGCGGTGGTCGCCGGCGTTGTCCTCGGCGCGAGCGTGGCTGCGGCGGACGAGTCCACGCCGCTAAGGCGAGCGGCCAAGGTGCTCGCGGACCGTGTGCGCGGATCGGTGGTGGTACGTGGCACCCCCGAGTACGAGCCTTGGCGTCAGAGCATGGTCTGGAACTACCGGAAGTTTCGACGTTTTCCTGACGTCATCGTTCAGGCGATTGACGATGATGACGTGGTTGCCGCGGTGCAGTTCGCGCGTCAACAACGGATCAAAATTACGACTCGAAGCGGCGGGCATAGTTGGAGCGGATGCTTCCTGCGCGATGGCGGCGTGCTCGTTGACTTATCGCGGATGCAAAGCATCGATGTCGACGTCGCGCGGAGCGAGGCCCGCGTGCAGCCGGGCGTCATCGGCAGGGCGCTGAACGCTCATCTTGCACGGTCGGGTCTCGCATTCCCGACAGCCCACTGTGGAATGGTGCCCATCAGCGGATTTCTCATGGGCGGCGGTCTTGGCCTCAATTCGGTTGCGTGGGGCGGAATGAGCGTATTCAACATCCGCGCGATCGACCTGGTAACCGCGCAGGGCGACAAGCTGCACGCAAGCCCCGAGCAGAACGCGGACTACTACTGGGCGGCGCGCGGGGGCGGTCCCGGGCTGTTCTTCACTGTGACGTGTTTTTACCTGCACTGCTATCCGCTACCACGGGCAATCACGACAGACACCTACCTGCTGCCTTACGGGGAGTTGGTTGGCCTGGCGCAGGCGATGAACGACCTCGGACCTCGGATCGACCAATCGGTCGAACTGTTGGCGGTAGTGATTCCCGCTCCTCCCGGGCTCGCCGCAAATTGTACGCCCGACCCGTGCCGGCAAATCGCCGTCCTCTCGGCCAATGCATTCGGCGATACCGAGAAGCAATCGCGTGCAATGCTCGCGACTTTGGCACGCCACCCGCTCCTGCGGAAACCATTGCAGAAGATTGCCGGTCGAGCGACGCCGTTCGAAGTGCTTTACCAAGACAACGAGGGTCCGTTCCCCCAGCGGCGTGCACGCGCCGATAACATCTACGTCGACCAGGTGGTCGAGGCCACGCAGGTGCTCAGCCGGCACATGCCGATATCGCCGGCGCCAGGTAATACGCCGGTCATCTTGTGGCGCGGTACCGATCCCTATCCTGACGCGGCTTACACCGCACGTGGCCGCTTCTATTTCGCGGCCTACGCGCAGTGGGATGACCCCGCCGACGACCTGTTGAACGAGGGCTGGTTGAAAGATCTTTACGACGAACTCGAGCCCTTGGCGACCGGCCACTACATCAACGAGTTCGATCGCGAAACGAGGGCGTATCGCACCAATCAATGCTATTCGGCCGCGAATTGGCAGCGTCTCGGCGATCTGCGTCGCAGATACGATCCGGACGGCGTGTATCAGACGTTCCTCGGTCTTTCATCATGATGAGCGCAGCGCGGATCCGAGGCGAGCTGACACCGGCAATGCTCGCAATCGCGCTGTCGATCGTTCCATTTGCAGTGCGAGCCGCAAAGGATCCTGAGTCCGTCGCTCGAGCGATGTACACCGCACTTGCCCGTGACGACGTGGACGCCGTCGCAGCACTTTTGGCACCTGATGTTTCCTGGATCTTTCATGGGCCGTCGAACGAAATACCCTATGCCGGTTCATTCAGAGGCGCTCCGGGTGTGCGGCGATTCTTTCAGATCGCCCATGAGACCGTACATACGGAGCCACTCGAGCCACGGAGCTTCGTCACCCAGGAAGATACTGTACTGGTTCGCGGCATCGAGAACGGCGTCGCGGTGGCCACTGACGGACGCTTCACAGCCCATTGGCTGCATGCGATCACAGTGCACGACGGTCGCATCATTCGCTTTGAGGAAATCATTGATTCGGCGGCGATAGCCGATGCGCTCGCGCCGCCCGCCGTCGCGCGTGGTCAGGCGTATTTTACTACGTGCGCCGGCTGCCACGCGCCGGATGGGCACGGCAATCGTGATATGAACGCACCAAACCTCACGGGTTTGAATTCCGAATATCTGGTTCGCCAGCTTCGCAACTTCGTTTCCGGCGCTCGCGGTGGGCCGACGAACTTCTATGGTTGGCAGATGAATGGACGCGCGAAAGCGCTGCCCGGCGATCGCGCTATTCGCGATGTGATTGCCTATGTCTCGAGCCTGGCGCCTCTGCGGCCGCAGACTTCCTTCACAGCAGATGCAACTCGCGGACGCAAGCTATTCGGCTCGTGCGTTGTCTGTCATGGCGAGCAGGGGCAAGGGAACTCGAGTCAAGGGGGACCTGCGCTCGTTCAACTTGACGATTGGTATCAGGAGCGACAGCTCCGTGATTTCCGCTCGGGTGCGCGCGGCGCCGACTCGAGCGACGCCGCGGGTCAGCAGATGCGTGCCGCCGCGGCCGCCCTCCCGGATGAGCATTCAATCGCCGATGTGGTTGCTTACATAGGCAGTCTGCGCAACTAATCAGAGTGCGCGGGCGCCCCCGCAGCCACCAAAGCCCCCCATTTCCATCAGACAAGGAGCGCGATTCGATCGCCGGCAGGATGACGACGTTTGAACATTTCGATGGGCAGCCTGTGACAATTCCACCAAGCCTGCGCTTCCGATTCGCGACGCTCGTGCTTGCGGCCGGTGCGACTTGCGCGCTCGCGGCAATCTCGACGGCGGCGCCCCACGACCGCGCATTCAATGTCGACACTCAGCGCGCTCTCGCGGCTGACAACGGCGCGGGTGAAGACTGGGTGCTGCACGGAAGAACTTTCTCCGAACAGCGCTACTCCCCGCTCTCGAGCATCAATACCGAAAACGTTGGAGCATTGGGGCTCGCATGGCAACTCGAACTCGGGACCGATCGGGGTCTTGAGGCAACTCCTCTGATGATCGATGGCACGATTTTCACAACCGGCTCGTGGAGCATCGTCTACGCAATCGACGCCCGAACCGGGAAACTGAAATGGCGGTATGACCCGAAGGTTCCCGGCGCAACCGCGCGCGACTCCTGCTGCGATGTGGTCAATCGCGGACTCGCGGTCTGGCAAGGGATCGTGCTCTCCGCGACCTTCGATGGACGGTTGACGGCGCTGGATGCTCGCACCGGAACGCGTCTGTGGGAAGTAAACACCGTCGACCGCAAATTTCCTTACACGATTACGGGCGCGCCGCGGATCGTCAAAGGCAGGGTGCTCATTGGCAATGGGGGCGCCGAATTCGGCGTGCGCGGTTACGTGTCCGCCTATGACATCTCGAGCGGCAAGCTCGCGTGGCGCTTCTATACGGTGCCGCGGGACTCGGAGGGCCCTTTCGAACGTCCGGAGCTTTCCACCGCCGTGAAGACTTGGGACCGCAGCACAACCGATTGGCACGATCGCGGAGGCGGCACCGTTTGGGACTCGATGGCCTATGACCCTGCGCTCGATTTAGTTTATGTCGGAACTGGGAACGCCCCGTGGACCGGTGCGGTGCCGAATCCCGGCGAAGGTGACAAACTCTATACAGCGTGTGTTCTCGCGCTCAATCCCGATACGGGGAAGCTAGTCTGGTATTACCAGGAGACGCCCGGAGATCGTTGGGATTTTACCTCCACGCAGCACATCATCCTCGCTGATTTGAACCTCGGCGGCACGGTGCGTCAGGTCCTCATGCAGGCTCCGAAGAACGGGTTCTTCTACATACTTGACCGGCGGACAGGGGAACTTCTGTCGGCTGAAAAGTATGGCATTGCGACCTGGGCCTCGAGAGTCGACATGAAGACGGGGCGACCGGTGATGACCGAGCATGCACGTTATTGGGACGGTAATTCGGAAAAGATGCTGTATCCCTGGGTAGCCGGGGATCACAACTGGCAGCCCATGAGCTTTAGTCCGCGCACCGGCCTCGTCTATATTCCTGCTCAGCAATCCTGGTGGATACATTCGACCCGACGGGTAACCCACTTCGACGAGCAGACGCCGGACTTCAAGAGCCTGAAGGGCAATCAACCGCTGCTGCCAACGCGCGGGTATCTGCGCGCCTGGGACCCCGTGCACAGCCGAACTGTCTGGGAGGCAGAGATACCCACTATTGGAAACGGCGGCACGCTCGTCACCGGCGGAGATGTGGTGTTCCAAGGTACGGCGGAGGGAAACTTTAATGCCTATGATGCCCGCGACGGCCGTCTTTTGAAACGCATCCCGACAGGCACCGGTATCATCGCGGCGCCCATCACCTATCGGCTCGATGGGGCGCAATACGTTGCCATCATGGCAGGATTCGGCGGGGCTACGCTATTTATGCTCGATGAACAAAACCCTGCGCGCCGCTTTGAGAATACAGGCCGGTTGCTCGTATTCAAGCTGAACGGCGGACCGGTCCCATTGCCGCCGGAGAAACCGCACACAGACAGCACAACCCGGAGATTCGAAGTGAAGGCGACGGAAGCCGAAGTCACGCACGGAATCGCTTTGTACCGTTTGAACTGCGGGCGGTGCCACGGAATGTTGACGTCGAAGGCTCTGCTGCCCGATCTGCGTCAGCTTTCCGATGCGAAGCACCAAATCTTCGACCAGATCGTTCTTGGGGGCATACTCACCCCCCGCGGGATGGCAAGTTTTGCCGACATTCTCAAACCGCAGGAGGTCAAGGATATCCAGGCGGCATTGATCTTCTTACGCGATCATCCGGACTACGGGCCAGGCACCGAAGATCCCGCAACGCTCGGTTTGAGACCTGCGTACTGAGGCCGCCGCCGCGACCGGCGGCTCGACGCGTCAATTCGAACTCCCGACATAAAACAAGCCGAGTTCGACAGCGCCGCGCAGCGGCGATGATCGCCCGCAGGGCGACCCGAAGGGTGAGGCAGGCAGATGGAAGCGGCTTAGGCCAGGCGCAGTGGTCGGATATGACCTAACAGATCGGCATCCGGACGAGCCGCATCTGCGGCACACCAACCTTCCGCATCGGGTAGCACCCCGAAATGCACGACAACCTTACCGTCGCGATACGCTGCACGTATCAGCCCCGCGGTGCCCACGTGGAATCCGGCTGCCTCTCCGGCTTGGAGTGCTGCGCTAACCGTCACAAGCCGCACTGCCCCAGCCGCGCGAAGCCGGCGGGCCTCCGTTCGACAGACCTCATATTCATCCGGAGCCGAAGTCAGGGCTGCGGGTGGAAGTTTCGGCTCATGCATCTCAACATCGCCAATTCGGACTGCCCACAAACGAGTCGAGATTCCGGCTAGATCTGCGGGGTCTGTGATTTCCTCATGTCTCAGCAACTCTGCCCACGCGCCAGTGGGGGTATCTGCAAAATATTGCACGGGACCCTCCCCAACTCCGTGCCAGCGGGCCGGTCGTTGTCTGGACGCTCCGCCCAGCGTCCAAAGAAACGGAAATCGCGAATCGCAGACCCGAAAAACGATCACGACAATGAATATCCATGCCGGGATGCAAATGACATTTAAGTGGCACCGAGGTCTTGCAGGGACTCGGCGGCTGCCAGGACAGAGCGTGCGGGCTCATCGCTCGGCGTCCAACGGCGAGACAACAGTTGGCGGGCGGTTCGTCCGTCGAAAACTGACCGCGGCCGCTCAAACCAGCGGCGCACCCCGAAGTCGTTATAGGTCCCCTCTAGGGCTGCGATGACTGAGGTCAGGTAATGAGCCCGTTCCGCAATTGCATCCGGTGCGTCGCGATCACCGCTCTGGTATCGCTGCAAACTGGCCGCCGAAATATCGAGCATCTCAATGAGTAGCTGGTGGCCTAGGATCGCGTTTAGTTTGGCGAGTTCAGCTTCAGGGACAGGTGATTCATCCAGGGCTCGAAGTGCTGCGTCCAGATATCGGACGAACTCGTCGCGCGAGGTTGCGACCGTAAGACGTGCAGCGAGGTCACTGGCCAGTCCGCGCTTTGAGAGTATCCGCGCCACACGGCGCACCACATCTGCACTCAGTTCCCGAATTGGCTCTTCCAGAAGCCCCATGGCGTCGGCCCGTCGCAGAAAGCGTGTCGCCCGAGGATATAGTTGCTCCTCCTCAAAAGGAGGCAGAACGGATGTAATATGGATATTTGCCACGCTCCAAATTATATCCATTTTATCAAGCGCCATCAACTAACGCGTGCCGCAAGCTGCGCGGGCAGTTGCTCGGCCTAGAACGCTTGGCGGTACGTCAAACCCTGTGTTCAGCCCGCCTTTCAGCGAGAACCTTGAGACTGCCGGTCAGAACGTCGACGTAATCGCGAAACGATAGATCATCCCAATTTCCGAGACGTGCCTCGGCGGCGATGCGCAAACCAATGTCGTTGCGAATGCGGTCATAGTCGGCTGAGAGCGCAGCAACTCCTGGCAATGGCGCCGCGTGGCGCGCCCGATGGTCGTTGAAGAAGTTACGTACACTGCCGATCACTCGGGCAGGATCGTTGCCGTGATGAGCGATGTCTTGTCCACTGATGTCGGAAAGCGTGCGGTCGTAGCGATGCGCGTCGCATTCAAGTATCAGAGCCCGTTTGCGCCGATGCGGGGCGTTGCCGAGCAGGCGGGCTCCGAGATGGATTCCCAGCTCCAGCGGCATGTTAAACCGCGGGACCGGGTTAGCCGGATCGACCTCGACGCGCGAAACGTCGTGGATGCCCCAATCGCGATCGCCGATCATTCCCGCGATCTTGTCGAGGCGATATTCGGCGCCGTCGAGGCGTTCCAAAGCGCAGCGGGGCGTGAAGCCGCACGCCACGACGGTGAAAATTATCGCGCGGTAGATTGGTCGAAATTCGTCGTCGAAAGGGCAATTGACGAAGACAGCGCTGCGGGCGCCTCGCCTAGCGGGCCGTCGACCCGGCTGAGCCAAGCTGCATTACCTTGCGCGTCGCCTCGTCAATCGCCTGCGTGCGCTTGGTCGTTGGCTTGAGAAACCCTTTGATCCGCACGCCACGATAGACGAACCCGTCGGCTACGTTAGACTTCGACGTCGCCTTTCTACGCTTGGTGGTCGCCTTAGTGGTCATATGCGTATTCTGGTCCTTCCGTCTGATTGTGCAAGCATAGGGGGATTCCGAGCAAGTGCCTTTACTAAGGCGATCGAAGAGAATTTGGCCTACTTACCCAAAGTTTGTGATTCGTTGCACTGAGAATTCGCAGATTTTCCAGGTGAATCTCCTAGGCTGCTGACCGTCGTAGCTATTCGGTTGCATACCAACGGATTACGAATCCGCTGGCCGCCCTCCCCCGCGAACCCCGACTATTGACTGGTCTGCGTGTAATGCGCCGGCACCGCCGTCGCGCCCGGCAACAAGCTGCCGTTCGCCCGCAGGTCCTGTAAATGCCGCCTTTGGTCGTCCTCGATTCGCCCGATTGACCATGAATCTTTAGTGCTGGGGCCGTACGCGCCGAGGCGCATTTTTGATGTCACACTCGATTTGCAGCTGATCGAGCCACTCGTCCGCAGAGAGCTGAGTATCGAGCGCTATGCATTGGCGTGTGACTGTCGCAAAGTCTCCAGGGGTCAAGAATTTCATGAGCGTGAGCTTCAGCTGCCACCGCTCTTTCGTGACGGGCGCTATGGTGGCGATTGTCTCGGTCTTCATATCGATGATGATCGCCACACCTTTCGCTCCAGCTTGAGAGTATAGCCACGATAGCCAAGGCGCCTGGCGAAGCGACTTTTCACGCCGACGACAGCGTTTACGGATCAGGCTGCGTCGTTCACAGCTGGCTTGCGAGGGGAGCGGGTTACGAGTTTCCGCTCGGATGTTGCCTGCCTCTCGCGAATGTCCTCGCAAATTGCATGCAAGTCATAGCCGAATTTCTTGGCTTGCTCGTCCCGGACTCGATGAATTTCTTCCACGATTGGATCGCGCCACATATTCTTTACTCCTCAATTCGGGGCTTCTCCACGCCGTTAGATAACTCGGAATTGTCGTCTCAATGTAAACGGTTGGCTTCATCCGGATAGCCTACGTCAAAACCAGGCCGCAGATCATGCCAGCAGATCTAAAATCCACGTCCTCGGACATCCGACGACCGGCAAACTGCAAGGATAAGTGAGTAACTTCTCAATAAGGCGGGGCGTTAGCCGCCGGCCGCAGCGACGGTGAGGTCACAAATCCAGAGTGGTCCCTACGCCCGGCCACGTGACAGTAGCCGTGTCAAATATCAGCCAGCAGACTGGTCGCGGTCTCGGCTAGCCATCGGTCGGGCCAGAACGGCTTTCAAGTCCTGCCGCAGTAAGGCGATCTCGAATGGTTTGAGCATCCGGCGAGTTTTCGAGGTAACGAGCTTCCGACCGGGTAAGGCAGTCGAAGCCAAATCCGAACGTTTCTCGCCACCAGTCTTCGAATTCTGGTCCAGGCTTGCCTGTTAGCGCTTGAATGTGCAAATCGTCGGAAGCCAGCATGGCGGAGTATGCCCGCCTCTTCTTCCTTCAGTTCACTAGGAACGCGGCGGCTGGCTTCCGACAAAATCTCAAGATTTCGTTCCACAAGTTACCGCGTACGCCGATCCGACGTTCATGGCTTCCCCAATCGCATTTCGGTCGAAGTACAACATACTTTAGCAAAGACTGTTATGCCGCTACAGGCTGGACTGGGGTCTGCGAAACCTTTGGCCCGAAGTTCGACGGACCTTACGTCCGTACACTCGCCTGCCGCTCACTCACACAGTGGCCAGCAAACGCGATTGTGCTCGCCCCAACCAACGTTCGAGCATGTTCCGGCCGGCCGTCGCGCCCGAGATCAAACCGTAGGCCGGTCAAAAGCGAATCCCGAACGTGACGGGCACGAACTTCGTCTGATTGCTGTTGGGCAAAATTCGCAGATAACGCGCTTCCATGAAGAACGATGCTCGCTCGGCGATCGCGACTTCGAAGCCCAGCCCGGCGTTCCAGGCGTTGTGCCAGTCACTGGTTGTGCGCTGCTCGGCTGTTACGGCGGGGAAATAGCCCCACTCGCAATCAAAGTATCCGCACACGACGCCGCTGACGATCGACACCTGCCGCAGGACCGTTCGCTCGCGATACCGGCCGGCGCCGCCAAACAGGTAAAATTGCACCGCTGATGAGCGATGTGCGAGGTTAAGTTGCAAGTCCACATCGCCCCCATAGAGCTCTTCGTGGCCGGAAGTCCAGTTTCCGGCATTGAGCAGCGCATCCTTGGCACGAAACCAACTGTAGCTGCCGTCGACTCGGATACCCACGGGCAGCCACGACGTCGGAAACCAGGTGAATCCCAGCCCGGCGTTTGGACCCCCCTCAAGATCTTGGCTCGTGGCTCCCGACGTCGCTGTGTAGCCGCCATCAATGTGCATGACAAAGGGGCGGTACTTCAATTCCGGGCGCGGTGCCGGCGAATACATAGCAACGACGGGCGCTGGGGCCCGTGCAGAAGAAGGCGGCGGGGGCGGATTGTAGGTCGGCGGAGCAATGGCAGGTGCGGCAAAGCGCACGCTGTAGCCGCGCCCCTCGAAACAGGCCGCCATCGCTCGCCCGTACTGCTGGCGGCGCGAATTGTAGTCAGACGGTGCCACTCCGCCGCCATATTGCGTCGGGTCGAAGCCCGTCTGGCCTTTCGCCCAAACCTGGCACTCGGCGCGATCCGCAGCCAGCTGCGCCTGGGTCTGGCCGAACTTCGGCGTAACGGAAAGATTCTCCGCGAATGTGGGTACTGCGGCGGCCCCGGACGCCGATGGAGTCGCATTTTGCGCAAATGCCGTCAACGGCATTGCGCAAAGCAGCAGGATCAGGGATTTGCGGACGATGTTGCTCGATGAGGCGAGCGGAGAAAAACCGGTGAAGGAGATTTGCGTCGTCATAGATTCAGGCGGGCTAAGCCCTGCCACCCCCATGTGTTAACGCGATGTCATCCGAACAAAATGTGTGACCTAGGGGAAATTGAGAATGTTCCGTGTAAAGTAGAAAAAATTATCATCTCCACCTTGTTGCTCAAAAAACGAACAGCGGAATTTTTTGAGGCATCAATCTGAGCGCCTGAAGAGCGCGTGCACACATGCGGCGCGGTGGCGTCGTTCCTGCGCTACGATTTTTTCCCAGCGCCGTGACGGCGATCGCTCCGCGGCCTGGTCACCCGATCCGGTGGCGGACCGGCGCCACCGTCCAGTCCACCGTGCTCTGGTCGATCATGCCGTGTACTGGCGAATGCCCCATCTCGGTCATGATGCCGCTTGCGGCCTTTCGGCCATCCTTGGCCGAATCCCAGATCAACATGTCGACGATGGTGCCATCGTCGCGCTCGGCGATCCGCCGGGACTGGAAGCCGGGCTGACGCTTCAGCCAGGCATCGATATCGGCGTTGGCCGCGACGAATTCCTTGCAGCTATGTCCATTGAGCTTGAACGTCGTCACTTCGATTGCTTCAGTAGTCATCTTTCGCTTCTGCATGATTTTTCCTTCTGCGATGGTTCTCGCCTCAGCGCCATCCGCCCGAGGCCATGATCCGCTCGCCTGTCACGAACGCTGCGGCGTCGGAGGCGAGGAAAACGGCGATTTTTGCGACGTCATCCGGCGCGCCCGGCCGGCCGAGCGGCGTCAGCGCGACGATATGGCTCTCCATCTCCGAGCTGATGCCAACCTCTGCGAGGCCTTCGGTCTTGATGAAGCCCGGTGCGATGGAATTGACACGGATGTTGCGCGGCCCGAGTTCACGCGACAGTCCCAGGGTGATGGTGTCGATCGCGCCCTTTGTCGCCGAATACACCACCATGTTCGGGGCGGTGTTCCGGCTGCCGATGGAGCTGATGTTGATGATCGAGCCGCCCACGGGTCCGAAGCGCCTGACGGCTTCCTGGATCACGAACAGCGAGCCGAACACGTTGATGGCGAACTGGCGCTCGATCTCGGCCTGCGCCACGGTCTCGATCGGGCCGAAGCTGAACACGCCGGCGTTGTTCACCACGATGTCGGGCGTCCCGAAGGCGGCTTCCGCGGCCTCGAAGAGCTTGCGCACCTCCTCGGCCTTCGACACATCGGCTCGGATTGCGGCCGCGCGGCCGCCGGCCGCGGTGATCGCTTCCACTGTCCTGTCGGCGGCGTCGCGGCTAGCGGCATAGTTGACCACCACGGCAGAGCCGGCGGCGCCGAATGCCTTGGCAATCCCCGCCCCGATCCCCTTCGAGGCGCCCGTGACGAGCGCGACCTTATTGGCAAGTTCTGTCACGGCGGTCATTGCTGCGCGGTCGGGCGAACGATCAACTCGTTCACATCGACATTCGCGGGCTGGCTGATGGCGAAGCCGATAGCCTCGGCGATGGCGCTGGCCGGGATGGAGGTTTGCTCGACCATGCCCCACCGCCGCGCGCACCTCCGGTGCATCGATCCCGTCGAACAGCTCGGTGCGCGTCAAGCCGGGGCTGACCACCGTCACCCGAAGGTCCTTGCACTCCTGGCGAAGCCCTTCCGACAGCGCGCGAACCGCGTACTTCGTTGCGCAATACACCGCGGCGGTGGGATCGACCCGGTGCGCGGACACGGAGGCGACGTTGATGATGTGGCCACACTTCTGCTCGCCCATGATCGGGAGCACCGCGGCGATGCCGTTGAGGACACCGCGCAGGTTCACGTCGATCATCCGGTTCCATTCGTCGACGCGCAGCTCGGCCATGAACGACAGCGGCATCACGCCGGCATTGTTGACGAGGACGTCGATGCGCCCGAACCGCCGGTGAGCAGTGCCTACGAACGCCTTGACGCTCTCCAGGCTGGTCACGTCGAGCTCACGGGCCATGGCCTGCCCGTGGCCGTCCTGAATCTGTTTCGCGATCGCCGCGATGCGTTCGGTGCGCCGAGCGCCGAGAACGATCTGGTGGCCCAGCGTCGCGAGATAGCGGGCGGTGGCCTCGCCGATGCCGCTGCTGGCGCCGGTGATGAGAATTGTCTTGCTGGTCACATGGGTCATCGGTTGCTCCGTTTCTGGTTGAGACAAGGAGTTGCCTCCCGTAGACGGAGTTATGCGACCAGCCGCGTTGCGTACGTTATCTCGATACTCCAAGTTTCATATACGATCCTGCAAAGTGCGAACTCCCCTGCTCGCCCCGCTCGCAGGATCAGATATGATGTCGGCCGGAAAGAACGACAAGCTGCGCAGGTACATCCGATGGCCGGTGACACCAATCCATACGAAGAAATGGCGGCGATCATTGCGCGTTTCGTCAGCGACGACGCGGAGTACGCGACGCAGATTGAGGGTCTGTACTTCAACCGGCGATCATCGCCCACCCAGCCCATCCATACCGCGCAATGGCCATGTTTCGCGCTGGTGCTTCAGGGCGCGAAAAGTCTGACGCTCGGCAAGGAGATTCATCGCTATGGTGTTGGCGATTACTTGGTGGTCTCCATCGATCTCCCTGTCGCCTCGCGCGTCACCGAGGCCAGTCCGAGCACACCGCACCTGGGTATGGGCATGGCGATCAATCCGCATCGGCTGAAGGAAGTCATGAGCAGGGTCCCTCCGATTCGAACCATGGTTCCTCCGGATGAGATGCGTGGTGTCGCGGTGAACAAGGCGCCGCCCGAGCTTCTCGACGCGTCGCTTCGGCTGTTGCGCCTGCTCGACACGCCCAATGATATCCCGGCCATGGCTCCTCTCATCGAACAGGAGATTCTCTACCGTTTGCTGAGCAGTCCCTTCGGACCGCGCCTGCTGCAAATCGCCATTACTGAGACGCCGAGCAACCGGATCGCCCGCGCTATTGCATGGCTGAAGGAGAACTTCCGGCGCCCACTGCGCATCGAAGAGCTGGCCGAGCGGGTCGGCATGAGTGCGTCCTCGCTCCATCACCACTTCAAAGCGGTGACGGCGATGACGCCCATGCAATATCAGAAGCAGCTCCGGCTTCATGAGGCTCGGCGCCTGATGCTGGTCGAGCGGGTCGATGTCGGCACGGCGGGATACTCCGTCGGTTATCAGAGCCCGTCACAGTTCAGCCGGGAGTACAGCCGGCTTTACGGGCAATCACCGTTTCGTGATGTGGGAGGAGTTCGACTTGCGGCTGCGCGACCTTCCATAACCGGCTAGCTGACGCTGACCTGCTCCAAACGTCGAACGAGATCCGTCACTTTTTGTTTCGCCGTCTGCAGGGTCTTCAGCTTCACGTTTTCATACCCGCGTATGCCATCGGGCACCGCCAGAAGGTCGGCGACAAATAATATGACGCGATTATCTCGAGGACGTTTAACTGTGGGATCGAGTCGAACTGCCGTGCCAGTCAAGAAGAGCCTCTCGGACGCAAGGCCCGAGCCGCCCCCCCTATCGCCCGAGTTTCGGCTGGCGAATTGGCCGTTCTTTCACATGAATCGAGCGATTCGCAGCTGGCACAGGTTCATCGCGCGCTGCGTGATCCAATTTGAGATATCAATCACAAGGAGCAAAAAGTCATGAGCATTGAAAGCGATCTACTCAACGCCCTTCCCGGGGACGTGATCGTTTCATCCGCGGAAATTGAGCCGCGGTACCTAGGCGACTGGATTCACCACGACGGTCAGGCGCGTCCTGCAGCGCTCGCAAGGCCGCGCACGACGGCCGAAGTGTCGACTGTGCTCAGTCGATGCCAGAGATACGGGGTACCTGTGGTGCCGCAGGGCGGGCGAACCGGTCTGGCGGGTGGCGCGACGCCCGGTACCGGCTCCGTGATTCTTTCAATGGAGCGCATGCGTTCGATCGAGACTGTCGATGTCGCCTCTTCGACAATAGTCGTCCAAGCCGGCGCCGTACTCGAAGCGGTTCAACGGGCGGCCGATTCGGCCGATCTGTTGTTTCCTCTCGATATCGGAGGCCGAGGCTCGTGCACCATCGGCGGCAACATTTCCACTAACGCGGGCGGCAATCGTGTGCTTCGCTACGGGATGATGCGCGATTTGGTCCTCGGTCTCGAGGCGGTGCTTGCCGACGGTACAGTACTGACGTCCATGAACCGCATGCAGAAGAACAATACCGGCTACGATCTGAAACAGCTTTTCATCGGCGCCGAAGGAACCCTCGGCGTGGTGACTCGTGCCGTATTGCGGCTGTTCCCCAAGCCTTCGAACGCTCAAACCGCTCTCTGTGCCGTGGCGAATTACCACGATGTGGTTCGGTTGCTCGGGTCGGCCAGGAAATGCTTGGGAGCCGATCTGGCGGCCTTTGAAGTGATGTGGCCCGAGTTCTACAGGCTGGCAACGGACATTGCGGGGCTGCGTGCGCCGCTGCCCCATGGCTATCAGGCGTACGTGCTGGTCGAATCGATGGGGACCGACACGCACCGCGACCAGCTTCGCTTCGAGGAATTCGTCGAATCGGTGTTGACCGATGGCACGATCGTGGACGGTGTTGTTGCGCGGTCGATCAGAGACAGTCAGGACATCTGGAAGATTCGCGATTCTTCTGGCGAGTTCCAAAAGACATTCTGGCCTTACGTCGGATTTGACGTCAGCATACCGATCGGTGACATTGGCCGTTTTATAGAGGATTGCCGCGCGCTTCTGACGGCGCGATGGTCGGACGTGGAAACCGTCTGGTTCGGTCATGCCGCAGACAGCAACATTCACATATGCGTTCGTCTTCCTGGCGTCGATCCTCTTCCCGAGCGGGAGATCGATACCATCGTATATGACTGTGTCGGCGACTATTCGGGATCGGTCTCCGCCGAACATGGTATCGGCCTGATCAAAAGAGACTTTCTTGCCAAGTCACGGAGCGCCGATGAAATCGCCATCATGCGGATCATCAAGCGGGCACTCGATCCGTCCAATATCCTGAATCCCGGAAAGATTTTTGTCTGAACTCTGTTGTACGTTCCAGACCCGGTCCATTCCCGATGTGGGCTTGCGTTCCCGATCTGCGCTCAATAGACATCAAGGTAGCTCGAACACCCAGATCGATGAGCTGCGCGCCGGTGGTAGGGAGATCTCAGCGGGACGCGTACTCGCAACCAGCGCCCCTCACTGGGGTTCCGTGCGATCCGCCTTGTTCAACCGATGCCGCGTGTTGCTGATTCGCTCATAGACCACCTTGCGCAGTCGATTGATCGAACCGAGCGGCTTGTGTTCAGGCAGTGCATGCCAGGGCGTGAACGACAGGTTCTCGCAGAACGCGAGCTGTTCCGGACTGTCGAATGTCTGCTTGGGGATGTGGATGGTCGCGACCTTGTAGAAAGGAGCATCCTTCTCGGACCACTGCGTCCTTGCATCTTCGACGTCGAGTGTGTCCGAAGTGCGCGGCTGGATCATGAAGTTCATGCACGCGTCACCCGTCGCCAGAGTGTTGCGCATCGCTTCCCGCAGAAAGTTCGGACCTGGATTGCCCGGCATCGGGTCCACTGATGTCGAACATGCCTGCGCGGAGTATTTGATGACCAGTCTGTCGGGTCCGATGCCCAGCTGATACGGGACCGGAGTCCAGTAGCGTGTCTGTAACGGATTCGAGATCTTCAGGGAGTTGATCTTGAGAAGCGTATAGAGCTGCCCGAAACCAAGCGTGAAGGGAATCTTCAGCTTGTCGAGCGTACTCTCGCTTCCAAGCTCCTCGAAGAACGGCACCGCATCGGACGCGTCTTTCAGGAAGAAGGCCGGGTGGCTCATCATCACGAAGTCCTGCGTCGTGTCCTCGCGCTCCGATTCGAGGATCTTGGTGCCCGGAACGCCCATGAGTTTGATCGACATTCCGCGCTCCATGCCGTCAGTGTCGGGCTTGTTCGCGTCGGGGTTGCCGTTCGAGAACCGGACCCACGCCTGATAGGCCTTGCCCGGTATGAGGACGCCTTTCGCGAAACGAGGGTCGAGGTTCTCCTCGACGCGGAACTCCGCTCTTACGCAGCCGTGTCCCTTCGGATGCGCATCGCGTCGCGCGGTACCAGGTCGGTACTGTCGACGTACCGTCTCGTCGATGACCGATGAGAGTCTCTGTGCCAGCTCTTCCTCATTCAGGTACAGGCGCTCGCCGAGGAACGTATCGGGCACGGGGTAGGGAGACGGGGTTTCCGCCGCCGCGGTGCAGATCGACGCGGACGAGGCCGCAGCGGCGGCCAATGCCACGAACAGTTGTCTAACTCTTGTCTTCATGTTCACTCCGGAAAAGACGTGCTTGCCATGAAGGAGAGTGTTCGACAAGGGCAACGTTTGCGGTATCGGTCAATCATCCGATACGTCGACGTCTAGCAACGCCTATGGGCTTGGGTCATCATGGGACCTTCGACAGCGAACGAGCCTGCGGATGAACGACGATCACATCGAACTGCTCGACGCCCTGCGTGCACTGGCCTTCATGGGCGATCTGAGCATGGGGCAGCCGGTGGACCATTCGCCTCGCGTGGCGTGGCTCGCGAGTCAACTGGCGCTGGCCATCGGGCTCGAGGACGAAGTGGTCGAAGACGTCCGATGCATCGCACTGCTGCGCTGGTCCGGCTGCACGGCCAATGCGACCGATGTCGCCGCCACGATCAGTGACGACGTCGTCGGCCGCGGCGCGATGTTGGCATGGCAGATCGACCGCATCGAGGTGCTCGTCAGTCCGGAGGAACTGGCCCTCAGGTTGACAGGCATATCGGCGATCCACTGCGAGGTCTCTTCGGTCATCGCCGAGGCGCTCGGCTTTGGAGCCGCGGTGGCAGACGCACTGGGATGTGTCTTCGAGCATTGGGACGGAAGTGGACGGCCGCTCGGCCTGTCGGGCGATTCGATTCCGATATCCGCGCTGGTGGTGTCGCTGTGCAGCGATCTCGAGGTGCTGGTGCGCGTTCATGGGTTGCCCTCGGCGCTTGCGCTCTTACAGAAGCGATCTGGAGTGGTCTACCCGAGCGCGATGGTGGAGGCTGTGCGCACGCGCGCGCCCCACTGGATCGCCGAACTGAGCCAAGGCCCAGTCTGGATGAATGCGCTAGGTGCAGCCACGCAACCGCGTGCCTCGAGCCTGGCGCTGGTCGGCGACGTGATCGACCTCAAGCTGCCTTGGTTGCTGGGTCATTCACGTGCCGTCGCAGAGCTCGCCGATACCACCGGAACAACCCTCGGCCTTGCCGCGCCCACCCGACGAACCCTACGCCGCGCGGGGTGGCTGCAGGGCCTGGGTCGCGTGGCCGTGCCCAACGCCGTGTGGAATCGTGCCGGACCGCTTTCCGCGGCCGATTGGGAGCGCGCGCGACTGAGTCCCTACTGGACGTCGCGTGCTGCCCAGCAGATCGGACATCTCGAAGTCGAAGCCGAACTGGCCTCGCACGTCTGCGAGCGACTCGATGGATCGGGCTATTTCCGGGGCTCCCGACTGGCCGGCACGCCGCTGGAGTTTCGGGTACTGCCCGTCGCCTCTGCATGGCTGGCTTTGACGGCGCCCCGACCTTGGCGTGAGGCGCTGCCCGACGATATCGCGATGGAACACCTCCGCAAGGAAGTGGTATTGGGTCGATTGGATGGACGTGTTGTCGACGCGCTGGCGAAGCCCACCGCGGCTTCCCAAGAGACGACGCCTGGCGGCACAGAATCGGGGGCCCTATTGTCGCCACGCGAGATCGAAGTGCTGAGAAGAGTAAGCCTGGGCGAAAGCAACAAGGAGGCGGCGCTTCGACTCGGCATCAGCCCATCGACGGTACGCACCCATCTCGAGAGCATTTTCAGGAAGTTGGGCTGCAAAAGCCGCGCAGCGGGAACGCTCAAGGCCTCTGTGCTCGGACTGCTCTGACAGGACCGGCTCGTCTTTGTTAGTTGATTCCTAATAACCTGACCCGCGGGATGTCCGTTGCAAATCGACCCCCGAGCAGGACGAAGCACAACTGAGCACAGCCGACTCACGCAAATGTCCCGCGGTCTCTAAGTCCTTTGCGCCCGACGGACTGCATCTAAGCGAGATTAAATGGCAGTGACCGTAGTCTCTGGCCGGTGGCGGCGAAGATCGCGTTTCCGACCGCCGGTGCAATGCCAGGTGTGCCGATTTCGCCTACCCCACCGAGCGCCGCCCCCGAATCGGCCATTTCCACCGAGATTTCCGGAGCATCGACAAGGGTCAGCACCGGATAAGTGTCGAAGTTCTCGGGCATGATCCTGCCGTTCTCGATATCAATTCTTCCGTGCAACGCGGCAGACAAGCCGTAGATGATGGCACTGCGAACTTGCCTCGCCACATTGGGCGGATCGATCGCCAAGCCGCAGTCAACTACCGCAAACACACGCGTGACGCGGACGTTCGTGCCGGTAATTTCGACATCGGCGAGTTGGCCGACGAACGAGTGGAAACATTCAGACAGCGCGACTCCGCGCCCGGTCCTAGAATCCGTCGCGCTCGTTCTGAGCGGGTTATCTGCGTCGAAGCGTGTAAGGCGCGACAGGATCGCGCTGGCGCGCTTAGAGGCTTCCGTGCCGTTGGCACCCGCGAGCAATCGCGCGCGATAAGCGATCGGCTTCACCCCGACCGCCGCTGCAAGTTCGTCGATAAAGGTCTCGAAGAAAAAGTTGTTCATACTGAAGCCCACCGACCGCCAGAATCCAACGGGAACGCCAAGGTCGACGGCAAAATTCTCAATGCTGCGGTGGGGTAGACCGTAGAACGGAAAGACGGCGCCATCGACCGTTGATCGGTCTGGTAGCAATGCACTCTTGGCCGCCGGAAAAACGCGGGACACAAACTGATTGGTCATTGGAGGGACGGCGATGCGGTAAGTCAGTCCTGCGGGCAGCCCCTCTGCGTCTAGCGTCGCCGACACATCGGCCATAGCCGCTGGCCGGTAGAAGTCGTCCCGCATGTCCTCGGCGCGGCTCCAGATGGTTTGGACCGCTGTACCTCTGAATTTACGCGCGATTTCGACCGCTTTGACGATGTAGCCAAGATCGGCCCGGCGTCCAAAGCCGCCACCCAGATAAGGTGTTTCGATCTCAACCGCATCGCTGTCGATACCTGCAGCGCGGCCCGCGAGGAGTTTCACGAGATAGCCCGACTGGTGACCGGCCCAAATCCTGACGCCGCTGTCGGTCACCAACACCGTGGCGTTGATTGGCTCCATCGCCGCATGCGCCAGAAATGGTGCTTCATACGTCGCCTCAACCTTACGGCCGCGCGCCGCGGTTGCATCGCCAGCGCGGTCGATAACCCAGCGCGGCCTGAAGGCCGCGCCCTGATCGAGCGCGGCCCGGTAGGCAGAAAACACGTCCTTGCTGGAAATGCTGAGCGCCTTGTCGTCATTCCAGATGGCTCTCGCGTTCTCAAGGGCGGCGGCAGCCTGGGCGTAGCCCGTGGCGACGACGGCAAAGTAGTCGGCGCCTTCGACTAGTCCCCGAACGCCCGATAGTCCTTCCGGGAGCGTCGCCTTGCGCAGCACGCCGCCGAGCCGCGGCGAATGCCGAATCGCGGCATAGAGTTGGCTGGGCTGGCGCGCATCGATGCCATACTTCGCCGTTCCGTCAACTTTCGGCGGCGTGTCGGCGCGTGCGATACCCTTCCCTACGTACATCGCTGCCGCAAGCGGCGGCAGTTCGATAGTCTTGGGCGTGAGCCTCGCGGCGGCGTGCGCAAGTTCGGCATAGCTCGCGGTCTTACCATTTGAACTTGAGATACGCCCCTCGGCAATCCTGAGATCTGCAGCGGCAACACCGAATTTCTCGGCCGCCGCGCGTGTCAGCATGTCGAGCGCGGATGCCGCGCATGCACGGATTGGCTCGGCGATGTGGCGCGTCGACGTCGAGCCCCCAGTAGCAGAGATCCCCAGAGTCCGCACGATCTTGTCTACCGTCCACGAAGCCGCGCTCTGTGCCGCACCACCCGCGTGCTCATCAAACGGCAGTCCATCGACCAGCATCGCCGGGTTTGCGAAACGGGGATCGACCGGAGCCTGCACCGCACGGACCGCCTCTACTGGCAGCCGCAAGCCCTCAGCCGCCAGCAGCACCGCCAGAGCATAGATGCCCTGCCCCATTTCCTGGTGCGGCACAGCGACTTCGACCTTGCCGTCGCGCGCAAATTTCAGCCAGGCGCCGAGGCTTGATTCATCCTCGCCAGCCGGTAGCTTATAGCCATCAATGCCGTGCAAGCGCGCGAACACTGCTCCGACTCCGACGACGAGACTGCCTCCTACGACGCCGGCTCCAACCAGAAAAGTGCGCCGTCCGATTTTCCCGGCTCGGGAAGGCTTCGCATCCCGGTTCATGGCGCACCCTTTCTCTGCTCATCGTCACCGGGCTCAAGACGATCGAGCGCGAGGCCTACGGCCATTCGGATCGCGTCATAGGTGCCGCAGCGGCAGATATTGTTGATCTGTGAAAGCACCGCCTCTTTCGTTTGATTGCGGTTCTTGATGAGAATACTCGTCGTCGCCATGACGAAGCCTGGCTGGCAGTAACCACATTGCGGCACTGCCGCGGCGATCCACGCTTCCTTGACCACCGTGGCGACCTCGCCCGACAGCCCCTCAATGGTGGTAATAGCTTTGCCGGTAGCGTCCCCTACCATGACAGAGCAGGATCGCGCGGCATCGCCGTTGATATGGACCGTACAGGCACCACACAACGCCCGACCACAGCCGAACTTGGTGCCCGTAAGATTCAGTTCATCGCGCAAAGCCCAAAGGAGCGGTGTCTGTGGGTCTACGTCAAGGTGGTGTGGCTGGCCGTTAATTATTAGGGTAATCATGATCGCACTCCGTTCAAGGCGGGCACACGGTGCCGCTGGCCACCCAAATTTTCATTTGCTCGACGAAGTCTCTGTGAGGTAATGCGACGGGATCGCGGTGCCCCCCCGGATTCCAGCCCCACAACACCAGACGCTCGGTTTCCATGTGCTCGACGAGCGCTGTCGGTGTCCGATGTCCATTGCGTCCCGGATCCTTGAGCATCCTGCACAGGCCGCCCGTCGACAAACCTTCCCATAACATCGAAACCGGCGCGAGTTGCCAGTGCAAGGCGCCCGGCACGCCAGACAGTGGGTTGTTGCCACTGTCGTTGTGACAGTTGTGGCATCGCATCGCACCGGTTCCCATATTGTCGACGCCGCGAACGACCGGGGGAACGTGAACCCGGCGCTGGTCGCCCTGCAACGGGGTGGTGAGCTGGTGGCAGTTCAAGCATCGGGGATGCATGAGCACGTCCGAGATCTTGCGCCAGGCGGCGAGACCGTCGCGCTCTCCGATGGCGGCCGGTTGGGCCCAGGACACGCCGCTGAGGGCGGCCGCCGTCATAACGAAGAAAGCCAAGCGCCAGACAACCAACCTTAACGCGCGCAATTTCATGTCAAGGCGTTCCTACGATCGTTTCGGATTAGGGCGCACTGCAGATCCTTGGCACGGAGCCCATAACGGAGAGACATTCAAACTCGGATCGCGAATGAGGCTCTGAAGTATCCGACAATCGATCACAGATGGATTGAGCGTCGTATGCAAAATTAGAATATGCGTGCTATGGCTTGAGACCTCTAGTCGTCAAGCCGATTACCGACTCCACTGTGTGCTCGTTCGCATTAGCGCAGCGCGAAGATGACGACCGCCGTCGTTCCGCTTCCGCCGAACCACCCCGAGATCAACCCTGATGTCGCGGCTACGTATTGCTTGCCACCGATGTCGTAGCTGATGACACCTCCGGCGACCGATCCGCCCGTATTGAACGAATAGAGGGTCCTGCCGGTGCGTGCATCGAACGCCAGGAAGTTATTGTCGACATCGCCCGTGAACAGCACGCCCCCCGCGGTGGCAGTAACGCCGGCAACGAGCGGCACAGGCCATTGCCGACACCATCGCACCGTTCCGGATGTCGCGTCGATTGCGTACAGCCATCCCCGAGCGTTCTCACGAGGATCGAGGGTTGCAACGCCTCCATAGTAGAAGGATCCCGCATTGTACGAGGGCGGTTCCCGGGATTTCTTCAGCCCCACACACCAGTCGACACTAGACATGAATAGGGTCTTGGTCGACGCGTCCAGCGCCGGGCCATTCCATTCGACGCCTCCCAATGGTCCCGGGCAGACGTGCACGCCGTCCACGCTTGGCGCCGCCTCAACGTTCGCGCGCGTCGTGACGGGCAACTCGTATAGGACCTCCCGTGTGTCCCTATCGAGTGCCCGCAGCAAGCCGTCCTTGCCTGACACGGCGATTAAGTGCCTCGACTTGCTTTGGATGTTGAGGTCGAACACGGGGCTCACTTGACTCAAATCCCAGTCGTGACTGTCGTTGGCCTGGAATTGCTTGTACCAGAGCAGTCGGCCCGTCTTTACATCGAGCGCAACGACCGAATCCGTATACAAGTTGTCTCCGGGGCGCACATCCCGGTTGAAGTCGGGAGCCGGATTGCCCACCGGGATATACAGCACATCGTTTTTGTCATCCATCGACAGTGCCGTCCAGACACTACCGCCGCCGTGTTCGCGCGACGCGGGGATTTTCCAGGAGTCGGCGGCCGCTTCGGTACTGTCCGGGACTAAATTGAACCGCCACAGCGGCTCTCCCGTATCCAGACGAAACGCGCCTACCCACCCTTTCAGTCCCCACTCCGAACCTGCCGGTGCGATCACCACCTCGTTACCGACGATCAAGGGCGGCATGCTGAGGAATCCGCCCAATTTTGCGTCTGCTAGCTTGCGGCTCCAAAGCAAGGTGCCTCGTTGCATGTCCACGGCGATCAGATAACCGTCGCTCGTGCCGCGAATGACACGGCCGTCCTTCAACGCAACGCCTCGATTCGTGCGCCAAAGAATCGCGTCTTTGGACGGCCACGCATAGGTCCAGCGCTCTCTGCACGTCGCGGCATCCAGTGCCACGATTGTCTGATCGATCGTTAGGTACATCACACCCTGATAGACAAGGAGATCTGTCTGTGAGGGCGTCGCGCTGGTGGAGCGGTAGATGCACGTGGGCCGTAAATTCACGGCGTTGTGCGCATTGATTTGCGATAAAGGGATGAACCGTTGACCGCGATAATCACCATTGGGGTGAAGCCAGCTATGAACGTCAGTCCGGGCACCACGCAATTGCGTATCCGTAGGTCCTGCACTGCTGGGTACTCCCGCGGGTAGGCTCGACACTTCGGACGGCAGGGTTGTCGGCGGTCCGGCCAAGGTGCTGAGGTATGCAATCAAATCCGCACGATCGTTCGTCGATGGCATGGCGACCGACATTGCAGTCCCAGGAACGGTCTGCGTGCTCGAGGCCAAAAACCGATCGAGTGTGACATCGTCCCACACTAAATCGGCATTCAGCATGGCCGCGGAGTACTTAAAATTGGGCGCGCGGCCCGCCTTACGTCCCGCGACGCCTGCGAGGGAGGGGCCAAACCCGTTCTTTCCGGCCTCCGTGGTGTGGCACGCGACGCACTGGTTTGCGAAAACCGTCTTTCCCGCTTCCAGATCACCGGCGGTGGCCGCAGAAATTCCGCCCAGGATTCCAATAACCAGAGCGAAGTTCCAATGTTTCACGGCTATCCCTCGAATGAGTTAACGATTGGTACTACATACCCATTCGAGTTTCGCGTCTTGAATGACGCTGCAGCGGTTTTTGTCAGCGTGCTGCGGTAGCTTAGTCGCCATACTGAATGTGCGCTGAAGGGCGCGTTCTACAAATCCATTGCCAAAAATCGATGAAGCACCCAGGCGCAATGTATCGCAACCGCGTCCTAGCGTTCGCGCGCCACGCGATTTAGGGTTGGCTTCTTTCGGTCAACTGAAGAGTTACCATGATTCTTGGAATGTCAACCGATCGCGACTCAAACTGGGCGAAGCGCGCTCCCGACCCGGCGATTCTGCTTACTTACCGTTCGTCGCGCGTTCGGTCCCACCCACCACCCAACGCTCGATAGAGATTCACCTGAGCGACGAGCAAATCGGCTTTGAGTTGGATCGCACTTTGCTCCGCCGAGAACAGACTGCGTTGGGCAAGGAGTTCGTCAAGGTATGATGAGTACCCTTCCTTGTATCGGTTATCCGCCATGCGAAGCGCGCTCTCCAATGCACGCCGCTGCGCCTCCACCTGAGTCGCCTGAGCGTTGAGCTTCTCGTAGGCGGATAGTTGCGTCTCGACCTCCGCGAACGCGATGAGCACGGCCCGTTGATAGGCGATCAGGGCCTGCTCGCGCCGGGCATCGTCGGCATGTACTTGAGCGCGCAGGCGTCCCCCATTGAAGATCGGGGCAAGCACACTGCCTCCCACGCTCCAGATCGTAAAGGGGCCGTCGGGAAGCACCGATGCGCCCGCGCGACCGATGGCCGCGGATAGGCGGACAGCCGGCAGCAGCTGCCCGCGAGCGGCTCGGAGCTGTTCATCGGCGGAAACCAACTGAAGCTCCGACGCCGCGACGTCGGGTCTTCGTCTCACCAGTTCGGAAGGCAACCCCGCACTAGGCAATTCGGGAACTACGATTGAACTGAATGTGTCGGTCCGCTCGACCGGTCCCGGCACCCGACCCAACAGGACATTGAGCGCCTGCTGCTGCTGTTCGGCGGCGAGCTCAAATTGAGGTACGGCCTGAGCCGTCACGCGGTATTCAGATTCCGCCTGCGCCGATTCGAGTCCCGTGGCATAACCGCGTGCCTGTCGAGACTGGGTCAGCGCGAGCGATCGTTCGCGCGACACCAAGGTCCTGCGCGAAAGCTCGATCAACGCATCTAGGGCGATCAACCGAATGTAGCCGCTGACGACGGCTGCCGTGATACCGAGTTCCACGGCATCGTGGGAGGCGCGAGCAGAGGCCACTTGAGCATTGGCCGCTTGGGTGAGCGACTGAAGACGGCCCCATAGATCGACCTCGTATGCGGCTTGAACTTCTGCCGCGTATTCGTTCGACAAATAGGGCATTCCGGTTACCTCGCTGATAATTTGGGACCGGTCTCCGCCTCCTCGTAACTCGAGTGTCGGGAGCCGTGCGCCACGCTGTGCATCGCGCAAGGCGCGGGCCTCGCGAATTCGCGCTGCCGCGATGCGTACATCGTGATTCTTCTCACGAGCCTCTATGACAAGATGGGAGAGGATCGGATCCCCGAAACCGCTCCACCAATCGGGCGAAATGGCGCTCGCTCCATCCGTCGCCTGCCATCGCGATGCCTTGGGTACAGTGCCTACCGGCGGCGGTGCCACTGCGACGCACGATTGAAGCACCGCAGAAACTGCGAGCACGATCGGTATGGCGCGCCGGCGGTTCACGGGTGGTTGGAGGATGTATCCACATCAACGACGACCGACATCCCCGGGCGCAGCATGGCGGCGAGCGCTTGTCCTGCGTCGACGCGCAGCCGTACTGCGAGTCGCTGTGGAATCTTGGTGAAATTACCGGTTGCGTTGTCGGGACGAATGACGCTGAATTCCGATCCGGTCGCCGGGGCGATGCGCTCAATGCGGCCCTTGAGTTCGGCGTCGGCGAGGGCGTCCACGCGCATCAGGGCTTGTTGTCCGGACGCCATATGCGCAGTCTGGCGCTCTTTGAAATTGGCTACGATCCAGACGTCGGTGGGCACGAGGGCGAGGAGCTGCGTCCCCGGAGAAACATACTGGCCCAATTTCACGCCGACTTCGCCCACTTGCCCATCGCGCGGCGCCCGGATTCGCGTGTTGTCCAGATCAATCTGCGCCAAGGCCAGGGCCGCGCGTGCGTTCGCGACTCCCGCTTCGAGCGCGCGCCGATTGACAGAGACGGATCTCAAGTCCTCGTCGGCGGCCGCTTTGGTTGCGTGAGCCAGTTTCATCGATGCGTCCGCCTGCCGTCTCGCAGCGTCGGCTTGTCGGAGCGTGGCCTGCGATTGCTCGAATTCCCGGCGGGACACCGAGCCCTCCTCGACTAACGATCCGGAACGGTCATGATCGGCTTTGGCACGCGCATACTGTGCCTCCGCGTTCGCAATTTGGGCATCGGCCGCCGCCATTTGCGCGCGCGCGCTGAGAATTCCCGCTTCGCGCACTCGACGAGTCTGGTCCGAATTCAACAGTGCCGCCTCCTGTGACGCCAAGAGCGCGCCCGCTTGCGCGACCTTTTGCTCATAGTTGCGCTCATCGAGCTGCACCAGCACCTGACCCGCCTTGACGGGAGCGAAATCCAGCACCCTTACGTCGGTCACATAGCCATCCACTTTCGGCGCGATTACAGTCACGCTGCCGCGCACGTAGGCATTTTCCGTCCTCTCGGTGGCTGTACGAAACGGCGGTAGTCGCCATGCATACAGCACCAACGCCACGGCGATCAGCGTCATGGCCAGGGCCACCCAAGTCGACCGCGTTAGCTGTGGGTGAGGCACGCTCATGATCGCGCAGATCCGTTGGCGTGCGGCGTTTGGATGAGCCGCTCACGTAGGCGCTCTCTCGAGGCCACTACCGATACAATCGTCAGCCAAAGGGCGATTGCACACGCAATGAGCGCGATCATCTGAAACAGGTCATCATAGGCAAGCACGAACGATTCACGCGTGACCTGTTGAGCGAGCGTTGCGATACCCTGAAGTGCTCTGGCGGATGGGTCGATTACGAAACGGGCGTATCCGCCCGTGGTTTGAGACAAGCGCGCAACGAGTTGCGGATCGCCCTGCCTCAAGTGCTGGGTGAGCGCCGCAAAATGCAAGCCCTGGCGCACAGCCACGACGGTTGTGATCCATGCTGACGCAACTAGCGTCCCGCCATACTGTGCAACGGCGAAGGCCGCCACGAAACTGATAATGTTTTTCCGCCCTTCTCGAAGGACCTTGCCAAACCCAATAATGCACGAGCCCGCAAAGAACATCGCCGTCGCGAGCGCGAGCAGCGTCTGCGTTAGCAGCAGCTCGGAGGGCCGCGTCACCGCAGTAGCATCGGAGTCTACCCATGCGACGGAAGCGACCAGCAAGGCTGCGAGAATGACCAGCAGATTGGCCTGCCCTAACGCAGCGAAGGCGACGGCGATGAAAAAACCCAGCGCGGTGCCTGCGGTCACAAGCAGGAATAGTCCATGCATCTGATCATTAGTCATTCCGAGGACGTTCATGAGCCCGACGACGCCCACGGTCTGTTCACTCAGAACGATTCGAAACAAAACCACGCCGACGATGAAGCGCAGCATGAATGGACGCGTGAGCCAATGTAGGTCGAGCAGCGGCGATCGTCGATTGAGGTCGATCGCGGCATACAGACCAAAGCTGGCAATTCCGCACGCCAGACAAACCCCGAGCCAGGGTGCATCGGTCCACCAGCTCAGCCGGCCTTGAGTCAATACGATGCACAGAAGCGCGAGTGCCGCCGCGTAGAGCGGGAAGGTGATTAGATCACCGAGTGCGAACGCGGTTTGCGGCGGTACGGGCTTAAGGTGGACGAGGTTGATCGCCGCACAGCAAAATCCCGCCAGAGCTATATCAACGAGGAACAGTCCGTGCCATTGCCCTATTTGCAGGAGGTCTTCGGAGATAACCCGTGACAGAGGAGCGCCGAGTTGGAGCGCCCCGAAGCCCAGCACAAGACCCACGGCAGCGCGTGGCGCAGGAAACGCCTCCATCATGTAGTAAACCGCCATCGCGCTTAAAGGTGCCGCCGCAATACCCAAGGCCGCTCGTGCGGCGATCGCGGAGGTCAGGTTGTCGGTGAACACATGAACGATGGCAACCAGAAAGAAACCCGAAAGTGCGAAATTGGCGAATCGACGAAATCCAAAATGAACCCGCACCTTGGTAAGAAGGAGAATTCCCGATAACAAGGTGGCGAAATAGGCCGAGGTCAGCCAGCTGACCTCCGCAGCGGTCGCGCCGAGAGATCCTTGAATGAAGGTCAAATTGGAACTGACCAAGTTCAGGCCCAACCCCTGCGCGAGACCGATCAGCAGCGCCGTTGAGGCGCAAGCAATGCCTCGGCCGATCCGGTAGGGCTCCTCCGCATCTGACGACATTTCTCTCGGCTTTTGCGCTCGGTCGGTCTCGGTGCTCATACGACAGAAGACACGCAACTCTGGTCGCGATTGGATCGGCGCTTCAGCGACATCATTTCTGCGACAAGATCCATTCGACCAATAACGCAACATCGACATCGCTCGCGCTGCTGGCAGGCGGCATCGGTATCGGACCCCAAACGCCGCTGCCCCCGGTTTTGATCTTGTGAGTAAGTGTTTCGGAGGCGTGTTTGTCGCCGGAATATTTCTTAGCGACATCTTGGAACGACGGCCCTACGAGCTTCGTATTTAGACTATGGCAGGCCTGACAGCCATATTTTCCCGTCAATTTCGTCGCCTCGGCGTCAGGCACTTCGGCTCGTACCATGTGCGAAAGAAAATATATTCCAGCTGCTGTAACCGCAATGAACGAGGCCGGCGAAAGTCTCGGATCACTCATATCCTTTGCTCCTCAGGTGCAGATCAATGGGAGCCCAGTCTTAAAGCAAAGTGACCTTCAAGCTAGAATGTGCGTGCAGTGTTTCTTCATACCGTGCGATTTGTGCCGGTGTGGCACCGAGTTCACCCTACCATCGGGCCCAGTATTGGAAGGCAAGATACAGCACTGGGATGCAATCGACCGTAGACAAAGCTGGGTAACCTGTGGAACCGGTTTTGTCCGGTCGTAGGACGGTGTTTTTACTCGAGCGGGCGGTTTGCAAAAGGAGGATCACTAATGATCCTTGATGATTCCTTGATTGCAATAATCCTGACACCGTATCTTCTGTTATCCATCTCGGAACGGAACATACCCGTTGCCTCCGATCCACCGCGGTCGCGCCTAGCAAGGGGGTCGCTCACTCGGTTACATGCATCGCTGACCCACCGGATGTCGATTTCCCGTGAAACCCATGATTGCGCCCCCTAACTTGGCGAGGAATATATTGATGGTGCTGACCTCACACGGCGAGCTCGGCGTCACTGGCTACCATACTGGGATGGGGCTCGAAGAGTTCACGATGGCGTACTACGTTCTCAAAGATGCCGGCATGCAAATCACACTCGCCTCCCCACAGGGCGGGCCGCCGCCAATCGATCCAAGAAGTGGCGCCGCAACAAACACCTCAGAGTGCGTAGAGCGATTCCGGCATGATCAGGACGCGCGGGTTCTGCTCGCCGACACTTTGACCCTGAGGCAGGTCGATGCCGCCGATTTCGACGGCGCTTTTTACCCCGGCGGGTATGGGACAATGTGGGACTTGGCGGAGGACATACATTCCGCGGCGTTGATTGCGGCGCTCGTACTAACAGGCAAACTGATCGCTCTGGTAGGCCATGGACCGGCCGCTTTGCGTCACGTCCGGGATCCCTCTGGGCGCGCGCTCGTCGACGGACGAAACGTCACCTCGTTTTCCAACTCGGAAGAGAGATCGACGGGACTGTTCAGCAATGTACCGTTCTCCTTGCAAGATGAGCTGATCCGTCTGGGAGGGCGCTACTCTAAAGGACCAGATCGCTCCCCATTCGTCGTCTCCGATGGCGTGTTGATCACGGGCCAGAATCCAAACTCTTCTGCCGACGCGGCGCGCACTCTTCTGCGCGCACTACATCGATGACTTCATTTGGTTGCTCTCCCGCTTCGAAACGGTCGATGAGATCACTCGCACGTCGCACATCCGCCGATTCAAAACCCTCCGTAAATCGATTGCGAACCGATTTCAACAATTCCAGTGCAGGAGTCGTGCGGCGCTGGCCATACCAAAGTCCCGCAAGGCTCATTGCTATCCGCAATTCAGTGGATAACGCACCTCTCGCCCGCGCTTCCCCAAGTGCCTGATTGAAGCAAGTCTCAGCAAACATCGGTGCGTCAGGATCATACGCTTGCAGAACCAGATCCCCCTTTATTCGTAGGAACTCAGGCAAGCATAAGAGCTGCTCCTTCTGAGTACAACGATTGATCGCATCGTCGATCAGGCGTAGCCCCTCAGCGGCCTCGCCAACCCGCCCCAGAGCGCTGGCAAGCTCGCCCACAAGACCCTCGTAGCAGAGGGGGTGAGCGTTTTCCGTCAGATCGCGCAGCCCCACCCGCAGCAACTTGATGCCTGTCGACAGATCGCCGCTTTTGATTAGCCGGACACTCCTAAAGAGTCCGCTCCACGTAACTCCAGCTTCAAACCCGCACCGGACCGAGTGATCAAGCAGCAGTTTTTCCATTCGTTCCGCGATCTGCAGGTCACCGACGCACAGAGCGATGTAGCATGCATAGTCGCCGAGAACGTACGATAACAAACTTACAGAGGTTGCCGATCTCGCTTCTTCAAGGTTTGCCAACATGAGGCGCAACGATTGATCTACCAGGCCTTGCACCCACAGAATGTGCCCCAAGGGGAACCGTGACATCAACCGGTGATCTACATGGAATCGACGCAGATGCAGCCGATCCACTGGCGTAACATAGTTTGCGATGACACGTTCCAGATGCATGCGCGCCAGGTCTTCTTCCCCACGGAAATGAAGCGCTATGCCCAACATTCGATCGCTCAATAATGCGGCCGCCGGCTCGCCGCCCTCGGTCGCCAGCGTTTGGACGTCCCGTGCGAGTTGTAGAGCCTGCTTAATCTCACCTCGCCTCAACCGGTACACCCAAAGACCCCAAAACGCCTGAAAGCGGAAGTCCTTGTCTCCAAGCGATTCCGCGATTTCCAGTACCCGACTCCAGGCTGCGTTGAGCTCCGGCACGGCGCCCCCGGCATAAAGTAGTGCGGCACCCTGTGCGGCGTACAACATCATGCTGCGTCGCGTAGGTTCGTTTGCCTCGGACCCAAGCTTTGCTAACGCCTGGCTCACCCTATCGGAGCATTCGCGCTCTAGCGATAGCTGGAACCAAAGCGGAAGCGCAGCCACCGTGAGCGACACACCCAACTCGATATCCCCTTCTGGCGCATAAGCCCACTCGAGCGCGACACGCAAGTCGTCGATATAGGCTCCATAGGTCGCAAGCCAGATCGAAGTGGGCAGCGTCCTCGACTCATGGGCTGATCGGTTCAGCACATCGCGATGGACTTCCGCGTGCGATCGTGCCAATGCCGCGCGCTCTCCGCTGATGCCAAGCTTTTCAAGCGCATACATTCGGGTTGTCTCGAGAAGACGGAAACGCACCTGATCACCACTGACGTCGGTCGCCAGCAGCGATTTAGTTGCGAGTCCCGTGAGCGCTTCAAGCACGTCCGACCCCTGCAGACCGTGGCGCATCAAGACTGCCACCGCAGTATCCAAAGTGAACTGTCCTGCAAATACGGACAAGCGCCGCAAAACGGCTTGCTCGCCAGCCGTGAGGATCTCATAGCTCCAATCAAGCATCGCACGAAGCGTCTGATGCCTCGGGCGCGCAGTACGGCGCCCGCTGGTAAGGAGCGACAGACGTTGATCCAGAAGCCGGAAAAGCTCGTGAATTCCAAACACTTGAACGACGCCGGCCGCAAGCTCGATCGGGAGCGGCAGACCGTCGAGTCTGCGGCAGATCTCGGCGACCAAGGGCGCATTGGCGTCGGATACCGTAAAGTCGTCCGTAGTCTCGAGCGCCCGCTCGGCAAAGAGTTGAACTGCCGGATACTGAAGCGCCACCTCAGCGGTTGGTGGAGGCTCCTTCGGAGGACTCTCCAGTGAGGAGAGCTTATGGACCCATTCTCCGGTTGCCCGGAGCGGCTCGCGGCTCGTTGCGAGAATGCACAGGTCCGGGGCCCCATCGAGTGCGCCCTCAACAAGGGCGGCGGCGGCCTCGATAAGATGCTCACAGTTGTCGAGCACGAGCAACATATTCTTGTCACGCAAGTGCGCGACTAAGGCTGGTAGCGCGCTGCCGGACAGAATCGAAACCCCGAGGACCATGGCCAATGCGCCGTCTAAGTGCTTTGCGTCCGAAATGGCGGCGAGATCCAAAAATCGAGTACCGTCTTGATATGCGGTATTCACGCCTTCGGCCACCGCGAGCGCCACGGTCGTCTTGCCGATCCCGCCCGGACCAACAATGGTCACCAAGCGATGCTTTGGTATCCGCTCGGCAAGAATCCTCACGACCTCGCTGCGCCCGATTAGCCGCGTGCGCGGCGCGGGCAGATTGCTCATTCCAGCATCGGTCGCTGGCGGTGTCCCCGCGCGGTGCTCTTGCACAAGCCGCACCGGCGCCACGAGACAATAACCGCGGCCCGGAATGTTCTCGATATAGCGGGCACCTTCTCGACCTTCGCCAAGGACTTTTCGTAGCGCTCCGATGTGGACGCGAAGATTAGCCTCCTCGACAAACGTGTCCGGCCAAACCCGCTTGACCAACTCATCCTTGCTGACAACTTCCCCTGCCCGTTCAACGAGCGCGAGCAGTATCTCGAGCGCCCGACTGCCGAGCCGCAACGCTTTTCCGTCCTCGAACAAGACCCGCTCAGCTGGACATAGCCGAAACGGTCCGAACGTCAAAAACTGGGCGCTTGAACTACGGTCCACGAGAATGTCCTGAGTGAGCTAGCGAGCGACTCGTGTTGCGGCGCATACCAAAACGGGCCGCCATCTTAGCGTGTTCCTCCCGCGAAACGGCCGTTTTGATTTTCATGGCTCCAGTATTCCGTAAAGAGCTGTGCTCATGTTAGCGAATTAACCACTGGTCCCCGAAAGCTAACGTGTCTGGGACGCTAGGCGGGGAAGTGCCGACCCAGGGCTCCTCAGCTTCCGCCATTTACAACGATTTACAACGATTTCCTGGCTGGCAACAGATCTTGCCCGCAAGCTACTCACGAATCAGCCCCGGGAGGATCACTTATGGACACGTTCTCATCCAAGGCCGCACAACTCGCCGAATTTCCCAGTCAAAGTATTCGGGCTACATGCCCTCTGGATCCGATCGCATATCACCCGCGGGGCCTGAGTCGTCGGGCGTTACTTCGCGTTCAGTCATACATTGCGGAGCATCTCGCCGAGCCATTCACTCCGGGTGACCTTGCGCTCCTGGCCGGCGTCACGCGCTTCCACTTTGCGCGACTGTTTCGATTCAGCACGGGCGTAAGTCCGATGCAATTTGTCCGCACACAGCGCCTGCAAATGAGCAAGGAACTCCTGATTCGCGGCGAGCTCACGATTGCAGAAATCGCAAGCGAGATCGGATTCTGCGACCAAAGCCACTACTGTCGCTCCTTTCGACGGATGACCGGAATGACGCCAAGCGCGTTCGCGCACGCAAGTTACACGACGGAATTTGCGGCGCCATCGCCCTCAGCCGGGAGCAGCGGCGAATCGAGAACTGGCCCTCTGGGCGTAACCGTAACGTAAGCAAGATAAGGACGGGTCACGCTGACCTCTTCGTATGAAAGAATCGGCGGATTCTCATCAACAGCTGGCCTCCCGAACCCATGTCCGCCGCTGCGCGCTTGTGCCTGAGGCAACAAAGGGCGCAACGACGTACAGCCGTTTGCAGGCCATTTAGCAGCACTGTCGCGGTGTGAACATCATTAGTTGCGCGTTTCGGGGAAGGTAAAGGAAAAGCCATGTCTACACGTTCGCCGGTTGCACAGAAATCCCCAGATGGAGACCTGCCCGCGTCGTTGCCTGAACCAATCCAGACAAGGCGACAGATGCCGTCCCCGTTTTCTGATGCGAACTACTGAGGACCGTGGTATTCGTCGGTATCCATCCCTACATAGTTTCGATCCGGCGCTGAAGGCGAAGGGGTCCCCTCACCAGCAAGAAGTCTCGCGCCTCAAGCCCATCAAATCGAGACCCGGAACGTCGCGGAAGTCGTCGGCATTTAGAGTCACAAGCGTCGCACGATGGGCCAGCGCCTGAGCTGCGATCATGCGTTCCAGAAGTTTTCGGCGCGAGTACCCCACTGCCTCGACGATTTGACGATACGCATCGGCCGCGGTATCAACGAGGCGAGCACGGGTAGCGCTGCCAATATCGCGTCCAGCCGCGGCCGGCGAACGCCGGCTTGTGCGGGGTCCCGATGGACCTCCTTCGTTATCACACGTGTATACGAGGTAGTTCTCAAAATTGCAAGGCTTTTCCCACAAGGTAAAGAATCACGCCCACACCTCCTTGGCGTGGTCGCCTCCCGGGCAGCCAACGGCCTCACGTCAATCTGCGTCGTGTTACGCTTCCCGGAAGAGCGCTACGCCCAGAATATCCTACCGCCCGCCCCTGCGGAGACAACGATGATCGGAGCCTCGTGAAGCTGGAAAACACCCTCCTCGAGACGCAAAGTCTGGTGAAGGAGTTCAAGGGATTCGTTGCAGTGGATGGGGTGTCTCTGCGCGTGCAAGGCGGAGAGATCCACGCGCTGATCGGCCCGAACGGCGCCGGCAAGACCACCCTCTTCAATCTGCTCACCAAGTTTCTGCAGCCGACTTCGGGTGCGATTTTTTATCGCGGCGAAAACATTACGCGGGAAGAACCGGCGGACATCGCCCGCCGCGGCATAGCAAGGTCGTTCCAGATCTCCGCTGTCTTTCCGCACCTCACGGTTCTCGAGAATGTGCGCGTGGCGCTGCAGAGCAAGCTGGGTACTTCGTTTTATTTCTGGCGTTCGGAAAAGAGCCTGACGAAGCTCAACGATCGCGCCATGCAATTGTTAGCTGAGGTCGGCCTGGAAAAGTGGGCTCCCACCCTGGCGGCCGATTTGGCCTACGGGCGCAAGCGCGCCCTGGAACTCGCCACTACGCTGGCGCTCGAGCCGGAGTTGATGCTCCTCGACGAGCCGACGCAGGGTATGGGGCACGAGGATGTGGCGCGCGTCACTGAGTTGATCAAGAAAGTTGCGACGAACCGCACCGTGCTCATGGTCGAACACAACATGAGCGTCGTGGCATCCATCGCCGACACCATTTCAGTACTGCAGCGCGGCCAGGTGATCGCCGCGGGTCCTTATGCGGAGGTCTCCAAGAATCCGCAGGTCATCGAAGCCTACATGGGCAGCTCGAGTAACGAGCTCGTGGGGGCCCACTGATGGCGCGCGAGCTGCTGAAAATAGCCCACCTCGATGCGTGGTACGGAGAGTCGCACATCCTGCATGGCGTCGAGCTCACCGTACAGCAGGGTGAAGTCGTCACGCTTCTTGGGCGCAACGGGGCCGGGCGTACGACCACGCTGCGTGCGATCATGGGGTTGACCGGAACGCGCACCGGCTCGGTCGTGATCGACGGGGTGGAGACTGTACGGTTGGCGTCGCACCGGATTGCCCGTATCGGCGTCGGTTATTGTCCCGAGGAGCGCGGCATTTTCTCGACGCTGTCGGTCGAGGAAAATCTGCTGCTGCCACCGCGGCTCAGCAATGGCGGAGGCATGCAGGTCGAGGAGATTTATTCCATGTTTCCGAATCTACGCGAGCGCGCCGCAAGTCCCGGTACGCGCCTCTCGGGCGGCGAGCAACAGATGCTTGCGGTGGCGCGCATCCTGCGCACCGGTGCACGGCTGCTATTGCTCGACGAGATTTCCGAGGGGCTCGCGCCGGTGATCGTGCAGAAGCTCGGCGAGGTGATCCGTACCCTCAAGTCCAAAGGTCTTACCGTGGTCCTGGTGGAGCAGAACTTCCGTTTTGCAGCCCCGTTGGCGGATCGTTTCTATGTCATGGAACATGGCCGAATCGTTCAACATTTTGAACAAGCCCAGCTTGCCTCGCACATGGGCATGCTGCACGAGTATCTGGGCGTGTGAATCAACGTCGTCACCATAGGAGAGAACAATGAAGCTTGGGTCGTTGGCCGCACTCTGTGCGGTACTCAGTGTGTTCATATCGCAGGCAAGCGCCGCCGGCGACCAAGTAGTCATCGGCGATATCGATGATCTCTCGGGGGTCTATGCGGATGCTCAAGGTCAGGGTGGCATCGAGGCCATCAATATGGCCATCGCCGACTTCGGCGGCACGGTCCTCGGCAAGAAAATTGTTCTGCTCACGGTCGACCACCAGAACAAGCCGGATATTGGTGCGACGAAATTTCGCGAGTGGGCCGATCAGAACGGCCTGAACATGCTCCTGGGCGGCTCGAACACCGGCGTGAGCATCGCCATGTCCAAGGTCGCAGCGGCAAAAAAAGTGCCGTTCATCGCCATTGGAGCGGGCGGTGCCTCGCTGACCGGCGCGGATTGCACGCCCTACTCGGTGCACTACGCCTATGACACGACCGCGTTGGCCAACGGCACGGCGAGCGTAATCATCAAGAATGGCGGCAAGACCTGGTACTTCATCACCGCCGACTACGCATTCGGAACGCAGCTGCAGGAGTCCGCCACGCGAGTCGTGAATGCCAATGGCGGCAAGGTGCTGGGTGCGGTACGCGTTCCCCTGGGCACTACCGACTTCTCGTCGTTCCTGCTGCAGGCGCAGGCTTCGGGCGCCCAGGTCTTGGGTCTTGCGAATGCCGGCACAGACTTCTCGAACTCGCTGAAGGCTGCCGCGGAATTTGGCATCACCAAGACCATGAAGCCCGCCGCGCTTCTGGCCTTTCTCAGCGATATTCACAGCCTGACGCTGCAAACGGCGCAGGGACTCTATCTGACGACCAGCTGGTACTGGGATCTGAACGAGGAGACGCGCGAATTCGGCAAGCGCTTCTTCGCAAAGACGAAGCGAGAGCCGACCATGGACCAGGCCGGCGCCTACTCGGCCACGCTGCAGTACCTGAAGGCGGTCAAAGCGGCGGGCTCCACCGATTCCGATAAAATCATGGCGGAACTGAAAAGCGCCAAGATCAACGACATGTTCACCAAGAACGGCTACATTCGCGCGGACGGCTTGATGGTGCATCAAATGTACGTCATGCAAGTCAAGACCCCTGCGGAGTCGAAGTATCCTTGGGATTACTACAAGGTGATGAAGGTCATGCCGGGTGACGATGCCTACGGGTCGCAACCGGACCCGGCCTGTTCCTTCGTCAAGAAGTAGACTTGGCTCGGGACTCGAGGTTCGACTGACTCAGCGGTGACTCACCTGTGACAACCGTTTTCGGTGTCCCGCTGCCTGCGATCCTAGGCCAGCTCACCCTGGGCTTGGTCAATGGATCGTTCTACGCGCTTTTGAGTCTCGGACTGGCGGTGATCTTCGGTCTCCTCGGAATCGTGAATTTCGCGCACGGCGCGTTCTACATGCTCGGGGCATTCGCTGCGTACATCGGACTGCAAGTGTTCGGGGTAAACTACTGGTTTGCGCTCGTCCTCGCGCCGCTGACGGTGGCGCTCCTGGGAATCGTCATCGAACGGCTGCTTCTGCGCCATCTCTATGGGCTCGATCCCCTGTATGGACTGCTGTTGACGTTCGGCATTGCGTTGATCGCAGAGGGGATCATGCGCGATCAATTTGGCTCCTCGGGAAAGTCCTATCCCGTACCGGCGCTGTTACGGGGTGTTTTCGATCTCGGTTTCATGGTATTGCCAATCTACCGCGCCTGGGTGGTGGTCGCATCCCTGGCTGTGTGCGCTATGACCTGGTTCCTGATCGAGCGCACTCGTCTGGGCGCGACGCTGCGCGCCGCGACCGAGAACGCCCGGCTGGTGCAGGCCTTTGGTATCAATGTTCCACTGCTGGTGATGGGAACCTATGGCGGCGGCGTGGCGCTCGCTGCACTGGCGGGCGTGCTCGCGGCGCCGGTTGTTCAGGTGAGTCCTTTGATGGGCTCATCCCTCGTGATCGTGGTCTTTGCCGTGGTGGTCATCGGTGGAATGGGTTCGATCATCGGCGCCATCGTCACCGGCCTCGGGCTTGGGCTCATCGAAGGTTTCACCAAAGTGATCTATCCCGAGGCGTCGAATGTCGTGATCTTCGTCATCATGGCGGTGGTTTTGATGTGGCGGCCCGCAGGGCTGTTTGGCAAGGAGTAACCGGATTCGCGCCAGCATCGTGTATGCCGTTCTCGGGATCCTGGCGCTGGCCGCGCCGCTCCTCGGCTTCTATCCGGTATTTCTCATGCAGCTGCTGTGCTATGCGATGTTCGCCTGCGCATTCAACCTGCTGCTTGGCTACACGAGAATGCTGTCCTTCGGCCACGCTGCTTATTTCGGGTCGTCGGCCTACATCACCGGATGGCTGGTAGCGGTTCACGGTTGGGGCACCATCGAGGGGATACTCGCAGGCGTTGCGGTATCCATGCTGCTCGGCCTCGTGATTGGATCCATCGCGGTCCGTCGTCAAGGTATCTATTTCGCCATGATCACACTGGCGTTGGCGCAGGTGGTGTTCTTCATGTGCCTGCAGGCCGAGTTCACGGGCGGCGAGAATGGCCTGCAGGGCATTCCGCGGGGCAGCCTCCTGGGATTTATCGGACTCGGTCGCGACGTCACCATGTACTACGTCGTGCTGGCCATCTTCGTGGCGGTGTACCTCTTCATCCGGCGTATCGTGCATTCCCCTTTCGGTCACGTACTCCAGGCGATCCGTGAGAACGAGCCGCGTGCCATCTCCCTTGGATACAAAATCGACCGCTACAAGCTGCTGGCCTTCGTGTTGTCGGCGAGTATTGCCGGTTTGGCCGGATCCCTGAAGGCGTTGACTCTGGGCTTTGTCACGCTCTCGGATGTGAACCAGGGAGCCTCCGGGGAGGTGATCCTGATGACCCTGCTCGGCGGCAGCGGAACGTTTCTTGGGCCAGTGGTCGGGGCGAGCGTGGTCCTCACCCTTCAACAGTATCTCTCCGACCACGTGGGCGCATGGGTGTCGGTCATCATCGGTGCCATATTCGTAGTGTGCGTGATGGTCTTCCGGCGCGGCATCGTGGGCGAAATCCAATGGCGCTTCACGCGCAACCGATCAGCTAAGCCAGACAGCGACGAATAGCACACAGCACGAATGCTCCCTCGCAACGTAGGGCGACTTCCTATTTTGCGCTAGACTTGTCCCATGAAGCTCCAAGGCAAAATAATTCTCGTTACCGGCGGCAACTCCGGCATTGGTCGAGCGATTGCGTTGCGCGCCGCCGCGGAGGGCGCCCGAGTTGCCATCAGCGGGCGCGACCCGACGAAAGGCGCGCACGTGCTGGCCGAGTTGCACGCGGCCGGCACCGAAGCGGCGTTCATCGCCGCCAACCTGGGTGAGGAGTCCGCCGCGGCGGAGCTGATCGCGGCGGTGGCTGCGCGTTTCGGCGGCATCGACGTAGTCGTGAACAACGCAGGCTCCAGCACTCGATATTCGGACATTCACGCGGAGGATGGGCCGGGCGAGCGTCTACGCAAAGTCATGCGCGTCAATTTCGATTCCGCGTACCACGTGGCCGCCCACGCTCTACCGCTGCTGCGCGCCGCCGGCGGCGGATCCATCGTCAACATCTCCTCCACCGCTGCCGTGCATGGCAGCTGGGGCAATTACGGCATCGCGAAGGCGGCGCTGGAGGCTCTGACGCGCTCGCTGGCGGTGCAAGGGGCGCCGCATCGCATCCGCGCCAACGGAGTCTCGCCGGGCTGGATCGCGACCGACGTGACCACCGGGCACGAGGAAGTGGATCGTGCCGCCTCGTTGTTCGGCCGCATGGGCATTCCGGACGAGATCGCGCGCGCGGTGGTGTTTCTCGCCTCTTCGGAAGCGAGCTTCGTGACCGGTCAGACGCTGATCGTCGATGGCGGATTGACCATCACCGACTATCCCTCGGAGCCCTGGCTCAAGGCGGAAGGTGCGTGGAAACTGTTTCCGCACCTGCAGCCGGACCGTGACAAGGGGTGATCGCGCATCAGCGACTTAAGCCTTGCGAAACACGCCCGCGCAGGCCAACGCGCAAGCCAAGTTGCTCGGGTCCGGTTAATCAGGGTGCACGGTGGCTCAAGCCCCAGACATAGGCCGCGACCGCCGATACTTGATCCGGGGTGAGCTCCGCTCCACCCATGGGTGGCATGGGCGCGCGATATTGTTTGGGCTCCGAGACGCCGGCGGTTATGGTTTTCGCGATACCACCATAGCTACCGTCGCCCCACAGCCATTGGGCGTCGGTCAGATTCGGGCCGAGTGCCGTGCCCGCGCCGTTCGCGCCATGGCAACCCGTGCAGGTCGCTCCGCCGACTTCACCGTGGTAGATGCGATCGCCCAGTGCAATCATCTCCTTCGTCGCTCCGTTCGGAACAGGAAGACTGTCCGTTGCGACGGCACCGGCATCCGGATGAGTACCTTCCGGGGGTTTGGCGTCCGCTACACTGATGTTACCGGCCGGCGCCGATGCGCTCGGACACGGAATGATCTGCGCGGCGCCGCTCCCAGTCCCTGACCCACCACGGTAGTCGATTCGGTAGATTCGTCCGCGCACATCGTCGGAGACATACAGTGATCCGTCGGGTCCGACCGCCAAGCCGGACGGGCGATGCGCCGCTTGATCCGGTGTCTCTATGGCCCCCGCGAATCCGTCGGCAAATATCTCGCACTGACCGGACGCGTGATCGCCCGCCAACGCTTGAAACACCACGTTGTAACCGCCTTGGCTGTAGGGTGCTCGATTCCAAGATCCGTGGAATGCGATGAACACGCCGTCGCGATACCGAGCCGGGAATTGTTGCTTGTCATACCGCACCATCCCATTCGGCGCCCAATGCGCCGGAAACGCCGCGATTGGCGCGCTCTTGACCGCACACGGACCCACCTTCTTGCCCCCGTCGCCGCCGTACTCCGGAGCCAGAACCAATTTCCTCTGCACCGCGTCGTAGTAGCATTCCGGCCAGCCGTAGTCGCCGCCCCGCCTCAAGAGCAGCAACTCCTCTGCCGGCTGCGTCGCTTCCTCGTCGGCTTTGTACAGATCCGGCCAATTCGTATGCAGCTGGTCGCGTCCATGCTGTGTGACAAAGAGATGGTTCTTGGTATCGATGGCAAAGCCTTCGGCATTGCGTATGCCGGTTGCGAAGCGCTCGGCCGGTGAGAAGGTCTGATTCGTCTTATTCGCGTCATAGCGCCAGACGCCACCGCGCGTCGCGAGCTCCGTACACGGGTCGATACCCGGCGATTTCGGTGTGCGATTTTGCATCTGGCAGGCATTGGTCGCAGTTGCGACGTCGACATACAGGGAACCGTCGGCGTCGATCGCGAAAGGATGCATGGGATGGTCGCCGCCCAGCGGCAATCCCGACACGATCGTTACTGCCGATCCCTGCGGGACGATGGAACCGGCCGGCAGCGCATAGCGCACGATTTTATCGTTGATTTCGGCGAATAGGGCACCCTTGTACAAACCAATGCCCGTACCCCCTGCGCCACCGCTCTGCACGGTTTCACCGAAACGCTGATTCACGTTGGCCTTTCCCGTACCGGTGGTGTCTTGCAGAGCGACCAAGAATCCGCCGGCATGCGGCGTGTCGTTGCCGTAGTAGCGACCTGACCAGGTGTTGACGTACACGACTCCATTCGGCGCGACCACCAAGTGGCGAGCATGTCCGACACCGTCCGCGAAAACGGTTGCGCAAAATCCAGCCGGCAACTTCAACCCACTGTCATCGTGCGGGCAGGCGTGATTTGCAGCCTGCTCACTGGAGTTGGGCGGGGTTCGAGCCGATGCCGACGCGCTGACTACGCACAATGCGCCCAGCGCGACCATGACCGACGATAAGCTGAAATACGGGCGGGATAGAGTCACTGGCAAACCTCCGAAGCGCGTACGTAACACATTGATGAGCAGTCTGAACGTCGGACAGGGTGAGCGTCATCGGTTGCAGGGGTATTTCCGTGAGCTCAATTGGGGTTTCAATTGAAATTTCAACCGTAGCCAATGCCCAGACGATTACCCACCCGATGGGGCCCGAGTTTGTGGCGCCTCTGCCTATCCTGACCATCGGCACCCAAAGCCCCCGACCAACATGGCCGGCAACCGGCAATCTCGATTACCATCTGCCCATGATTCCATCGAAGCAGCGCTCACGGATCTTCGGGGCCATCGTCGGCGCTGCCGTGCTGCTGAGTTGTACGGCGCATTCGCAACCGAACGGGGGCCCGGTACGGATCGGGCCCGATGGAATCGCCGGCCGGGTCACCAGCGCTCGCGGCGCGGAAGCCGGCGTCTGGGTGATCGCCGAGACGCGTGATTTTCAGACGCGATTCGCGAAAATCGTCGTGACCGACCAGGCCGGTCGCTTTCTTCTGCCGGATCTTCCCAAGGCCAAGTACAGCGTCTGGGTGCGCGGTTACGGCCTCGTCGACTCGCCCAAAGTCGACGCCACTCCGGGACACCCTCTCGATCTTGCGGCCATCATTGCGCCGGACGCCGCCGCTGCGGCCCAAAGCTATCCGGCCGCCTATTGGTACGCGATGATGAAAATTCCCGAGGAGGCGCAAACTTCAGCGCTGCCGGGAGGCCGCAATGGCTATCTCATGTGGATGAAGAACATGGGATGCATCGGCTGTCATCAGCTGGGGAATTTGGCGACACGCACCATCCCGAAGGCGCTGGGCACGTTCAAGTCTTCACAGGAAGCTTGGCTGCGACGCCTTCAGTCCGGACAGGCCGGGATCCAAATGATCAACATCGCGCAAGGCGCGCTCGCGGGCATTCCCATTCACTATCTCGCGGATTGGAGCGACCGCATCGCCGCCGGCGAAGTACCCGCGGCAGCGCCCATGCGTCCGAGCGGCATAGAGCGCAACGTCGTCGCCACCGTGCGCGACTGGTCGGACGGCAAAGCGTATTTGCACGATCTTTCGGGAACCGATCGCCGGAATCCAACGGTCAACGGCAACGGTCTGCTCTACGGTGCGGCGGAACTGAGCACCGACAATTTTCCGGTGCTCGATCCGCTGCATAACCTCGCCACCACGTTCAAGGCGTCCGTACGCGACGCCGATACGCCGACGACTCACGATGACCCGGTGCTTGCGGCCTCGCCGTACTGGGGCGAGGAGCGAATCTGGGATAGCCGAGCGTTTGCGCACAATCCCATGCTCGATCGCTCCGGCCGCGTCTGGTATACCGCGCGAATTCGTGCCGCCAACAATCCCCCCTTCTGCAAAAAAGGCTCGACTCATCCGTCGGCCACAGAGTTTCCCATCGACACATCGGAGCGCCAACTGGCGGTGTATGAACCGAAAAGCGGGAAGTATGCATTCGTGGATACCTGTTTCAGTACCCATCATCTGCAATTCGCCGAAGACTCGAACGATACCCTCTGGACCAGTGGTGGTCATGAGGTGATCGGCTGGCTCGACACCAAGAAATTCGATCTGACCGGCGATGCGTCGGGTTCTCAGGGATGGGCTCCTTTGGTACTCGACACCAACGGCAACGGCAGGCTTGACCCGTGGGTCGAACCCGGCCAGCCCCTGGACCCCCAACACGACCAACGTCTGGCGGTCAGCTTTTACGCAGTCATGCCGAATCCTGCCGATGGCAGCATCTGGGGCTCGGTGGCCTTTCGCTATCCCGGCGCCATTGTTCGATTCGACCCCCGTACCAGGCTCACCGAAATATACAATGTGCCTGCGCCCGGTTTCGGTGTACGCGGCGCCGACATCGATCGCAAGGGAGTGGTGTGGGTATCCTTGGCGAGCGGAGATCTGGGAGAATTCGATCGGCGCAAGTGCAAGGCTCCGCTCAACGGGCCGACCGCGACAGGCGACCACTGCCCCGAAGGGTGGAGTTTTCATCGCTTACCGGGACCCAGCTTTGTGAACGTGCCGCAAATGAGCGTCGAGTCGAGCTACTACACCTGGGTGGATCAACACAATACGCTGGGGTTGGGTGCGAACGTACCAATCGCTACGGGCAATCTGTTTGACGGCGTACACGTCTTAGTCAACGGGAAATTTGCGACGCTGCGCATTCCCTACCCGCTCGGCTTCTACGCCAAGGGTCTCGAAGGCCGTATCGACGACGGCGCGGCGGGTTGGAAGGGACGTGGCATCTGGGTCACCAGTGGGGACCGGACGCCCTGGCACAAAGAGGGCGGCAAAGGCACCAAACCGCTGGTCGTGCACTTTCAGATGCGTCCATCGCCGCTGGCGGATTGAGACGGCAATCAGGTGCGCAGCGGCTGGTGAATTGCTTTGAGGATACCGGCGCGGCGCGCATGGTCATCGACCTTCCGATCAAATAGCGCCACCAGTGGCCCCGTATCGACCTGGTCGGTGGCGCAGCGGCCACGCGAACGCCACAGGTGGCACAATGAACAACGGTGCGGTAAATTCCCCTACACGCTCGGCATCTGAGTTGAAAAGGAAACCAATGGGCGGAACAGCGACGGGCGCGATTCGGATCGGCATCGGCGGCTGGACCTACGAGCCCTGGCGGGGAACATTTTACCCCGACAAATTCCCGCAGAAACGTGAGCTCGAATTTGCCAGCCGCCAGCTCACCTCGATCGAGATCAACGGCACCTTTTACGGCTCGCAGAAGCCTGAGACATACGGCAAATGGCGTGACGAAACGCCGGCGGGTTTCGTGTTCTCCTTGAAGGCGCCCCGCTTCGCGACCAATCGCAAAGTGCTCGCCGATGCGGGTGACACCATCGCGCGGTTCTTCGCGGGAGGCGTGATGGAGCTGAAGGACAAACTCGGTCCCATCAATTGGCAACTCGCGCCCACCAAGAAATTCGATCCCACCGACTTCGAAGCGTTCCTGAAACTTCTGCCGAAGGAAGTAGAAGGACGTGCGCTACGTCACGTCGTCGAGGTTCGACACCACAGCTTTCGCTGTTCCGATTTCATTGCACTGGTGCGTGAGCATGGCGTCGCCGTCTCAATCGCCGGCGAATCCGCTTATCCGCAAATTGCGGATACCACCGCGCCTTTCGTCTACGCCCGCATCATGGGTACGCAGGAGACCGCAGAATTGGGCTATTCCGATGATGCGCTCGACCTCTGGGCCGCGCGAGCGCGAGCCTGGGCCACCGGCGCCGCAGTGGACGGGCTCGATTGCGTCGAACCGCAACGGGCGGACGGCAAGGCCCGCGACGTCTACCTCTATGTCATCAGCGGCCACAAGGTGCGCAATCCGGCCGCAGCGATGGCCCTGCTCCGCCGCCTCGGCTGACAAACCCAGCGCAAGGACATCAAAACTAAGCCGGGATGTTGACGTGCATGCTGGTAATCGCAGGCAATCGGGCGCTTATCGAGCCACTATTCGCGCGTCACCGTTGGCGCAAATATGTAGCCACCATTGCGAACGGTGCGGATCAGGTCGGGATTCTTGGGGTCGACTTCCAACTTGTATCGGAGGCGGCTTACCTGAACGTCGATGCTCCGGTCGTAGGCCACGTGCGATGAGCTACGCGCCAAATCGATCAACTGATCCCGTGTCAAGACGCGTTGGGCATGCTCTGCGAATGCCAGCAATAAATCGAATTCACCGCCCGACAACAAAACCAGCGCATTGTCGACTGACCGCAGTTCGCGTCTTGCCACATCGAGGCGCCAGCCACCAAAGCGCAACACGGGCCTTGTTTCGCTTCGTATGGGGGCCGCTGCCTTCTCCGCGGTCCTGCGTAATACCGCTTTGACTCGCGCCAGCAACTCGCGCTGATCGAAGGGTTTCGTGAGGTAATCATCTGCCCCGAGTTCGAGCCCCACCACGCGATCCGTATGGTCCGCCATGGCCGTCAACATAATGACCGGCACGGACGAGTTCGCGCGCAGACGTCGGCACAAGCTAAAGCCGTCTTCCTCACGCAGCATGACATCGAGGATCACGAGGTCTATCGACTCCTTCTCGATGGCCGCAAACATCGCAGCACCGTTGGTCGCTACCGTAGTTGCGTGCGAATGCTTACGAAAAAAGCTGGTCAATAGCGATAAAATATCTTCATCGTCATCGACCAGCAGGAGATGGGGCATGGTTGGCACTCCGTAAGGACAACATATCTACGTAGCGGCTTGATGTCTCGCGCTGCCCGCTTTGTTTCAACACGCACATATTGTAGCGCCTTACTTCGAACCGCCGTTTGAATCCGTCGCGGCGGACTTACCCGAGACACCCCCCAACAGCTTCCCCATGAGATCTTCTATCTGGAATGCCGACTGCGTAAACGGTATTCGGCTTCCGGCACTGAGAAATGTGTCGGCGGCACCGGGCGTGATGCCGATATAGCTTCCACCCAACAAACTGGAAGCCTGAATCGCTGCCGCGCTGTCGGTGGGAATTTCGGCATAGCGCTGGTCGATGTTCATGCCGACGACCGCTTTGTGGTCTGATGGATCCAGTCCGATCGCTTCGACGCGGCCCAGTCGCACGCCCGACATTTTAACTTGGGCGCCGACTTTGAGGCCGCCTATATTGTCGAACTTCGCTGTCACGGTGTACTGCTGAGGCGCACGGCCTCTTCGCCAACCCCCTCCGAGTTGCTGCACGCTCATAGAGCCGATGGCCAGGAACCCCAGCACCACACACAGGGCCGTTCCGGCTTTCACATTGGTATCGTTATTGCGCAACGTACCGCTCGATTCGCCCATTCGATGTCCGAGACCTCCGTTCAGCGACGCGGCGTGAATACCGCGACGCGGGGGCTGACAACCAGGCTTGCATACCCCACATAGAGAGCATGGGTGGTCGGGTCGATCGCGAGTGTATGGGCGCCATAGTGCAGATGTACCGTATCAAGAATTTCATACTTGTTCGACTCATCCTGCTGCACGACCACGAGAACCCCGGACTTTCCCGTCGAGTAGATACGGCGCAGTTCCGGGTCGAACGTCACCGAGTCGGGGTTTTTGCCAATGGGTAGGGTCGCGACGACGCGATGCTGGTCCAAATCGAAGACGGCCAGCATGGAATTCGCGCTACATCCGATGAATAAGCGGCGGCGATTCTCATCGATCGCCATCGCGGAAGGGGCCTCACAGCCTTGGAGCGGCCAGCGCCCAACCACCGTTCGCTTTGCGATGTCGACGGCAACCACCGTACTGGTATCGCGTAGATTCTGGTACAGAAGCTTGGTCGACGCATCGAAAGCCGCGTATTCCGGCTTGCCACCCAATGGGATGGTCCCAACCGTAGTTTGGGTCGACGGATCGATGAGCGTCCCGACATTGGAGTCGCCGCTCGCGACATAGACCAGCTTATCGAAAGCGTCATAAAAGATGGCATCCGGGTCGTCCGCCACGGATATACGTTTGACCACCACCATTTTTACCGGGTCAAAGACATCGACCGTGTTCGCTTCGCTACGCGTCACGAAGGCCAGTTGACTGGCGGGATCGATGACCACGCCATGCGTCGCGGGCTCGCCTTCCAATTCGGATACGTCCGTAGCCGCCGGCAACGAGCTCTTGCCCAGTTGGATCTTGTACACATCGCCGGTGCTTTCACCCGTGACGTACAGCTTGTCGTCGCTCACGGTTAAATAGTCGAGTACCGTGAGTGCGCTATCGGATCGCAGCGGCACATAGCCTTGAAACACCAAGCTGGAGGCAGTGCTCGGTGTCCCCGGATAAATGATGTAGCCGGCTATCGCGATGGTGACTACCGCCACGATAGCCAGGCTCGCCAGTGTGATCTTAGTTAGCTTTTTCATTGTTGTTACCCTCGAGGATCTCGTTGTGACGGGCACGAAGGGACTCGCCCGCCGGGCTGGGTTTCGGCGCCGTGACGATGTCTTCTCCCGTGAATATGCCCAATGTGTTCGAGGTCACTTTATAAAAGCACACTATTGCTGGCCGATGTCCCGAGTGTTTCTGAGCGTACACATTCGAAATGTTTGGAAACATGTCCAATGATCGCCGCCCCTCAGGCCCTGTGCCGATCGCCTTGGTCGGAATGACGAGGCTATTTCGGGTCGCACACATTGTGTCCCCTCACTCGCAATCCCCACATCAAAGCTCCAAACCGGACGGGTACGCTCTCCTGGCACTGTTTGAAGCGGACACCCCATGCATCGCGACTCCCTATCATCCTCGAATGTGAACTCCGCCCTGGCGCGAGGCTGGCTGAGGGCATTGACGATCAGCATCGCTGCGGTTTACGCCCTTTTCTTCGTCGTTTTCTTTGACCGAATTGGCCCGCGAGATAGCGACCAGTTTCTGGTGTTTCACAGCCTCCAGTATTGGAATGCGGCGATGTTTGGTATCGCCAAGCAATGGACTCCATTGATGTGCTCCGGATTGTCGATGGCGGGTGAACCTCAGGTGCCTTTCATGTCCCTCAGTATGGCGCTGACCTACGCATTGGGACCCTTGTGGGGTCTTAAGTTGTCAACCGGTATTTATTTGCTGGCTGGCTGGGGAGGTGGATATCTCTATTCGGGAATCTGGTTGAAAGTAAAAGAGCAGCGATGCCTGGCTGCCTCACTGTTCATCGGAAACGGATTCTTTGCCTGTCGGTTGGGATATGGACACTTCGATTTTGTTCCGTTTTTTATCCTTCCGGGCATGCTTTGGATCTTGCACCGAGTGTTGGAATGGCGATCGACTGACCTAACTACCCGGCATGTAGTAAACGTCGTGCGGGTCGCCTTCGCCGCCTTTTCGATGGGGGCCGCCATCGCACTCGCCGTCGACGGCTCACCCGTGGCAATCATCCACTTGGTGTTCTGGATTGGCTTATACGCCGTCGTATTGTCCGTCACTGCGAAGTCCGGCTCGCCGGTCGTGGTGTTTGCCTGCGCAATTGCAATTGCGGCCACACTTGACGCCGGGTATTTGTGGCCCATGGTGCAATCTCAGAACGCATTTCCACGGCTGACTCCTGATACATTCACGAGCATATTTTCCTTCGTATGGTTCGCTCTGCTTCCCATGCGCGGAAAAGTACTTCCCGCAAACGGTAACGGCCACGAGTTGACTGTGTTCATAGGGCCGTTCTTGGCCTATTTTCTTTGGCGTTACCGGCACTGGCTGGCGGCAACGATACCGCTCCATTTGAAACGCCCGCTCATAATCGTGAGCGTGGCATGCATGGTATTGGGGATGGGAAGCCTGAAGGTATTGCACCTACCCACTTGGATGAGTCCCTTCGATCTATTGCGCCCGCTCCCGGGATTTCGCTCAATTGGAGTCACCGGCCGCTACTGGGGATTTCTCGCGTTGCCGTTGAGCCTTCTGAGCGCTGCCGCTTTGTGGAAATACGCGTCCGAGTGCTCCGCCGATTGGCGCACTCACGTGTGCCTGGGCGCGGTGTTGGCGCTGCAAATCGGCTTTCAGGCAGATACGTTGGGCGTCTTCTGGCTGAACTCACCGCGATATCTATCGGTCGCTCCGAAGAATTATTTCCGGCAAGGCGGTGAGACCATCGACTACGTTGTCGCCAAAGACGACCACTTCCAGGGTGAATTGATTACACCAATACGTGGGGTGCGCGACTGTTATGACATGGACGACTTTCGACGCCCTGTGAATGTTCAAGGCGATCAATTGGTGCAGGATGTAACGCAAGAACCCATCGATGCCGGTCGCCCGCCCACGTTCGTCGGAACATTTTCCACGTGGAGTCACATTCATCTTCGTATCGACACGCCTATTCCCGCGGCGGCAATGTCCAACTCAGGTGCAGGACCAGAACGTACCCAAGTGTCATTGCGCCAGGCCTACCATACATCGTGGAAAGCGCCGGGCTGCGACACCTACGCCGACGCTCGCGGCAACTTGGCTGTGGACTGCCCCGCTTCGAGCCTGGGTAGCGGAGCGGTCGAGTTACAGTTCGACGATCAGGTCAGCGAATTGGCAGCCCGTGTTTCCCTACGAGCGTGGGGGTACTGGCTGCCGATATCCGCAGCGCTGGTCCTAGCCATGATTGTTTCGAGTCTGCGGGTTGGCTACGGACATTGGCCCTCGTTGCGGCGCACGGACCGAACTCGCACCGCCCTTTCCGATCCGACGCCGCCTTGAAATCCGCTCGGTATTCTTTGTTGCGTCACCAACACATTGTAGCGAGCCGTCCAACAAGCCCACATCAAGCAGATAAATCCTCGAACTAGGATGGACTGAACGCTGTGGAACAACCTCTTGAGGCGTTCCCCTGTGTTCGGTCGCAACATCGTTTCTCACGCTCGCAATTTCCACCAGGAATCCTCATGAACAATTGCCCTATGAAAAATGAAGCGTCGGCTTCGAAGTCGAATCGTTCTCTGTCGAACGATGGCACGCGCCGCCGATTCGAGCCGTGGCGACATCACCCGGCTCATGGCTGGGCCGTGCGTTTGGCCGGCGTTTTCACGCTGACGATAAGTTTGCATGGCCCTTCAATGGCGGCAGACGCCGTTGAGCAAATTGACGAAGTCGATGTGACGAGCCGCAAGCAGACTGCGCTCGACGCGGAGGCGATCAGCCTATCGGACACTCCCGACGCCGAACCTTCGGTCGGAGGGAAAACCTCGATCGTCATCGGTTTGGCTGCCCGGGTGGCACCTGTTTACGACGGGTCGAAGACCACCAAGGTGAGCCCCTTCCCCTACGTCGATATCCATGGATTGTTTCACGACCGGGTTTTTATTTCGGACGTCCGCGGTATTGGGTTCAATGTCGTGGATCAGGGCGCTTTCCGGGCGGGCATGTCGCTCAACTACGGTGGCGGCCGCACGAGCTCGGATAGCCCGCGTCTGCGGGGTTTACCGGATATTGGCTCGGCAGCCTCCGTAGCGGGATTCATGACCTACTCGCTAAAACCATTTGCCTTCGAGTTCAAGGTTCAACGAGAACTCGGATCCCAACCCGGGACAGAGGCGCAGCTCAGTGCCTCCTTTGGGATGGCACCGGCTCCGCGGTGGCACGTCTCGGTGGGCACACAAGTCAACTGGCATGATGCCAAGTACAACCAGAAGTACTTTGGTGTTACGGCCGCCGAGGCGACGCAGGCGACAGCGCTGGGAAACCCCATGACCGCGTACGTGCCCGGATCGGGTCTTGGCACGATCGGGATGACCGCGACCAGCGTCTATGCGCTGACGGAGCACTGGGGTCTGGTGACGCGCCTGGGTCTCAGAGATCTCATCGGCTCACCCTCGAAGGATAGTCCTCTGACCGAGCACACGTTCGGTGCAGATTTCGCGGTGGGTGCGATCTACAAATTTTAGAGCACCGAGACCTCTCGACCGCGGCGAGCATCACGCGCCAATCGGCAATACCATGCGGGCCTCCAAGCCGCCGTCCGGTCGATTGATGAGACTGATCTGCCCGCCGTGCCCCTGAACGATGGCCTGCGCCACGGTCAAGCCCAGGCCAACACCACCGGTGGTACGATGGCGGGACTTATCGAGGCGATGATAAGGACGAAAGACGCTGTCCAGCGCATCCGACGGGATGCCAGGGCCGCGATCCGTGACGGTCACGATGAAAGATGCGCCTTCGCGAGAAAGCCCGATATCGGGAACGGTGGCATATTTGATCGCATTCTCGATCAGGTTGGTCACCGCTCGCTTCAGCGCGAACGGTCGACCTTTATACGCGGCATGGGCGGGCCCCGAATACTTCAATTCGATGTTTTGATCGGCATAGTCATTCGAAATGGTGAGCAAGAGCTGCGGTAGGTCGAATGAGGTGATCTCCTCGGCGATTGCATCGTCCCGAAACAACGCGAGAGCGCCATCCACCATCAATTGCATCTCATCGACATCGCGAAACAGCCGCGCCTGTTGCTCTTCATCCGCGATGAATTCGCCTCTCAAGCGTATGCGGGTCAGCGGCGTCCTCAAATCATGCGATATGGCCGCCAACATCATCGTGCGGTAGGCGACGAATTTCTGTATCTGCGCCTGCATGCCGTTGAAGGTCCTGACCACCTGCCGCAACTCTCTGGGTCCGGTCTCCGTCATCGGCGGCGCAAGAGGGTTCATGCCAAATTGGCGTACCGCCTCGGCCAGTTGTTTGATTGGCTTCGCGAACTGTCGCGCCGTGAAAGTAGAGACCAGCGCAATGGAAAGTGTTATGAAGATGAGCCATATCCCCCATCGGGCGATGCGCGACATACCCCACACCCTATCCATTACCGTGAAGGCGAGCCAGCTTCCGTCGGACAGTTGAACGGCCAGGAGATAGGGAACAGTGGTCTTGCCGTGCCTGTAGGTAAGGCCGGCCGGGAATGGTGCTCGTTCACCCGGTTTCAATGTCACCACTCGATGCGTGCGGGCAAACATTTCATCGATTGCTTCAGCGCTATCGACCCGACCCCTGCCATTGAGCGACGCGGCGGCCAGAGAGTTCGCCGCATACCAGTCCACGTAAGTGTCGTTGGACGTTGCCGCTGCAGAAAGTTTTTCCCGCATCTCGGGCGGCGCCACCTCGATGATACGGAGCAGATCGGCAGCATGGTTCAATAGACCGGAATTGCTCAAAGGCTCCCGCGACCACACGCCACCCAATAAATTGAACAGCCCGATGAGCGCCAGTGTCGCCCCAATGGTGAGAACTTCCGCGACGATGAAGCGACGAGCGACGGTGTCGGCCGGCCAAACGCCAGCTCTCATCCGCAAACCCAAGGACCGACACCACCCTACGAATCTATGCACCGGCCGTGTTCCCCTCGCGTTGGAGCGTCGCGTCTATATTTCACATTGACATATGTCTCACGTCTACAGGCAACAGGCGTTATTCAGCGGGCCACACGTCGGGCATAGAAGTACCGCAGGCCGAGGCCCAGCACGATGGTCCAGGCCAGAACCAGCCAACCCACAAATCCGTCAAAACGGCTGAGCAGGAAACCGAGCGGCGCCGTGCGCACCGGATTAGACAACTCATGCACGAGCAGCATCACCCACACCCACCCTGCGTGCAATCCCAGGCACGTGGCGATATTCCCGGTCGCGACGCGGACGGCGCCCAGTACGACACCCACGGCCAACAGGCACAGGAACGCATCTGCAATATAGAAAGGACGTGACAGAAGGTCCAGCGTACCCCGTAGCAGATCGATACCGCTTCCCGTGGATACTTGATCGGGAGGGATGTGAAAGCTCGCAAAGAAGTGACTCGCCGAATACACGATGGCCGTCAGCACCACGGCGGTCGTCGAACCCGACTCGCGTTCGATGGCGGTGAGCATGGCACCGCGCAGGAACGTCTCTTCGATGAACGCCACCGCCAGCCCGCTCGAGAGGCGCAGCAGCACGAGTTTGCCGACAGCCGCCGCATCGGCGTTGCCTGCCGGAGTCCAATCCAGCAAGCCAATCGCAGTCATCAGTGCGACAATGGCTGACATCGATACCACGCCAAATATCAATCCGAACGACATGTCGCGCAGAAACATGCGCCGCGGGACGCCGTATCCGAGACTGGCGCGATCGCCAACCCCGAGGCGACGGGCCGAGAGCAAGAAAACACCGAGCAGCACCAACATGCCGATACGTTCGCCCAGGCGATGAAAGGGAAATTCGAAATAGGGATGCAGGACAATCCATGCGGGATAGGTCAACACGGCGATGGCGCCGAGACCTAGAATGATCATCCCCAGAAACCACACGAATGCGCGCAAAAGAACCCCTCCCGCAACGGCTGCCTACGCTGCGGCTGCCCAAGTGGCCTCACAAACGTATAGCTGGAGCGCATTTAATCCCAAAGCGACGTTGTATTGCCAGCATTGGATTTGCGCGACCACCGGCGGCGGTGCCTGGGATTTAGTTGATTTTTCACGTGATTTTGATAGTCTCTGTACTGGCTGGAATTGGATTTCGGCTCGTGCGACGCGGCAACCTCCGCTCATGAGCGCTGCCATACGAGACATTATTTGGAGACGCGCAGATGCAGTACTCGAGAAGAAGGTTCGTTGAGTTCGCACTGACCGGCCTGCCGACAGTCGCCGCGTTCGGCGCCGGTGCCGGTCCGCGCGGTTCCGCGTCTGCCGCCGTCCGGTTGGGCGTGCAGACCTACAGCTTCCGCGACATGCTGGGAACGCCGGGGGATATGACCGACAAGATGATCGCGGCCATGCGCGAGTTGGGGCTGACCGAATGCGAGGTGTTCGAACCCACCCTTCAGCCACCCATCCTGTCGGCCGATGCCCCCTGGAGAATGACGGGCGGCAAACCGACGCAGGCGTCGCTCCTTGGCCGGCCGCCCACCGGCGCGCCCACGGCGGCAGTGCTCGCGGACCGTGAGGCGGTCCGCCAATGGCGTCTCGGCGCGGGACTGGAACAAGTCGGCGCTGCGGCCGAGAAGTTCAAGCGCGCCGGCATCCGCGTCTTGGCGTTCAATTTCCTGTTGAAGGACTGGTGCACGGACGAGGAAGTCCACCGGGGGTTCCAGATGACGCAGGCGCTCGGGGCGAACATCATGACCGCCTCGACTACTTTGACTATGGCCAAACGCACGGTTCCCTTCGCGGAGAAGTACCGCGTGTTCCTCGGCCTGCACGGACACTCGAACCTCTCCGATCCCAATCAATTCGCGACGCCTGACAGCTTCATCCAGGGAATGGCGATGTCTCCCTATTACCGGGTCAATCTCGACATCGGGCATTTCAGCGCCGCGGGATTCGATTCAGTGGCCTTCATCCGCGCGCACCATCGCCGGATCACCAATCTGCACCTCAAGGACCGGAAGAAGAACGACGGTCCCAATGTACCCTTCGGTGAAGGCGACACGCCCATCAAACCGGTGCTGCGCCTGCTCGAGACGCAGCGTTACCCGATTCCCGCGTATGTCGAATACGAATACGCCGGCAGCGGCACGTCGACGCAGGAGCTGGCCAAGTGCCTCGAATACGTCAAGGCGGCGCTGGGGTAAATGGACAGCGGGCGAGCTGTGCGCCATCAGTGCAGCGCTTCCCTGGAGGTTCCTTCAGCATGATCGATCGGCGTCTTTTTCTCGCGGGGTTGGGCGCCATCGCGATCGGTGTCCCGAGCTTTCGCGTGTCTGCCAAAAATTCGCTGCTCGCCGACGCCGGGGCGCTTGCAAAAAGTTTCAATTCGCCGCCGGGCAGCGCGCGACCTTGGGTCCTCTGGTTCTGGATCAATGGCAATGTCACGCGCGAGGCCATCACGGCGGATCTCGAGGCCATGCATCGCGTCGGTATCGGCGGTGTGCAGATCATGGATGTGGATCCCGGTGTCCCCGCGGGCCCGGCGCAGTTTGGCAGCGACGCCTGGCACGACATGTTCAATTTTGCGTTGCTGGAAGCGCAGCGGCTTGGCCTTGACGTCGAGATGAGCGATGACGACGGCTGGACCGGCAGCGCCGGTCCTTGGATCACGCCCGAACTCTCCATGCAAAAAGTGGTGTGGACCGAGACGCACATCGAGGGCGGCTCGGCTGTCGTCGCACTCGCCCCGCCCGAAGCCAAGCGCGACTTCTATCGAGACATCGTCGTCCTCGCCTTCCCGACACCGGCCGACGACGGCTATCGCATTCCCGACATCGGCTACAAGGCGGGTTATAAGACCATCGACCGCAGCCGCTTGGCCGAGCGCGGCATACCGCCGCTGCCGATGGATCCCGAGCCTTTGGGAACCGCCCGCGCCATCGACCCAGCGGCCATCGTCGACATCTCGGCCCATGTCATCGATGGGCGACTTCGTTGGCAGGCGCCCAAGGGGCGCTGGACGGTCATGCGCATCGGTCACACCTCGACGGGCGTCGATAATCATCCGGCTTCGGCGGGCGGCCAAGGGCTGGAATGCGACAAGCTCAGCAAGCAGGCGATCAAGGTGCACATGGACGCCTTCATCGGCCAGCTCGCCGGGCATGCTCGCGACTTGGTTGGCGGCACATTTGTGGGCACCCATATCGACAGCTGGGAAGTGGGCGACCAAAACTGGACGCCGCTGTTTCGCGACGAGTTCAAGTCCAGACGTGGCTATGACCTGTTGCCCTGGCTGCCGGCGCTGAGCGGGAGGGTCATCGGCGACGCCGCCATGACGGAGCGCTTTCTGTGGGATGTGCGCCAGACCATCTCCGATCTCATGATCGACAATTACGCCGCCGAAGCGTGCCGCCTCTGTCATGAGATGGGCCTGAAGATTTCCATCGAGGGCTATGACGCCGACCCGACGGAGCAGATCCGTTACGGCGCCCAGGCGGACGTGCCGCAGACCGAGTTCTGGTATGGCGATGACTTTTTCTCGGGCGTTTACCGATCGTGGGATTGGACCGCGGCGATGACCTCAGCCGCGCATGTGTATGGCAAGCGCGTGATTGCCGCCGAAGCCTTTACCGCCATGCCCAAGGAAAAATGGCAGGCGCATCCGGCGGCGATGAAATCACTGGGCGACTGGGCGTTCACCGCGGGTGTCAACCACTTCATCTTCCATCGTTACGCGCTGCAGCCGTGGCCGGCGCACACGCCGGGCATGACCATGGGCGCCTGGGGCACGCATTATGAGCGCACTCAGACCTGGTGGGAGCTCTCCGGTCCCTGGCATCTCTATCTGGCTCGCTGCCAGCACATGCTGCGCCAGGGCCTGCCGGTCGCCGACCTGCTCTACCTCACACCGGAGGGCGCGCCCATGCGCTTCGTGGCGCCTGAGGTCAATATTCGCGATGCCGTGCCTCCCGACACGCCGGGATACAACGTCGATGGCTGTCCGCCGGACGCGCTGTTCACCCGTGTTTCAATTCTCGACGGCGAGATCGCGCTGCCTGACGGTAAGCGCTACCGTGCGTTGGTGCTGCCCGATCCGGCCGGCGACATGCCGGGCGCGGGTGCGATGACGCCCCGTCTAGTGGCTCGCATCGCGGCCCTGGTCGACCAGGGCATGCTGGTGATTGGGCGGCCACCGATTCGCTCGCCGAGCCTCGAGAATTATCCCGCCTGCGACGCAGAGGTCCGCGCGCTGAGTCTGCGCCTGTGGGGAACACTGGCGCCCACCGCACCCATCGATCGCCGCATCGGCCAAGGCCGGGTGGTTTGCGGCGTTGACCCCAAGGACGTGCTGGCCAAGACCGGGCTCGCGCCGGACTTCGCCTGCGGCGAGGCGAGCCCATTCCGCTATGTCCACCGCAGACTCGACGATGGCAGCGATATGTACTTCGTCGCCAACAAGCAGAACCATGCCCTCGCCGCCCCCTGCACCTTCCGCGTCAGCGGACGGCGGCCCGAGATCTGGCATCCCGAGAGCGGCGCCATCACCTTTCCCGCGCAATACGCTGGCGCCGACAGTGTGACGCGGCTGCCGCTGCGCCTCGAAGCACACGAAGCCGTTTTCGTTATGTTTCCGGTCGATGCGAGCGCCTCACACGACCGGACCTCACTCGGCCGGACCTCACTCAATCAGGCCTCACCCAACCAGGTAGTCGCCATCGATGCCGAAGCGAACCGACCCTCGGACCTATCCCTGTGGGAAATGAACGGCCGTCTGCAGGCCCGCAGCATGAGTCCCGGCCGCTTCGCGCTTCACTTGGCGAACGGGGCGACGCTGCCGCTGGTGGTATCTGACTTGCCGCCGCCCGTTGCCGCGAGCGGGCCATGGGACCTGCATTTCGCCCCCGGCCGGGGCGCGCCGGAGCGCATCACTGTCCCTAAGCTTGCCTCTTGGACCGAGCATGAGGATCCCGGCATTCGCTATTTCTCCGGCACAGCCATTTATAGGGGTGAGCTTGTCGTCCCACCGGCCATGCTCGCACCCGGCATCGCAACGCTTCTCGACCTCGGCCAGGTTGAGGTGATGGCTCGCGTACGGATCAACGGGCACGATCTCGGCATTCTGTGGAAGGCGCCCTTCCTCGCCGACGCGAGCGGCCTGCTCAAATCCGGCCGTAACCTACTGGAGATCGAGGTCACCAATCTCTGGCCCAATCGGCTCATTGGCGACGAGCAGCTGCCGCCGGATGCGGAATGGGTATCTGCGGATTTCAACGGCATCACGGGCTTCGGCGAGAAGCTGCTGCGTTGGCCCGATTGGCTGCTGAAGGGACAACAGAGTCCCACCGGCCGCTACACCTTTGCAACCTGGAAGCTATGGACGGCCAAGGACAAGCTGCTCCCGTCCGGTTTGTTGGGCCCGGTCACTTTGCGCGCGCGCCGCCAGGTGACAGTGATCTAGAACAACTAACGATAGTTGACATTTCACGTGACTTCAATAGTATCCGACGTGCAGTCGTCGTTTGAAAATCCACGCATTCCGCATTGGAAGGGAAACATGAGCCTATCGTATTCGGCCGCAGCGACGTCAGAGACTGCGCCCCACTCGCTATCGCCGGCCCGCTCATGGACCTACGTTCTGATTTGCACGCTGGCGTATGTGTTCGCCTATATCGACCGGCAGATACTGTCGCTGTTGATCCAGCCGATTAAAAAAGATCTGGTGCTCAGCGATAGTGAATTCGGACTGCTGAGCGGCCTCGCATTTGCGATTTTCTATGCCGCCATGGGCATTCCGATCGCCTCCTTATCCGATTCGCGTTCGCGCACCAAGATAATCGCCGCCGGCCTGTTCGTCTGGAGCACGGCGACCGTGGCCTGCGGACTTGCACGCTCCTTCGCTCAACTGTTCCTGGCGCGAATCGCCGTGGGTGCCGGCGAGGCTTGCATTTCTCCCGCCTCTTATTCATTGATTGCCGATCTGTTCCCGAAGGATCGGCTGGGACGGGCGCTCGCCGTCTATTCCACCGGCTCGTTCCTAGGCTCCGGCCTCGCTTTTTTGGTGGGCGGTTGGGTGGTTGGCGCGGTAACCGGCCAGGTACACTCCACCGTTCCGATGCTTTCGCAGCTCGCTCCGTGGCAACTCGCGTTCGTCATTGCCGGCCTGCCCGGCATCTTGCTGGCGCTGCTCATTCCCATCGCCATGAAAGATCCGTATCGATCGGCGCGACAGCAGCCGAGAGAAACTCGTGCGAAATTAGCTGAGGTCATCAGCCTGATGCGCAATGGGGGAGCGGTTTTCCCCTGTCTATTCTTCGGTTACTCGCTCTGCGCCATGTCACTGTTCTCCCTGATGGCCTGGGCTCCGGCCTATCTCATGCGGACTTTCAGTCTCGATGCGCGTACCAGCGGCTACTGGCTGGGTACCGTGGTGCTGGTGGCCTGCACCAGCGGCGTCTTGGTCAGCGGCACCTTGGTGGATCTGTTGCGACGTCGAGGGAGGGTTGAATCTCCCTTCCTGACCGGCATCATCGGCGCCGCGGGAGTCGCTGTGACGACGTTGCCGCTCGCTTTCTCTCAGCGCTTCGGTGTGGCTATCTGTCTGCTGGCCGGGGGAACATTTTTTGCCACATTTGCACTGCCCTCCTCCACTACGGCCATGCAGCTGGTGACGCCGGCCAATATGCGGGCCCGCGTCTCGGCGATATTCTTGTTTTGCAATTCCATGATAGGTCTGGCTCTCGGCGCCTTTCTAGTTGGCGTGCTCAATGACCACGTTTTCGCGGCCATCGGCCGATCACTGACAACCGTTGTCGCCGGCGCCTCGGTCTTCGCGGTGATCATACTGGCTGCAGGCACGCCGGCGCTGCGGCGCGCGCTGACGCCGTGATTGCGCTCGCTACGATCCCGCCGGCATCACCGCACCGGTAGGTCAGCGCACTCGCTGTCGCAGCGGCAAATCCGACGACGATGGCCCAACGAAGATGTCGCGCTCGGCTTCGGCTGTCTTCCAGCTACCGGCCTGCTCGCTCCAATATTGCAGGCTGCGAGGTGCTACGTGAATCGACACGGTTCGTCGCTCGCCGGTGCGAAGATGAATGCGGTCGAAGCCGGCCAGGGCGCGCACGGCGAAGCTCGCGTTTTGCTGCTGCGTGGTTGGAGCGCGCTGCGGCGTGGTCGGAGCGCCGAGATAAACCTGGGGCACCTCATCCGAGTCGACGTGCCCGGTGTTGCGCACCTCGAATTTGACTTCCAACCCGCCATCGCCGGCTCGACCGACGCGGAGGTGCGAATACTCGAACCGCGTGTAGGAAAGGCCATACCCAAAGGAATAGAGCGGGGTGGTTCCCTGCCGGTCGAACCAACGATACCCGACGTCGATTCCTTCCGAGTAGGTGACTTCACCGCTCCCCTGCAGGCCGCGTTCCGGGTAGCGCGGATCGGTGGCCGGATAGTCTTGCAGGCGCCGCGCCCAGGTGAACGGCAGTCGTCCCGCCGGGCTGGCGCGACCTTGAAGTATATCTACCGTCGCCTCCCCGCCTTCGTCGCCGGGCCACCACATGTTGAGCACGGCCTTCACCTTGTCGAGCCAAGGCATGGCCACCGGCAAGCTGGTGTTGAGCACGACGACGGTGTTCGGGTTGATGGAGCTGATTTGTTCGATCAGCGCGTTTTGGTCGCCGGGCAGTCCAAACAGCGGCTTCTGTCTCGCCCACGCAAAGATCACTACTTTTTTCGCATGCGACGCCAGTTCGATGGCCTGCCGGAAGCTCTGTTCATGCGCCTGCGGCGTCACCCACGCCAGCCGTACTTGAATCGGCGCCCGCGAGCTGTCGTCTGACGTCGTTACCTCGATCCGGTGCTTGCCCGCGGTCAGAGCCACATCGCGACGCACATCGTCCAGGTCATCCGTCGTGGGCAGCAAATTGTCCTGCCCCGGCTGAACCGTATCGCCATGGCGAGCACCGATCATCGAACTCGAATGAGAAACGGGCTTGCCATCGATGCTCAGGTTCCCATTGGCACCCAACACCTGCAAATAAATTCCGTAAATACCGTCTGCCGATACCTCGAGATCGCCTCTCCATGTTAGGAAGGACCCAGCCGGAAGGGCCGTCCCTGCTTTTTCGGTGAAATCCAGCGCGGCATCCTGACTGATCTTGCGCTCGCCCTGGAACCGTCCGAGGCCAGGCGCGCCAGCGTAGGACCACGAGGCGCCTGGAATGGGCGTCCCCGTCATGTCGTCGGCTACGGCGTAACTGATGTTCGTGCCGGGCTGCCCGACGCGATCCTTCAGCAGCTGGTACACGCTGTGCTGCCGATCGAGCAGGCCCAGCGAGTGTTCCGCGTTGATGCCGAGCGCCACGACCTGACCGGCGCCGGGACCGATCAGCGCGAGATCCGCGTAGTCCGTAGCTTTCAGCGGAAGGGCTTGGTCCTCGTTCTTCAACAGCACCGCCGCGTCCGTACTGGTCTTGCGAATGATGCCGTCGATGCGTGGATCGGGCGCCGTTCCGGTAGGTTGATGGGTCTTGTCGAGATAGCCGAAGCGGTTCATCTCGTGCAGGACACGAAAGACCGCGCGATCGATAGCCTTGATATCGACCTCGCCCTTTTGCAGTGCCGACCACAGGTCTTCGGGCGCTGGATCGTCTGGGAACTGGCCGTGCATCACGGCGCTTCGCGACGTGCTCGCCGGAGATGTGCCCGCCGTAGCGGACGGCGGTTGCGTTTCCTCCGGCATGCTGCGATCGAAAACCGCACCCAACACCGCCAAGCTCATGGTCAGCGGCTCCGCGGGGTTGCGCGCATCATCGAAGTAGGACCGTGTGATCGTCAGCCACGGGCTGCCCGGCGGCATCGAGCCCGGCATCTCCATATCGAGGCCCGTGAGGATGTCGAGCGGCGTGTGGGTGGCGCCCCAATCCGAAGTGACGAATCCTTTGAAGCCGAGTTCGCCGCGCAGAACATCGTCGAGCAGCGCCTTGTTGCCGCAACCGAATTTGCCGTTGACCCAATTGTAGGAGCACATCAGCGACGAGACGCCGGCGTCAATTGCATCCGCGAACGGCGCCAGATAAATCTCGTGCAGCGCCTGTGCGCCGACGAGGGTCTTGTAGCCGGTCATGTCATAGCCGATGTAGTGTTTGGCCTGCGCCATGACACCTTGACCTTGGATCCCTTTAATCTCTTCGGCACCCAGGATTCCGGTCAGCAGCGGATCTTCTCCAAAGGTGTTCCAGCCGCGGCCGAACGAAATGTCCCGCAGCATATTGATGAACGGTTCCAATGCGACGTCGATGCCCAGCCGTTGGGCCTCGAGCCCGATGACGACGCCGTTCTGCCGCGCATCCTCTCGGCTGAACGTCGCGGCGAGGCCCATGGTGGCGGTTGGCGCAGCAGAAGGCAGCCGGGTCAGGATGCCGGGCGGCCCGTCGGCGAAGCGCATGGAGGGGATGCCCAGCCGCGGAACCCCCGCCAGGTAACCTGCCTCACCCTGATCGGTGGCCGCAGCCTCCTGTTTGCCACGGATGACGGCAATCTTTTCCTCGAGCGTCATCTGCGCGAGAAGTCCCTTCACTCGGGCGTCATCGGGCGTTTCTGGCGGCACGATCGACGCAGCCGACACAGCGTGGGCCCGGGCGTGCGTTACGGACAGGGTGGCCACGGACGCGATGGACCAGAACACAATGGACAAGGTGCATTGGAAAAAACGATTCAATATCTTTGCTCCTCGATGCCTGTGCCTGCCTGCCCGTCCGCGGCTCAGGGTACCGCCACCAGCGATAGGGGATTCGGCCGTGATCGAGGTCGTCTGAGCTCGCGGCATCCCGTGCTATGAATATCCTCTTCCGTTCGGGACATCGAACACCTGCTGAGGGAATCCCCGCCCTTCAGGGCGGGGATTGTCAATCAATCCTTGAATTTGACCGTCGCCTTGACACCGAATGTCCGCGGCGCGCCGAACGAATATTCATATCCATGCACGGTGCCCGTTTCACCCGCGAAGGTAATGTAAGTCGAGTTCTCGAGATTGTGCACGTATCCCTGAACCTCGTAGCGGTCGTTGGGAGCCGTATAAACGAGCATGGCGTCGCTGACTGTGTAATTGCCCTGCCGGCTGTCGGCGAAATCGTAATTGCTGAAATACTGTGCGGTCCTGAAGCTGGTCTGCACGCGCGCCATCAGTCCCGCGTCGTTCGGCAGATTCCAGTTATGTTCCAAGCCGGCGCCGAGACTCCAGCGTGGCGACTGGATCAGCGTATTGCCCGCGAGGTTGGCGGGAACCACCGTCGAGGATCCGTTCGCCGCGTATTCTTGCAGAGTCGCATCGAACTTTTTGAATACCGCCGACAAGTAATCGGCCGAGAAGTTGAACTTGCCGATGGGGTTGACCAGGGCCGTGATGTCCCCTTCCACTCCCTTCATCACTGCATTGCCCGCGTTTTGGATGCCGGCAACCCCGGTATTGGTGCAGGTTGGGCAGGTGCCGAGAGACGCCTGGTAGCCCTTGTAGTCGTCGTAGAAGACCGCACCGCTCACCCTCATCCGATTGTCGAACAGCGCCTGCTTGATGCCAAGTTCATAGTTGGTGGCCGTTTCCGGACCGTAGGGGATCGAGGCTTGAGTGCCGGTGGAATTGAACCCACCTGCCTTGTAGCCGGTGTCGACCTTGCCGTAGGCCAGCATATCCTCGGTGGGCGTCCACTCGAGGCCCGCGTGCCAAGTGAATTTCGACCACTTTGCGGACCCGTCTTCGGGAATATGTACGATCGGCGTCGTCGTGGTACCGCCAAAGAAAGCCGACGTCAGATAGGCCGTTCCTTCACGGCTCTTGTCGTCATGAGTCTCGCGAGCACCCAGCGATAAGTTGAGTTCGGGGATGATTTTGAACCCCGCCTGGCCGTAAACCGCGTAGGAGTCAGAGGTCACGCTGGGGTACGGAAACACAAAGCCCGGCAGAAGGGTCCCATTGGCTCCCCCGAGCGAATACGCGCCGTCGATGGCGTTGGTTTCTCTGAAATAGAACAGCCCACCCTGCCATGTCAGTCTTTGGTCGGCCGCGGAGGCGAGCCGCAGCTCGTGATTTTGGGTCTTGGGGCTGTTTTTACCACCGAAATTTGCCCGCGCTCCGGAGCTCAAATTATCGAGATCTTCGAATTCAGTGTAGACCGTGTCGTCGTAGCCGCCGAGATAGGTGAGAGCCATATCCCAGGGCAGCTTGGTCACATTGAATTCCCAATGGAGACGGAAGTCCCTGATATTCAGCGAGAACGGCTCCAGGCCATAGGAACTCTTGGGACCTATCCCGGCCGGCGTGGTGTGTGAGATATCCGTCCCGGCCGCGTTGAAGACGAATGGATACAGTTGGAAGCCCGGGCCATTGCCGCCCACACTCAGATACTGCCCGTAGATCAAACCGGTGAACCCGTCGACCGGTTGGAACGCCACCGATAGACGAGCGGACTTCGAGTCGTCGTCGCCGTAGTGCGCATTCGCCAGCGGTTGATAAAAGTAGCCGGAATGCGAATAGGTTCCCCAGGACGCACGAATCTGGACTTTGTCGCTCACGGGAGCATTGACCGCCCCTTCCGTGTTGACCGTGTCGTAGTTGCCGAAATCCACCGACGCATAGCCCTCGTAGTCCTTGGTGGGCTTCTTGGTATAGAAATTCACCACGCCGCCGATGGCGTTGCGGCCGTACAGCGTCCCCTGCGGGCCGCGAAGAACTTCGACCCGATCGAGGTCATAGATCGACTGGTTGAGGTTGTAGAGACGATCCATGAAGAAGCCGTCGATACCCACCGGAACCGCCGGATCGCCGATTTCCGAGGCGTCGCGGCTGCTGACGCCGCGCAACGTCAGGAAGGCGTTGGCAGTGACGCCGTTGCCGAACTGCAGAGCCGGGTCGACCTGCGACAACGATCCGATGTCGTGAATCCCTTGCTCCTGAATCTGCTGCGAAGTGAACACATCCATGGCGATGGGCGTTTTGCTCGCCGTCGTTTCGCGCTTCTCGGCCGTGACGATGACCTCTTGCAGCTCTTCGACCGCAGGCGCGGCCTGCCCGGCTTGCGTGGCCCCCGGAGCCGGCGCCTGCGCCCAGGCCGGTGAAGCGGTTGCCGCCATACCTACCAGCACAGCGACCAGAGCTGTGTATATCCCAAGATCTGATTCTCTGCTCATTTTCAGGCTCCCTACTTACCGTCCAAACCAAAGATTGCTGCGTCGGCGGCTCGCCGGGCGCTGCCCATGAAACCGATTACAGGTGAGGATACCCAGGAGAAATGCTTTTGACAAGATGAAATTTCACGTGATATTAGTCGTAATAGGTTCAATGCCACCTGGCCGCCCCGCCCCTCGGAGAAGACGGCTGATGCCAAAATCAAATGAACGCATGTAGTATTGCGGCGCTCGAGGTGCGGCTGGACGGTCTTTGGAGAGAGCGGAATCGGGGCACCACCACATTACCTGTCCGCGGATAAGAGGAAAAAACATGACTGAGGGCCGAAGAACGGCGCACTGGCGCAAAGCCAATCCGGTGGATCCGGACTTCAAGATCGCAAGTTCTCCTTTTTATTGGTTGGCGCGCGTCGAAGGCCGCTACACCCTCGGAATGGATGCCGTATTGAAGCGAATCGGAATGGATGTTCCGCGTTGGCGTGTTCTGATGCTGTTGACCGAGCACAGTCCGGCCAGCGTCAGCGAACTCTCGGAGCACGCCATCATTCGATTGTCGACCATGACCAAAATTGTCCTTCGGATGAAGACTGAAGGGTATGTCGATACGCGAGCATCGACCACCGATGGCCGAGTGACCGAAGTTCTGTTGCTGCCGAAGGGTCAGCAAGCCGTCAAACAGGTGCGCGCGCAAGCGGGACGGATTTTCCAACAGGCGTTCCGCGATCTCAGCGCTTCGCAGCTCGCCGCATTGAACGACGTCCTTCAGAAAATCTTTCACAATCTAGATAATGCGGCCGACTGAATAGGTCTTCGTGGTCGTGGGCGCGCACGGCTGGTCGCTGCGGCGCTTCCATGCGGTGACTTCCATGCACACCTCTGAGGTCTGCAGTGTCCGGCGGTCGTTCAGCCGCCCACTCCCCCTACCTGCCTTTCAAATAGCGCGCTGTCGCCAACCTCATTCTTTGACCCGATCGCCTAAATCTCCCTGCCAAGACGTGTGTTACTTAAGAACAACGGTCATTGGGAGCCGGCGCGGGTATCGGCGGTCTCCTTGCCGGGCATCAAAGCTATGCGTCGATCGGTATGTTGGGATTCCTCAGTTGCGCGCTGGGCATGGGTGCCGGCTTTCCAAGCCTCTTTCGCGAGCTCAGGCGCGTGACCGCATACGGCGCACGGTGGCGTCGAACACCAGACGGGCTAGCCTGACACCGCTGCCCAAGTCGGTGGCCGCGTTGCGGCAACGCTCCCGAACCGCGTCGGTCAACACAACATCGTCGCCTGGAATCGAGGCCGCCTGGCATTGCACTTCGGCCGCGCGCTGAACCGTCCAGAGAAGCATGAACGTCATCGGAATGTCGCGCTCGCACACGGCGAGTCCATGGTTGCGCAGCACCAGGACGTGCTTGTCGCCCAGGCTCGCGAGCATACGGCTGCGCTCATCGTCGTAGAGCGTAATGCCCTCGAATTCGTGATAGCCGACGCGGCCGTGGAACTGAGCGCCGTAGAAATTATTGTGATCGAAGCCATCGCGCTTCATTGCAATCGCCGAGACGGCAGTCGTATGTGTGTGCGCCACGCAGGTCACATCGGCACGCATCTCGTGAATGGCCCCGTGCAGGGCGAAACCCGCGGGATTGGCCGGGTATTCCGACGGTTCGACCAGACGGCCATCCACGCCCACCTTGAGCAAGTTGTCGGGTGTGATTTCGAAATAATTCAGTCCGAAAGGATTGACCAGATAGTGATGTGCGGTGCCCGGCAGTCTCACCGAAATATGATTGAAAATCATCTCGGTCCAGCCAAGATAGTCGACCAGATGATAGAAATCGGTCAGCTCGCGGCGCAGGCGCCCTTCTTCTTTGTCCATTGGAATACCCCGTCGTCGTATAAGCCTAGGATAGGCGGCTTCCGGTAGACGATGGTTCTTATTTGATCTCCCATCTATTCATTAATAGTACAACGTACTAAACCGTCCCCTATGCGAGGGGCTACATTCTGTAGGCAACTAATCCTATGCGCGAACTCGATTGGCACAGGTTGATCTGGTGCTGCATTGCGTGGGGCCCGATTCGTTCGATTTGCACCTTGATCGCAGCCTGGCCGACTATCTCGAGGCTTGGCTCGCCGCGCAGCATGAGGTTAGCACGCCATCACAAAACAGCCGACTTAGGTGTTCGTCAAAAAGCTCGCGACGAGGACGTTGAACGGCGTCGCTTGTTCGACGTTCGACAGATGCGCCGCCTCGAGCATGGCCAGCCGCGCACCCGGTATGGCGGATGCCAGCCGAGCCGCATGGTCGGGCGGCGTGGCCGGGTCCGACTCGCCGCCGATAACCAATGTCGGCGCGCTGATGAGAGCACTCAGTCGCCTCTGGTCCATGTCGCGGATGGCGGCGCAACACCCGGCATAGCCTTGCGCGTCCGTCTCGAGAAGCATCGCTCGAATGGGCGCTAGCGCCTGTTCATGAGCCTCCCGGAAAGCGGGCGTAAACCACCGTTGCAGCACCGGACCTACCAACGCCGCCATGCCGTCGGCGCGGACCGTCGCGATCCTGGCATCCCAGTCTCGCGGTGGCCCAAGGTAGGATGAGCTGTTCGCAATGACCAGTCGTTCGATTCTTTCCGGCGCCCGCCAGGCAAGCCACTGCCCCACCATACCGCCCAGAGACAGGCCGCAGAAGGACACGCTGGCAATGCCGAGCTCATCGAGAAGCTCGATCACGTCGCGGCCAAGCCGATCCATGGAATAGGCGCCCACCGGTGCATCCGAGGCACCGTGACCACGGCTATCGTAACGAAGCACACGATAGTTCGCCGAAAAGGCCTCGATCTGAGGCGCCCACATGTCCATGGTCGTGCCCAGCGAATGGGACAGCAGCAAAACGGGGCCGGTCGCGGGACCGTCCACGCGGTAGGCAATGCGGCAGCCATCGCCGGTGGTCATGATGCCAATCTTGCCCAAGCCGCCGTGAGAGCCACCGGTCATGCGGGCGCGCTTACCCGTGGGCGCTCCGGCAATCCGGCCTCGTCGGCGTGCTGAGCCACATTCATGACGAAGTCGAATTCGATTTCCGAAAACGCTGCGTCGAGCCCCGCCGCGTGAATCGCCTTACCGTCTGTATGGCGAATGACCTTGGGGATTAATTCATCGCGTGTTGCATAGGCGAAATCGTCATGCAGATCGGGATCGCCGTCGATGTTGATCTGAGTCGTCAGATGGCGGAAGCCCTGTGCCGAGACGAAAAAATGAATGTGCGCCGGTCTTCGACCGTGTCGACCAACGGCACCGAGCAAGCGCTCGGTCGCACCTCCCGGCGGCACGGCATAGCCCGAAGGAACCATACTCTGGAGCTTGTATCGTCCGTCCGCATCGGTCTCGATCCGTCGGCGGTAGTTGTAGGCACTCTGCGTCGGGTCGAAAAACGAATAGGCGCCCAAGGTGTTGGCGTGCCAGACGTCGACGACGGCACCGCCGATGGGCGCCCCGGCCACGTCGAGAACACGGCCATGCATGACCAGCGCTTCGCCCTTGTCCGTTCCGTCATCGAGCCGCGCGCTACCCTTGGCCAGCGGTGCGCCGGCCACATAAAGCGGCCCTTCGATGGTGCGGGGTGTCCCAGCGGCCGTGCCGCGTTGTTGGTCCGCCCTATCCATGCGCATGTCGAGAAAGTGATCGAAGCCAAGGCCCGGGGCAATCAGTCCGAATTCGGCAGCGCCGGTTTGCAGGAACGCGAGCGTGTGCCAGAACTCTTCCGGTGTCACGTTGAACTCGTCTATGACCGCGTAAAGGTCGGCTACGACACGACGTAGTATGCGTTTGGTACGTGGATTGCCCCCCGATTGATCGAGGCCGCTGACGCGGTCCAGTAGGCCGCTAATTTCGGGGGTTTTCAATAGTTCCGATGTCATCGGTCTTCTCCGTGTGTCGAGGGCTTGGGATCAGCGGTCATCGTCATGAACCGACGAGGGATGGCGGCACAGCGCAGTCACGCGCACGACCATGAAGGAGAACAGCGGCAACGACATGAGTATGTCGTGCAGTTCGGCATTGCTGTCGACGTCGAAGATGCTGATGTTGCGGTACTGCCCGGCGACGCGCCAAAGGTGGCGCCACTTACCGGCGCGCTGCAAGTCCTGCGCGCGCGCTTTTTCGGCTGCCTTCAGACCCTCGACGTAAGCGAGGTCGAGACCGTGGGGAATCTTTACTTCCATGTCGACTTGAAAGAGCATCGTCAACTCCTCTTCGGCGCGGCAATGCTGATGGCGGGACGGCTCGCTCGGTCACGCCGAAAAAACCCGACACGATCTTCGTCGAGGGTGATCCCTAGGCCGGGTGCATGGGGCACGGCCATCCCGAAGTCGGAGTAGTCGATGGGCTCGGCGAGAATTTCCTCCGTCAGCAGCAACGGGCCGAACAGCTCGGTACCGAAGACCAGTTCGGGAAAGGTGGCGAACACATGCGCTGACGCGATGGTTCCGATGCCCGCCTCGAGCATGGTGCCGCCGTAGAGTGCAATGCCCGCGGCCTCGGCAATTGCCTGCACTTTCTTGGCCGCAATGAGACCGCCCGACTGGGCGATTTTGACCGAGAACACATCGGCCGCCGCGCGAACTGCAAAATCATAGGCATCCTGCGGGCCGTGCAGTGCCTCGTCCGCCATGATTGGAATGCCGGCGGTGCCGCGCAACCGCGCCATTCCGGCACGGTTCAGGCGGTCGATGGGCTGTTCAACGAGGTCGCAGCCGACGTCGGCCAACATCGCGATCCCACGCCGCGCAACGGACTCGTCCCAGGCCATGTTGAGGTCTACGCGCACGCTCGCCTGGTTCCCCAGGGCTCTTTTGATCGCCCCCACGTGATCGACATCCTCGGTTATCGACCGTTTGCCGATCTTCAGCTTGAACGTGTTGTGCCGCCTCTTGGCCATCATCTCCTCGGCTTCCGCGATGTCGCGCCCCGTATCGCCGCTGGCCAGCGTCCAGAGGACGGGTAACCGGTCTCGCACACGGCCGCCAAGAAGCTCGCTCACCGGCAATCCGGCCCTCAGTCCTTGGGCATCCATGAGCGCGGTTTCCACCGCGCACTTCGCGAAATGGTTGCCAACGATCGCCGCGGCAATCCGGCTCATCGCAAGCGCCGGGCGCGCATCGGCGTCCTGCAGCAGCGGTGCGAAATACGTATCGATCGCGAGTTTGATGCCTTCCGGACTTTCCTCGCCGTATGCGAGCCCGCCAATCGTGGTGCCCTCGCCGATGCCAACGCTGCCGTCGGAACAATGGATGCGCACCACCGTGATTGACTGGCGGTGGATGGTCGCCATGGACAGCACATGCGGCCGGATCGTCGGGAGATCGACGATGAATGTCTCTACGCGCTCTATCGTTATCGGGTTCATCCGGCGATATGCTCCCCGATGGGGTGATAAGCACGATTGAAATAGATGAGCCCCTCGACTCTGTCGGCAATCCGCACCGCCTCAACCTCGCAAAAAAACACGCTATGGGTGCCGACCTCACTGACAGACGCAATACGGCAGTCAAGAGCCACCGACGCGTCATTGAGTGCCGGCGAGCCCGTCGACAACCGGGACCATGAGATCTCATCGGAAAAACGTTCGGCCGCCCTCGAGTCGCGATCCGCAAAGCGCTCCGAAAGAGCCGCGTGATGCGCGGCCAGGACGTTCACGCACAACACCCCGTTGTCTTCAATAGGCTGTTTGAGGCGGAGGCCCGGTTGATGCACACGAGTACCGTCGGTGGAGTATCGGTTACGCTGCAGACGGCTGAGGCCGTCAAGCCGTACCGTCCGGCCGGTCCGTCGCTGGTGATGAGGTTGACGGCCGCCCCCAGCCGCGCCATCGCACTGCGAAACATCGTGTGGTCAACCACCGGCACCTCCCCTCTGTGCATTAAACCAGGATAGTCGTCGTCGGGCCACTGCATGTAAGACCGCGAATATTAAATGCCAATTCACGTGACTTGTAAACTATTATACACGGATGTATCATGGAATCATTACTTTCCGTGCTGCGCCACCCGCACAAACCGCGGCGGCAGCGCCACCAGCGAACGTATAGGAACGATGAGCATGGAATCTGTCGATGAGTCGGTGTTCGTTCAAAGGATGCAACTCGGCGCCGATGGCTTGCGGGTGGGCGTGAAGGATTCGATCGACATCGCGGGGTATCCGACGCGGGCAGGCAGCGCCGCTCTCGCGCACGCGGCGCCGGCCGCGCGGCACGCAGCCGTCGTGCAAGCGTTGCTCGAGGGAGGCTGCAGAATTGTCGGCAAGACCAACATGCACGAACTTGCCTACGGTGTGACGGGAATCAATCGATGGACCGGCACGCCCACCAACCCGCGCTACCCCGACCGGGTGCCGGGTGGCTCCTCCAGCGGTTCTGCGGTTGCCGTCGCCGCCAAGCTGGTGGATTTTGCGATCGGCACCGACACGGGCGGCTCGATTCGCGTGCCGGCCGTTTGCTGCGGCGGTTATGGCCTCAAGCCTACCTACGGCCGGGTGAGTCGCGACGGCGTCTACCCGGTAACGTCCACGTTGGACTGCGTCGGCCCGTTGGCACGCGACTTGACCATGATCGAACGAGCGATGACGCTGATCGATCCCTCGTTTCACTCCGCGCCGCTACCCAGCACGGTGAAGCTGGGCGTGGTGAGAGTTGCGGCGGAGCCCGCGATCAGCGCAACCGTGAGCGCCGTGCTGGCTAACGCCGATGTCACCGTATTGCCGATCGAGCTGCCCTCCTTCGAGAGGGCATTTGCCGCCGGGCTCACCCTCATCGGCGCGGAGACGTGGGCCGCGTTCGGGCATTTGATCGACTCCAATGTGCTCGGGGCCGATGTTCGCGCGCGCCTGCTCGCGGCGCGCGACATCTCGCACGAGGCCCTCCTGGCCGCCGAGGCGTGCCGCGTCGAGTTTCGTGCCGAGGTCGATGCCGCGCTCGAGCGGGTTGATGCGCTCGCGCTTCCGACCATGCCTGACGTGCCGCTTCCGTTGGCGGCCGCGACGGATGCACGCGCTGCGCTGCGCGTTACCGCCTTGGTCCGTCCGTTCAACGTATCAGGTCACCCTGCGCTCACCCTACCGTTTGAAACGGATGTGGGCCTGCCGGCGGGACTCCAGCTCGTGGGGCCCCACAACGCGGATGCGGCTCTTTGCGCGCTGGCACGCAGCATGAGTCGAACAATGAATACAATGCGAAACACTAGAGATCAGGAGCACAAGTGCGTTTAGCGAGAAACACTGAAACCGACCGCAATACCGCTTTGGACGTGCTGCTCACCGCGGTGAAGGAGCGCCGTGCGGAATTTGCAGCCAATCAACAGATCAGCGACGACGTCATCACCATGATGAAGGCAGCCGGCGTGTATCGAGCGCTGGTCGCGCGCCGTTTCGGCGGCGATGAACTCTCGCCGTCCGAGTTTCTGCGTCTGATCGAAACCATCTCCATGGCGGATGGCTCGGCCGGTTGGGTGGCAAGTTTTGGTTTCTCGGCGATTTATCTTGCTGCGCTGCCACTGGCAACACTCGAAAGCTTTTATGCCGCGGGACCGGATGTGGTATTCGCGGGCGGCATTTTTCCGCCCCAGAAAGCAATACCGGTCGACGGCGGTCTCGAGGTGTCGGGACGCTGGAGCTGGGGCAGCGGCTGCTGTGGAGCGGAGATGATCGGGGTCGGCATCAAAGTCGATGCCGGCAGGTCAAATTCAGGACTTCCGCTCACCGCGGTCATGCCGCGCGGTCAGGTCAGTATCGTCAAGAATTGGGACGTGAACGGCTTGAAAGGCACCGGTAGCCACGATCTGGTCGTCGACAAGGTCATAGTTCCCGAAGCATGGACCTTCATTCGCGGCGGCGAGTCCAGTTTGGATACACCGTTGTATCGGTATCCCACCATGGCGCTGGCCGCCCAGGTGCTGGCAGTCGTCGGCCTCGGAATCGGGCGCGCCGCGCTCGATGACATCACCGCGATTGCCGGCGGGCGCGAATCCATCACCGGCGCACCGCTCCTATCCGAGCGAGCTTACGTCCAAATCGAGATTGCAAAGGCGGAGGCCGCAATCCGCTCCGCCCGGGCCTTTTTCTATGAGGCAACCGAGGAGGCTTTCGCCTCGCTGCTGGCCGGCGATCCACTCGACCTCAAAGCGCGTAACTTGCTACGATTGTCGTCCAGTCATGCCGCCAAAGTGGGAATGGAGGTCGCTCAGGCGGCCTATCGCATGTCCGGCACCACTGGAATTTTTACCGCGCATTCGATTGCTCACCGCTTCCAGGACGCCTTGATCGTTCCGCAGCACGCATTCTTGTCGGAAGGGACCTGGCAGAGCGCCGGACGCGTGTTGCTCGGTCTCGACGCCCCGGCCGGCTTCCCTTGAGCGACCCAGAGGATCATTTGATGACCACCGACAACCCTAAGAAGCTACGCACCCTATTTTGCGGCGCCGTATTGCAGAATTTTTTCGATTTGCCGGCCGCCGACATCGGCGCTGTCTGGCAAGCCACCGGTGTCATGTTGAAAGGCATCCGCAATCTGCCGGGCGTCGAGATTCTCGGTACGCTCGATGACGATGAGACCCTCGTGGGAACATCGCCCACCGGTTGGCCATGGACTTTTTATATTTTGGCGGACGTCCCCGACCGTGCGACGGTGGTTGCCGCCTGCAATCTGTTCCGCACGACACCGGTGGGCGAGCACCGGCTGTGGAAATACATCCGGGTCGAGGCGCGAATCGGCCGGGAGTTGGTCATACCCCAGTGAGCGACGCGACGCTGATAGCGGAACTCCGCGCCCGCATCGACAACCTCGAGTCGCAAGCCGCGATTCGAGGGGTCATGGCCGAGTACTTGCGCCTGTGCGATAAGCTGGACGCGTCGACGCCCATGGACGAACTCGCCAGCCTGTTCACGCCCGACGCGGTCTGGGTTGGCGCGGGTGCGCGCTACGGCGCCGCCTTCGGCGGGCACCACGGACGATCCGCCATCGTCGCCATGTTCGAGGCGTATCGAACCCCTCCGCATTTTGCGTTCAATGCGCATTTCCTGACGTCCGAAACCATCGCTGTCGCCGACGACAGTGCGCAGGGACGATGGATGATGTTACAGACGTCGACTTACTCGAGCGGCTCGTCCGACTTGCGCAGCGCCAAGCTGACCGTTGATTTCGCGCGAACCCAAGCAAAATGGCAGATTAGCCGTTTCGAAACCGAGAATCTGTTCAGCCGAGCGATTGACCGGTGGGACGACCCATTGCCGGTGCCGGTCCCTCAAACACAACCCCGTGGAGCCTAAGATGACCCAGGAAGCCGCCACACCCGGCTACGACAGCCTCGTGCTCGATGACCGCGTCCATACCTCGCTGTATACCGATCCCGCGATCTTCGAAGCCGAGATGGACAAGATTTTCAACAACACTTGGGTGTGGGTCGCGCACGCGAGTGAAATTCCGGCCGCCGGCAATTTCAAAATGTCGCACGTCGGGCGTCAACCGGTCATCGTCACCCGCGGCAACGATGGACGGGTGCATGTCCTGCTCAATCGCTGCCGGCACCGCGCCGGCAGCGTGTGCGAGGAGCGCAAAGGCAAAACCAGTGTCTTCGTCTGCCGTTACCACGGGTGGAGCTACGACATCACCGGGCGGCTGCGAGGGGTGCCGCACTCCGCGGGTTGCGATGCGGGATTCGATAAAAAAGACTATCCGCTGGTCAGCTTGCGGGTCGAGGAATATGCCGGGCTCATTTTTGCGACCTTTCGCAATGACATTCAGCCGCTGGATGAATATCTCGGGCGCGCAAAAAAGTGGATCGACCTGTTCATGAAACAGGGCGCCGGCTTCGGCGTCAAGGCGAGCGGCGCGCATCGGTTCCGCTTCCGCGGAAACTGGAAGATTCAGCTCGAAAACACCACCGACGCGTATCACTTTCCAATCGTGCACCGCAGCTTTCTCACCTCTCTCGATGACGAGACGGAGGAGTTGTTCGACGTCTTGGGCCAGGGCGGCTGGGTCGAGGATCTTGGGAATGGCCACAGCGTGATGGTGATGATTCCGGATCTGATCGATCTCGAGGCGAACTTGGATGCGCCGATACCGGAGCGCTTTCAGGCGCTTGCCGATGAATTGTCAAAAGATCATCCGCCCGAATTGGTTCGACGCGTGGTCCGGGCCGTCGGCGGGACCGGTTTCAACATCAACTTGTTTCCGAACGTGGCGTGTTCGATGGCTTTCTTTCGCGTGCTGCGTCCGGTCGCCGTCGATGAGACCGAGATCACGCACATAGCCATTACCATGGACGGCGGCCCTGAAGCCGCCAACCGCGCACGCTTGAGATTGCACGAGCATTTCCAGGGACCCATGGGATTTGGCTCCCCTGATGATGCCGAAGGATGGGAGCGGGTGCAGCGTGGCGCCGCTTCTGGCGAGAATCTCTGGATTCTGCTCAACCGCGGCAAGGAGCGCGACGTGAGCGCGGAAACCGGCATGCGGGCGGCCTACCAAATGTGGAAGAGGATAATGTCGACATGAGTGCCGCTCAAGATGACCGAAACGTGGCCCCCCTTCGCGCCATCGAACTTCAGCAAGCGATCGAATTCATTTGGCGTGAAGCGGATCTACTGGACGCACAGGACTACCCAAGCTGGCTGGCGCTGTGGAGCGTGACTGGACATTACGTGATTCCCATCGACCGCAACGGTGACGACCATGCTGCGCACCTCAATGTCGTCTACGACGACCACGCGATGCGCGAAGCCCGCATACAGCGGTTGCGCAGCGGGCTCTCCATGTCGGCGAGTCCGTCGGCGCGCACGGTACGCACTGTCTCGCGCTTTCGCGCGCTCGATGACGTCGAGGGTGCATCCGTCATCCGCTGCGCCCAGCATCTAGTCGAATACAAATATGATCGAACCCGAATTCTCGCGGCCGACGTAACCTACCGGCTGGTGCGTACGGATTCCGGATTGATCCTCGACCAGAAAGTCGTGCGGCTCATCAATTCGGACGATGCGCTGTTCGGAATTGGATACCTGCTGTGAATGAGGGGGTGGCGCTCGTCACCGGAGGCGCTAACGGCCTCGGCGCCGAAATTGCCGGCGCGCTGCACCGCGCCGGGTTCCGTGTGGGCATAGGCGATATCGATCGACACAATGCCGAAGGTGTGGCCCGCGCACTCGATGGAACGGGTGAAACGGCCATCGCCGTCGAGCTCGACGTGCGCGACGCCGCATCTTTCACCGGCGCCTGCCAAACGTTGCTGTCGCGCTGGGGATCGGTGGAGGCTCTGGTGAATAACGCCGCCGCCACGGCGGCAAAACCCGTGCTCGATATAACGCCGGAGGAATTCGACGCGGTGATGGCAGTCAACGTGCGCGGCACGTTTATCGGCAGCCAAGTGTTCGCACGAGAGTTCAAGGCGCGTGGTTACGGGCGCATCGTCAATATCAGCTCCCTCGCCGGCCAAAATGGCGGCACCGCGACGGGCGCGCACTATGCTGCATCGAAGGGAGCCATTTTGACCTTGACCAAGGTGTTCGCTCGCGATCTTGCCGCATTCGGCATCACGGTCAATGCCATCGCGCCGGGGCCGCTCGATACGCCCGTGGTGCATCGAACGATTCCCGCCGACCGCATGGCGCAACTGCTCGCCGGAGTTCCGGTGGGCGCATTGGGCGACCCCACCTTCGTCGCCAATATGGCGGCGCGGCTATGCGCCCGCGACGCAAGTTTCGTCACCGGCGCCACGTGGGATATCAACGGCGGCCTTTACATGCGTTGACGGCGGGAGTCTCGCGCCTTCGCTCGCACCGCAGGCGCGGCGCTCGTGGCCGTCAGGCGCGCTCGAAGCAAGCGACGGTTTCGACGTGCTCGGTGAATGGCAGGAGATTGAATGCGGTGAGCGCACCCAGGCGTAGCTTGCCGCTCGACGTCAGGCGCGCGGCGTCTCTGAGGAACGATTCGAGGCCGCAGCTCACATACACGAAACGCTCCGGTGGGTGCTCGCCCAGATACTCGGTCAGCTCAGGGTCGAGGCCCTTGCGCGGCGGGTCGGCGATCACCACCTGTGCGCCCGACGCAGCCAAGTGCGCTGCGCCCGCCGGGCCCGGGACGACGGAAATTTTGACCCGATCCGCCGAGTCGAGCTCCGCGAGCCCGAGCTCGAGCCCATGCAGCGAATGCGGGCTGACTTCGTTCATGCGGATCTCGCTCGCCTGCGCCAACACCGACAAGCCGATGGCGCCGACACCTGCGTAAAATTCCGCCACTCGCGCGCCCTGCGGGATTTGGGCGCGCACGTGCTCGATGATGTCCTGCGCGATGTCGAGATTGTTCTGCCCGAATGCGCCCGGCGGGTAGTGCACTCGAGCCCCGCCAAAACGCTCGACCACACTGGCCGGCCCGCACCAGTTTTGGAAGTCCGGACCGAGAATGGTATTGGAGCGCTCTCGATTGGCGTTGAACCACAGGCTGTGCAGCTCCGACCCAAGCCGCTCACGGATCAAATCGAAGCACGCTGCCAAGGGCGCAGGCGTATCGCTGTTGGCGACGATCACCACCTGCGCGGTTTGCGAGCTGCGCTCCACCACCACTTGCAAGTAGCGGGCAAGACCCAAATGGGCCTTGTCCGAGTAGCTGGTGACTCGAGTATCGACCAGGGCGCGCCGCACGACGGCAGCGACGCGGTTGATCAAGGGGTGCTGAACACTGCAGTTGGGAATGTGAACCACGCGGTGGGTACCAAGTTCGAACAGTCCCAGCTTGGGCGAGCCCAGCCGGCCGCGGATGGCCAGCCGCGCACGGAGTCGAAACCCGGCGGTTTGCCCGGAAATCACGGAAACCTCGGGCAACCCGCTGGCACGTGCCAGCTCAGCGAGCGCGCCGCGCGCGGCGATGGCGATGCCGCGCTCACCGAACCGCGGGCAGCCCGGGCACGGCGGGCGGTGCGGGCACGACGTCAATCCGCCCGGTTGTCCTGGATTTCGCGACTCGACTTGGCGTGTGTCCCTGCTCACCTGCCCAACGTAGCAGACAACTCCCTCCGGGATAAGTACAGGCTTCGGCATAGCCAAGCCCTATCGCCATCATTCAAACATTCAATTGGGAAGAGTTTCATCCATCGTGCACTGTCCTCACTCGCGCAGCGAGCGCCGGAGGGGAGAGCCGATGAGCAAATCAGACTGGGTACGTCCGTCATGCAACACGGTGCTGATCTGCCTGGCGATCACCGCCGGAGGTGCGCTGAGCGCGGCCCCGGAGCCGGCAACCGCGCCGCATGGTTCGATGCCGCCGCAAGCGCAGCAGCAGCGCCTGGATCAGCTAGTCACCGGTGTTGCCACGCCCCCGCCCGGCATCGACCCGGTGGCCTGGGCCAGCATCTATATACCCACGGGTAATGAACTGACTACGGACCGCATCGCACTGGGCCGCAAGCTGTACTTCGATACGCGTCTGTCCAAGGACGGCACGTTGGCTTGCGCTACTTGCCACGACGTCAGCCGCGGCTTTACCGACCATCGCAGCGTATCGGAAGGGATCGGCGATCATCTCGGCAAACGCAGCGCGCCAACGACGATGAACGCGGCGCTGCTGCAAACCCAGTTCTGGGATGGGCGTGCGCCGTCGCTGGAGGAACAGGCCAAGCTGCCGATCTTAAATCCCATCGAGATGGGACATCCGGACGCTGCCAGCGCTATGGCAGGCGTCGGCGCCGATCCGGCTTATCAGGGCCTATTCCAGAAGGCGTATGGCCGCACGCCGAACTATGACGATCTCGGCCGCGCCATTGCCAGCTTCGAGCGCACCTTGATCTTTCTCGACGCGCCGTTCGACCGTTTCGCCGGCGGCGACAAAACGGCGCTCTCACCCACCGCGCAGCGCGGGCTTGCGCTGTTCAACGGCAAAGCGCGCTGCGTCAGCTGCCACATGATCAACGCCTCCAATCCGCTCGGCACCGACAATCTGTTCCACAACATCGGTGTATCGGCGCGCAAGCAAAATTTCGAGGCACTGGCCGGCCAGGCACTGAGTGTACTGAAGGATGGCGGCAATACCGAGGCGCTGGACAAGCTGGCCATTGAAACCGACATGTCGGAGCTGGGGCGCTTCCTCGTCAGCAAAGCGCGCAATGACATCGGTGCATTCAAGACCGAACAGCTGCGCAATGCGGGCATCACCGCACCCTATATGCACGACGGCTCCCTGCGTACCTTGTGGGACGTGATGGACCATTACAACAAGGGCGGCGAGACGAACGCCTACCTGGACGGAGGTATCGAACCGCTGAACTTGAGCGAGACCGAGATCGACGACGTGGTGGCTTTTCTGTTCACGCTGACGGATGTGCGATTCGCCGCACAGAACGAGGCGGCGATGCGCGAGCAGCAAGCGATTGCCGCGAAAAAGCGGCCGTTCCGCGACAACGCGCTGGCGCACCGCGAGGTGCTGCCGTTCGAGGAGCGGGTGATGGGTCCTACGGGCCTGAAGTAGTACGGAGTACACCATGAACGACAACGCGAAAATTCCCCACATCAAAAGCGTCGAAACGCGGCATCTGGAAGAGCGCGAGACGCTATTCCGCGGCTTGCACCGGCTCGACCGGCGCAGTTTCCTCAAGGTATCCACGGGCGCCGCGGCCGCGGCGCTGGCCGCCGGGGCATCCAATCACTTCCACAGCTTCCTGCCGGTCAATGTGGCCTATGCCGCCGAGGGCACGGGAGCGCAAGGCTTTACCTTCGCCTACATCTCGGATTCGCATCTGTATATCAAGAAGACCAATGAGCGCTTCGTGCGACAGCTGCTGCGCGCAGTGGATGACGTCAACAAACTCGATCCTCAGCCCGACTTCGTGTTCTACGGCGGCGACCTGGCGCAGCTCGGCCGCAAAGAAGAACTTGATCTGGGCGCACAGATACTCAAGAGCATCAAGGCGCCGGTGCACATGATGGTCGGCGAGCACGACTGGTTTTTCGACATGGGCCATCGTTGGAACGAGCTGTTCGGACCGCAAACCTACAGCTTCGACCACAAAGGTGTGCATTTCGTGGTACTGATGAGCGTGCAGGAGAAGGACTTCTGGAGCGCGCGTGGCATGAGCCCGGCGGAACGCATGCACACCGTGGCCGGTCTGGATAACGCGGTGCAAAGCGCTTTCGAAGTCGGCGCGCCGCAACGCGAGTGGTTGAGGAAGGACCTGGAGAAGGTGTCGACCTCGACGCCGGTGATCGTGTTCTCGCACTCGCCGCTCTACAAACTGTACCGCCCCTGGAATTTCTGGACCGACGATGCCGAGGACGTCCAGGCTGTGTTGCAGCGTTTCGATCGAGTAACGGTACTGCACGGTCACACGCATCAGGTACTGACCAATCGCATCGGCAATATCCAGTTCCACGGCATGCTCTCCACCGCGTGGCCGTGGCCCTATGCCCCGCAAGGGTTGCCGGCGCTGACCGTGCAGATGAACCGCCCGAATCCATTCGACTCGAACGACGGCCTCGGGGACGGGTCGGTCACGGTGCATCCGGACGGCCTCGTCGACAAGCTCTACAACTTGTGGAACCGCAATCCCATGCAGGTGAAGGCCAGCTATCTCAGCAGCGGCGGCAAGAGCGATATTCCCGTCGCGCCCACGCTCGCCAGCTATTGATCGGAATCGACTGGAGCAATGTCATGAAGTATCCGAGTTTCCTAGCACTGATCCTGCTGGCGTCCGCACTAAGCGCCAGAGCCGATCAAAACGCGCCCCCGCAGCAGTCGCCGGCAACACCGGCTGCCGGCAGCAAGACCGTCAAGCTGTGCGACAACAAGACCACCGTGAAGGTCGCGAACGACGCGCCCAAGACTCGAGCCGAGGGCCAAAAGGTTTCCGATGCGCTGATGGCGCAATGGAAGGCGACCAATCCGAACAACAACTGGGTGCAGGGAGAAGTGGAGGCTCACCAGGTTGTGGCTCCGGCGGACAATGCCAAACTGGTGGGCACCGGGCAATCCTCCACCTACGGGACCGTGACGCACCAGGACGTACAGGTGTGGAAAAACGAGACCTATAAAGTGGCGGTGTACGGCTCCACGGTATTTCACAGCGGCGATGAGCTCGGCAGCGAGATCGCCGTGTCCTGCGACATGTGCCACCCCCGAGCGGCCAACACCCATCCCGAATCCTACCCCAAGTTCCAGCCGCAGCTGGGCCGCGTGGTGCTGCTGCGCGATATGATCAACTGGTGCATCGAGCATCCCGTGCGTGGCAAGGTGCTGGCGCCCGACGATCCGAAAATGCGAGCGCTGGAGGCCTACATCATTGCGCAGCGCAAAGGCGTGCCGCTGGACTACGGTAAGCGCTGAGGGGCAAGCGCTAAGGGCCAAGCGCTAAAAGGGCGCCCTCCGCTCTCTTCCCTCCATGGTAACCGCGCGCTCCATAGTAACGGCGCGTGTACCGCTGGGCGGATTGTCCCTGACCAGGTCGCCGAGCAGCGCAAGATCTTGCGCCTTCGAATAGCCTCGGCGCCACACCAAACCGATACGCCGGTTGGCGTTGGGTGACTGCAGCGGCCGAATGACGAATGACGGCTCCGGCCCCTGCGGCGGGCGCGCCGCCAGAGCCGGCAATAGCGTGCAGCCAAAGCCCGCGGCCACCAATTGACAGATCGTCTCCAGACTCGCGGCGCGGAAATCGTCCACACCCTCCTGGTCCGCCGCGATGCGTCCACAGGCGGCCAGCGCCTGACCGCGCAAACAATGCCCGTCCGCCAGCAGCAGCATGGGCTCGCCGCACAAATCGGTTTCGGTGACGGTTTTCAGTTGAGCCAGCGGATGACGCGGGGGACAGGCAAACCAGAACGGCTCATCGAACAGCGGCATCTCCTCGAAATCTTCGCCGTCCAAAGGCAGCGCCAGCAGCGCCGCGTCGATCTGATAGCCGCGCAGTCGCTCCAAGAGGTGTCCGGTGAGATCTTCGTGTACGACCAGTTGCAGCCGACCATAGTGGCTCTTGACCAGGGGCAGTAACCGCGGCAGGAGATAGGGTGCCAGCGTTGGAATCACGCCCAAATTGAGCGGCCCCATCAGAGGCCCCTGCACCGTCCGCGTCGAGGACAGCAGTTCATCCACCTGCTTCACGATCCGGCGGGCCTTCTCTACGACGTCCTGTCCTTGTGCGGTGAGCGTGAACGATTTCGCGTTGCGCTCGATCAACGTCGCGCCGAGATACTCCTCGAGCTTCCTGATCTGAGTGCTCAATGTGGGTTGAGAGACATGGCAGTCTTCGGCGGCGCGTCCGAAATGCTCACGATTCGCCAAAGCCACTAAATAGCGTAGTTCTCTTATCGTCATTACCGGTCGCCTCCCCGTTACTTTTTCAGTGGCTTCACGCCTCCGCGGGATTCAATACCCGCCGGCGCAGAGAATCCAATTGATTGTTTCTAGGCGATCGATAGACCATGTCTATAGGCGATCCGGGCCGGTGCGGCGTAGCGCAAGGCGCCCGCCCTTGCGTGGCTCTGGCGAATATGTACGCTTCAGGGGGCCCCGGCCACGACGGGCAAAGCTCATTTCAATTGAAACACGCGGCGGCGTACGCGAAATTGGGTGGAAAACTCCATACCGCACCATCGGGACGATGTCGGACATTGCCATATACGAGGAAGATGACTTAATGCGCGGCCTACTCGAGGAATGGCTGACGGGAGCCGGTTATCGTATCCGCCGGGCTACTTCGCGCAGCGCGCCCCACCCAAGGACAGCAGATCTCGTGATCGTCAGCATTTACATGCCCAAACACGCGGGAACGGGACTCGTCAGCGAGATTCGCGCGCAGCATCCCGGAAAACCCCTCATCGCGATTTCAGCTCAATTTCGTGCCGGTCTCTCGACCGCCGGCACAACCGCGCAAACTCTCGGTGTGGCCCGGGTCATCGCAAAACCACTGACCCGCGCTGTCCTGCTCGAGGCCGTAAGTGAGATTATTGGTCCGGCGACCTGAATACAGTACCCGACGAATGCCAGAATCCACCGACTCCACCCCTACGGCCGCCGGCGCATCCCGATTCCGGCGCCTTCGGCTTCGAATTGTCGCACTGGGAGTGCTGGTGATATTGGCGTTTGCCGGTTCGTCGGCTTACGACGCTTGGCGCGCCTATGGCAATGCGCTCGCCGCAACGAATCGCGAAATAGGCAATGTGGCAACGGCGCTTGCCGAGCAAACCGCCTGGACGTTCCGGGGCATCGATTTATTGCTGCGCGATACGGCGCGTTGGTATCAAAACGACCGGCTCAAAATCGCACCGGAGCGCCTCGACGAAGTGCTTGCGAATCGCACGGCAGGTGTCAGCCAAATACGCTTGATGACCATCACCGACGCCCAGGGCATCCAGCAGCACCGCTCTCGCGGGTCCCCGCCTCCC